>ERZ778514.1844-NODE-1844-length-14751-cov-4.733465_pt1 | contig 14751 bp, 11 predicted proteins | sample MGYA00510344_ERZ778514 | MGnify/ENA primary metagenome ERZ778514 (study PRJEB29527, sample SAMN07138968) | mouse gut metagenome | material: feces | host: mouse | place: China:Nanjing | collected 2016-01-25 ... | reverse complement strand
CGTGGACTGCGTCATCATGTCCCTGGGCACCAGCCCCAACCCCCTGATTAAGTCCACCACCAAGGGCCTGGAGATCAACCGGAAGGGCGGCATTGTGGTCAACGAGGACGGCCTGACCTCCCGTGAGAAGGTCTACGCCGGCGGTGACGCTGTGACCGGCGCGGCAACTGTCATTCTGGCTATGGGCGCGGGCAAGACTGCTGCCAAGGCCATTGACGAGGCTTTGAGCAAGTAAGGCCAAAAAACTACATAAAAGCACCCCGGAGAGTCGAAAACAGGCTCTTCGGGGTATTTTTGCGCAGAAACAGCCGTTATTTCTGAAAATCCGAATCAGGGTCACCGAGGGCGGACCAGCCGAAGCGGAAAACAGAAAGCAGCACGGAAAAGATGGCAATGGACTCGCTCAGAATACCGCCCCAGGAATGAACGAGGATATCATACGCCAGCCAGCAGGGGGAGGCGCAGAAGAGATTGGCCAGCCGGATGGTCTTTGCGTTGTTCTGCCACTGCCCCAGGGTACTGACCGCCGCCGCCGTAAAGGAGAGCAGACTGATGGGACCGGCCCAGGTAAGGTAAGTAATCAGGCCATGGAGACCGCAGAACAGCGCCGCCAGCCCCTTCCAGCGGACCCAGGGCCAGTCGTTGTAGCGCATCAGCAGCAGGCCCCGGAAGATATTCAGAAGCAGGCTGTAGGCGCCGCTGACGGCTCCCAGAAGGAAGAATTGCAGCGCGAACAGTCCCGACCCGATGGCCTGGCATAAAAACAGCTTCCGGTTGGACTTCACCTGATAGGACAGCGCGAAAAACGCCACCCCCAGAAAGCCGATCCCCTGTACAATCCATTCGTTCATGCTCCGCCCCCTGTTTTAATCTGTCCGATTTCGGAATATCTCCATTCTAACATCCCATCGGACGGTTGGCAAGGGACAAAAGAACCGAAAATTGACAATCTGATTTAGGACAAACGCCGTCAGTCCCACTCGATTTCGCCGCCCTCTTCCTGAACCAGGCGATAAAGCACGTCCTCGTTTTCGATCAGATAGGTGATGATTTCCGCGAATTTCTCCATTTTCTTCCGGTTTTCCTCCGACGGCTTGTAGTAGGCCGCGTAGGAACCCGCTTCCGGATCGCTGTCCAGGCCCTCCAGGAGCTCCGGCGCGTGCTTTCCAAGATAGTAGTTGAAAAGAGCCTCCCAGTTATAGCCGTTCATGTAGGCGTCCGGGTTCAGGGCGTACATCTTTTCTCCGATGGCAAGGGGCTTCTCGTCTTCATTGTAGAACCATACCGCGAGATATCTTTCGTCTTCATGGGTTTTTACGTAATCCGCCATATTGTGAAACCTCCTGTTCTGATAAAAAAAGGATACCATAGGAGGGCGGAAAAGTCCATAGCAATTAAACGGATATTTTATAAAAAGAAAAAATATTCGCCGGATTGTCGGATTCAGCCTGTCATGAATGTCCACAGGTCCACATAGGATAGGACAGCATAAAAAAGGGGGCATACGATGAAAAAGGTGATAGCGTTTTTGAGCGCGGTAATGCTTCTGACGGCCAGCGTGGGGGCGGTAGAGGTAACAGCGCCGTCGGCTATACTGATGGAGAAGGAGACAGGAACGATTCTGTACGCCAAGGACGAACACGCGCGGATGGAGCCTGCCAGCGTGACGAAGATCATGACGCTGCTGCTGACCATGGAGGCGGTGGACAGCGGGCAGCTCAGCTATGACGATCTGGTTACGGCGTCGGCCCACGCGTGCTCCATGGGCGGCTCGCAGATCTGGCTGAAGGAAAACGAACAGCTCAGCGTCGGCGATATGTTGAAGGCGGTCTGTGTAGTCTCGGCCAATGACTGCGCGGTAGCCCTTGCGGAAGCGGTAGCGGGGAGTGAGGAAGCCTTTGTGGAGAAGATGAACGCCAAGGCTCAGGAATTGGGGATGAACGACACCACCTTCTGCAACGCCACGGGCTTACCTGCGGCGGGACACCTGACCTCCGCCCACGACATTGCCCTGATGAGCCGGGAACTGATTCTGCACCATCCCGATATCCGGCAGTACACCACCATTTGGATGGACTCCCTGCGCGGCGGGGCATCCCAGCTTGTGAACACCAACCGGCTGATTCGCTTCTACGACGGCGCGACAGGTCTGAAAACCGGATTCACCGCCAGCGCCCTCTATTGTCTCTCCGGCACCGCGGAACGGGACGGCATGGAGCTGATTGCCGTTGTGATGAAGGACCCCACCTCCGCCAAACGCTTTGAGGACGCTCAGGCCCTTCTGACCCACGGCTTCGCGTCCTACGCGCTGCGGAAGATCACCCTGGACGCGCCTCTGCCGCCGGTTCCCGTGGAGCTGGGCGCGCAGGCTACCGTTCAGCCTGTACTGGCCGAAGGCGGCGCGCTGCTTCTGGAAAAGGCCAAGGCTGGGAATCTGAACCAGTCCATAGAGCTGACAGACCAGGCCGCCGCGCCAGTAGCCAAGGGGGACCAGCTGGGGATTCTGACAGTGACCTCCGGGGAGGAAGTTGTGGCGGAAATCCCCATTCTGGCAGGGGAGGACGTACCCCGTGTGACCTACGGTCAAATGTTCCTGCATCTCTTCCGGACCGCGTTCCTGTCGGCCTGAATCTCTGACAGTCTGCCTGCAAACCGCCCTGGACGTCTGGCCTGCACATTTGTACTGCCGCCGTTCAGACAGGTTTCGCGCCTTTGGGATGGTATCATAGGGGCAATTGCGGAGCAAGGGAGGACGTACATAAGATGGTAGAAGTAGAAAGCTATGAGCTGCGGCGTTACCTGCCCATGCCCTATGAAGCGGCGCTGGGTCCAAGACTGCTGCGGGTGCAGGGCCGGGCGGAGGAGGCGGCGGGCTGGCAGGAGACGTGTCCGGAGCTGCTGCGGGCGGTGGGAGCGCGTCTTCGGGCCGGGTCCGGGGCGCTGATTGTGGTCGGGGACGGCGGTTTGGGGGCAAGGGCTGTGGCGGGACGGCTTTGCAGCGGCGGTGAGTTTCGCTTGTTTTTCCCGGAACCTGTCTCTGCCGCTCTGCGGGAGGTGCTGGCTCAGACCGACGGCCTTCCGGTATCCGTCTTTGTCTTCGGGCCTCTCCGGGACCCCGGGACGGCGGCCTTCCTGCGTCTTCTGCTGGATGCGCTGGCTGCCCGGAATCCAAGAGGCCCCGCCTGTCAGGTAGCCGCCGCCGCTGTGGAGGGCACTTCGCTGATGAATGTGGCGCGGTCCCAGGGCTGGGAGATTCTTCCGGTTCCAGCGGCGGGACGCTTCGACATCCTGACTGCCGCGGGACTTCTGCCTGCCGCTGCTGCCGGCGCCGGTATCGAATCCCTGCTTCAAGGCGCGTCGGATATGCTTTCCCGGTGCCGGGAAGCCTCCTTTGAGAATCCCGCCTGGCGTTACGCGGCCCTGCGCTACGAGCTTTCCCGCCGGGGCCGGACTGTCGAGATCCTCTCCAGCCGTGACCCGGATATGGAGGGAGTGCTGGACTGGTGGCAGGCGCTGTTCGCGGGGGCGGAGGGGAAGGACGGCAAAGGTCTGCTTCCGGTTGCGGCAAAGGCGGCTGCGGGACCCTGGGGACTGGGCCAGTACCTGCAAGAGGGACGCCGGATGATGTTCGAGACGGTCTTGCAGTTTGGGGGACCGCTGGAAACGCCCTATGGAAGAAGAAAGACTGCCGGTTCCGCGTCTCTTCCGGAAAGCGAGCTGGATTTTCTGCGGGAGAAGTCCGAGGACGCCCTGCTGACAGCCCACAGCCGCGCCGGGGTGCCCTGTCTTCGGATTACGGCCCGGAGTCATCAGGCGGCCCGTCGGGAGGCCCAGGCGTCCGGGAACGGGCTGGTGGCCGCGGGAAACGCCCGTACCGTCCGCGCCGCTGGTCAGACAGGGGCCAAAATGCTGCTTGCCGGTCAGTCGGGAGCCGGAACGCTGACCGCCGGAACCATCAGCGCCGGGCAGGGAAGGGCAGAGCCTCCGGAGCCCCCAGAAAATCAGGCCGCGGATAACGCCAGAACCTTGGGGGAACTGCTGTGCTTCTTTCAGTTCGCCTGCGGACTGTCGGCGGGGCTTCTGGATGTGGACCCTCAGGACTGCGGCGCTCTGGAGACGTATCACAAAGAGCTTTCAGGACTTCTGACGCGCCTGCGGGGTCCGGAACACAGGCCGCCGGCAGGCCAGTTGTAAAGGATTTCGTAAATTTCCTTTTTTGCATTGTTTTTTTTCCAAATCTGTGCTATCCTGAAAGCAGAAACTCTCTGATTGAGGAATTCTAAAAAGACAGGAGTGATTTGCTATGGTTAGACTGATCATGGGCATGAAGGGGTCCGGAAAAACCAAACAGCTCATTGAAATGATTAACAACGCGGCGAAGGACGAGCCGGGCAACGTGGTCTGCATCGAGGCCGACAAGAATATGACCTACGACATCCACTACCATATCCGTTTGATCGACGCGCAGGAATACAAGCTCAATAATTTCGACCTGGTCCGGGGCTTCATCAGCGGTCTCTATGCCGGGAACTACGACATCTCTCATGTGTTCGTGGACAACCTCTGCAAAATGGTGGGCCGCGAGGTGGACGCTGAGACTGAAAAGTTCCTCTGCTGGCTGGACACCTTCGGCGAGCGCAACGGCATCAAGTTCACCGTCGCCATCAGTGCTGAGCCCTCCATGGCCACCGACGGTATGCAGAAGTTCCTGTAATCGTGGCTTCTGACGGCCGGAAAAACTGAACAGAAAAAGAGACGTACCAATCAAACAGGTACGCCTCTTTTTTGTTACCAGCCCGTTCCGATTTCATCACAGCGCCAGTAATCGCCGGTTTTGTACATATAGCCGCGGCGGGTGTATTCCAACGCGCCCTCCGGAGCATCGTCGCCCTCGTAATCGCCTGTATTCCCGGCCATCAGACAAGAACGCGCCCGGTCGTTTTCGGGGACAAACACGGTCTTGTATTGGAACCCAAACCGCTCATGTCCTGCTGTGTGCGCTGGATAGAAGCTGTCCAGTTCTTCCGGAGACAGTTCGTCAAACCGCTCGATTTCAATTTCCTCGTTCCGGACATAGGTGCAGGCGATTTCGCTTCCGGGGGTTGCCTTTGTCTTTGCCCCTTCGTATGCGTCTACCCAGGCTTTTGCGATTGCTTCCTGACTCTGGCCCATGTCCGGGACCCGGATATCCGCCGTCAGTCCGGAGTATTCGGCTTCATCGTACCAGACCCGCATGAATTGGAAAACATCCTGATAGAACACGTCATTCGGGTCGTCTTTGGGCATAGCGGTGAACCATTTGTCCTGCGCGTCCGTGCGAAGAAGCACCAAATTACTCCCCTCGAAAAAATGCAGGCTGAAATCTCTGCTCCGGCTGATGAGCATCAAAGTCATGGGGGAATTCTTCACATAGCTGCCCTCCGCTGACTGCCAGTCAAAGCTAATGGGGAAATAGATCGCCCGGTTCGGTCCGTTGCCAGCCTGGGGGTCCACGTCGTACCGCTTGCTGCCGTCCGGGGTCAGAAGGGTCATGTTGATGGTCTTTTCTTTCGACATCCATTCCAACGCTTCAACAGGAGTTTTGGGATCGTCTATGCGTTCGCCTACCGTTACTTTCAACAGGGTCCAGACCAGCAGGCTTTTTTCCTCCAACTGCGTGATTTCCATTCTAAGGCAGATATTTTCCCATTCCAACTGACTCCAGGAGGATATCCCGTTTGCCAGACGTTTTATCACCATTTCCTGATGAATGTCCGACAAACCGCTGATACGCTCCAGCATCACCCTCGGCTGATTACGGAACATCGCTGCCAACTGGGAACCTTCCATGTTGAGAAAAGTCTGATTATCCTGCTCGGTCATATCGTTCAGCAGGCTGGTCTGGAAAGAGGTCGTGCCGGGGGCGGAATCGCTTTCCAGGAAGGTGGTGAACAGGGTCCGGTTCCCATCGCGGTCCGTCTGGAAAATCAGGTAACTGGGCCGCCGGGGGGCCGTCCACGTAGATTCGGAAAGGTGTGCGCTGCCGGAAAGGCCCTCCGGGGACGGGGTGTGCAGTTCATAGTACATCTGCCAGATTTCGAAGCGTTTCCCGCCGGTGATTTCCTCAAACGGCCCAGCCAGCGTGGAAATCCGCCAGTCGTCGAAGCCCTCGGACTGCCGCTGGTTGAACGCGCTTTCCGCAAGGTCCCGGGCGGCGTCAATCACCTCGGCGGGCGCGTCGGAACGTCCCATCAAATGGCCCATGTCTTCCGAAGGGCTTCTGGGGTCTTCTGTCAGCAGGAGGTTCGCGCCGTCATAGAACAGGGCACGGCAGACGACACGCCGCGCGCCTTCCAGTTCCGTGGGGCCGTCGGAGGTGTCGTAGGGCGCGAAGGCCGACAGTCCCAAACAGCGATTCACCGGGTCCCAGCCGTCAAAGCTGATGGCCTCTGCATCCTTCCAGGCCGATTCCACAAGGGCTCTGATGTCCGCCTCGTAGATTTGGCCGTCCCGCCGGAAGAGGAGCTGACTGTATTTCTGATTCCCGCCCATAACCGAACAGGAGACCAGTTCCCGTTCACCGTCGCCGTCCAGGTCGATGAGCTGTGCGTCCTGTCCGCAGCGCGCCAGAAGTACCGGTTTGCCGTCTTCTGTCAGGAAATAGTAGTCCCGTATTGGTTGGTTGTTTGAGTTGGTATAGTTGATGCTAAAGCCGGGATGTCCCAGAATGTCCTGAAAGCCCCCGACGGAAAATTCCTCGCTGTAGAGCCGCAAAAATGGCTGTGGCAGGGAACTGAGCACCTTGTTCTGAACACCTGCGTAAATATAATGGCCGTCGGTCAGGAACAACAGGCAATAGGGGTCCAGAATGTTAGTTTCCGCCTGTTCCCAGTCTGTGCCGCCGAAATATCTCAGACCGTCAAAGGGTCCTGTCAGCAGCTTCACCGGCTGTAGGTCCTTGGGCTGCAAGTCTTCCAGAGGAATCGTCACCACCGGCGTATCCCAGGGCTGATTGGAAACGAAATAATATTTGTCTTTAATCTGCCGCAGGGTCACGCAAAGGGGAAGCCGGTCACAGTCGTATTCGCCGGAATAGACTTCGCCCGTATAATACAGCCGCACAAGGTCCCCGTTCCGCTCGCCGGAGGTAATTTGAACCCGCGTATACATCCGATGGGTTTTGTCCATGAGCATTCCCTCTTCGGTCAGGGCGTGGGGAGTGCGGACGTTGTAGTAAGCGCCGGTTTCCTCGGACCATAGGAAGTGTTCTTTCAATTGGGACCAATCCGCTTCCTCCGCCGTAATGGAGGTGTTTTCTGCTATGACAGCCTCAATATCTGAAAGTAAGATTTTTGAACAGCGCATTCGCAGAAGCTCCTCATTCTCAAGGGGCAGGTCGTTTTTTCCATTGGCCTCCAGAAAAGCCCTGTCCGCTTCCGTAAACTCCATTGGACCTCCGGCGCCGCAGTAGAAGAGCTGATAGAGGTCGATTTGCTGTGGGCTGTCATAGAGGGAAGACAAGAACATATTCCGCATATTCACATCTTCGCCGTTAAAGAATTCTTCGTTAAACCAGGCGATTTCCTCTTCCGAAAGCGTCGCCGGTTCCGGAGATTTCGCCCCCGTGAAGGTCACAGCGCATACAATAGCCGTCAGGGAAACCACCGCAAAAAGGGCAATCCCCCAATTCTTCCGATTCTCGGCAATCCGGGTGATCCGGTCTTTCAGCTGCCGTTTGCCTGCGGTCATGGTAGTAGCGGAGAGCAGCGGATTGACGGGGGCTTTCCGGACGGGCACCAGGGAGAGAAGCGTCTGGCCGTAGGGAATCCGCTGGTCCGCCCCCAGACGACGGAGGGCTCCTTCATCGCAGGCTAGTTCGCAGTCCGTCCGGGAAGCCAGCGCCGCCCACCACACCAGAGGGTCAAACCAGTAGACCGTCAGGCACACGCCCCGCAGAAGCGACCACAACGGGTCCAGATGCCGTCTATGGGTTTCCTCGTGGGCCAGGACATGACGCAGGCGTTCCGGGGAAGTCACGGCGGCGGGCGTCAGATAGATTGCAGGCCGGAACAGCCCGAACAGACACGGCGACGGCAGGCCCTCCGGGACCAGATACACCGGATACCTGCAGCCATCCAGCTCGAAGGGCAGACGGCGCTCCCGGAGTTTCCGCCAGAAGGTCAGGTTGCTGTACGCCAGCCAGCAGGCCATAGCAGTCATACCGCCGAGCCAGACCGGAGACAGCAGGTCCGAAAGCGTAAACTGTCTCTTATAGCGGGTGGCGTGAATGGTCCCGTAACGGTCGGTAAAGTTTTGGGTATTGTCCGGGGAGGGCGGTCCCAGCACGGCTTCCGGCGGCGTTTCGTAAGGGTAGTTCTGCCCCGCGTCCTCCGGAACCACGATCATTTCCCGGTCGGGCAAGGCATAGACCATCTGCAAATTTTTCACCGCCGGTTCCGCAGCCGTCAGGAGACTGAACCCCGCCGCTGGAAGACTGACCGGAATCAGCAGCCGCAGCAACACCAGTCCCCAAAGCGCGTACTGCACCTGCCGGGAGACGGTCCGCCGGAAGACCCGCCGCAATGCCAGAAGCGCCAGAATCAGCACGGAGGAAGTCAGCAGGATTTCCTTCATTGTCCGTCACCTGCCTTTTCCAGAATGGCGGACAGCTCCGCGATATCGGCCTCAGACAGCTGCCGGCTCTCCACCATCGCAGACATCATCAGGCCCAGACTCCCGCCGTAGACCTTGCTCAGGAAGTTTTCCGTTTCTTCCCGCGCCGCGTCCTCCCGCCGGAGACTGGGGAAGTAGCGCTTTGCCCGTAAGCCTGCCTCGTGCCGTACCGCGCCCTTTGCTTCCAGCCGGGAGAGCATTGTGATAACGGTGTTCTTGCTCCAGCCGGTTTCCTCCCGCAGTTCCGCCGTCAGTTCCGTGATGGTTTTCGGCGTGCTGGTCCACAGATGGTTCATCAGCTTCCATTCGCTGTCCGAAAGGTTGATTTTCATCTATAACGCCTCCTTTCCAAAATTGTTTTCTGTATTTCTATAAGGTATACGCCTGTCTACCTAACAACAGCATAGCAGAAAGGTAGACACTTGTCAACCATTTTTCCGGAAAAAAGCAGGAGCCGAAGCCCCCGCATAGATTCAATCGGCAAAAAAGTCCTCCGGGAAGCCGTTTTCCAGCAAAATCTGCCGTGTTTCATCCGGAGAAAATTGGAACTCATAAGTCAGCTCTTTTTGTTGGCATTGGGCAATCAGGCTGAAAGCGGCAAAGCGGTAAAAGGGAATCCGGGCCTCCTCCGTATGCGCCCAGGCCCCTGCGGTACTGGGCCCCTGTGCTTCCAGACTTTCGGCCCACTGGTCAGAAGCGGACTGTGCCTGTGCCTCGGTGAATTCCAGGAAGGCGTCCAGAAACGCGGCGTCCTCCCCGGCTTCTTCCAGCATGACGGCGGCGCGGCGGGCTTCGCACTGGTACGCCTCCGCTTCCAGAACGGCGAGAAACCGGACAGTCCCGCCGGAGTAGGGAAGGGGGTCAAAAAAGGCGGCGATGGGGTCCTCTGTCTCAGCCATGCGCGTCTCCTGCAAGGCCGCCTGCATCCGGAGGACTTCCGCTTTCAGGTCCGCCGCGGAACGAAGGGATTCCCGCCAGGCCGCAAGCAGTCCCAGACAGGCCAGCAGCAGGGCGGCGCATACCAGAAAGCTCCCGTATTTCTTCACAGCAAATTCCTCCCGTCAGAAAATTCCATCAGGACCAGTATCCCACATTCCAACCACGCTGTCAACACTGAACCCAAAGGGAATTTTTATGGTGGGAACTGGAAAACGGAGGTTGATTTCTGGAGGATTTTGGCCTAAAATAGAAGGGAAGACAGGAGAGGGACGGTGAAATTATGAAGGACTTTAACGAACGGTACATCGCGGCCCGGAGAGCAGTGATCGCGCAGGACTTGAAGCGTCTGAACCCCATGCAGCGCAATGCGGCCATGACGACGGAGGGCCCCCTTCTGCTGCTGGCGGGGGCGGGCAGCGGAAAGACAACGGTGCTGATTCAGCGGGTGTACAATCTGCTGACCTACGGCCGGGGGAGCGACACGGAGGAAGTGCCGGAGTGGGCGGGAGAGGAAGAGCTGGCGTTTCTGGAGGGCTTCCCGGAAAACCCAACGGAGGCAGATTGGCAGAAGGCCCGGCGTTTGTGTGCGGTGGACGTGCCCAAGCCCTGGCAGATCATTGCCATCACCTTTACCAATAAGGCGGCGGGAGAACTGAAAGACCGTCTTGCCGCCCGCCTGGGCCCGCTGGCCAATGATATCTGGGCGTCCACGTTCCACTCCGCCTGTGTCCGGATTCTGCGGCGGGATATCGACCGTCTGGGCTTTGAACGGAGCTTTACCATCTACGATACCGACGACGCGAAACGGGTCATCCGGGATATCGTGAAGGAAATGAATCTGGACGACAAGACCTTTGCGCCCAAGAGCGTGCTTTCCGCCATCAGCCGGGCAAAGGACCAGTATATCGGCCCGGAGGAATTCGCGAAAAAATACACCGCCGAGGCAGACTGGCGTATGGCCCGCATCGCTAAGATTTACAAGCGCTATCAGGAACGTCTTGCCGCGTCCAGCGCCCTTGACTTTGACGACATCATTTTCCATGCCGTCTCCCTGTTCCAGAAGGAGCCGGAGGTGCTGGAATTCTATCAGGATAAATTCCGTTACGTGCTGGTGGACGAGTATCAGGATACCAATCAGATTCAATATCTGTTCACCAGCCTGCTGGCGGGAAAACGGCGGAACCTCTGCGTGGTAGGTGACGATGACCAGTCCATTTACCGGTTCCGCGGGGCCAATATTGAGAATATCCTGAACTTTGAGGCCCAGTATCAGGACGCCCGCGTGATACGCCTGGAGCAAAACTACCGGTCCACGCAGAACATTCTGGACGCTGCCAACGCCGTGATTCAGAACAACGCCGGGCGGAAAGGCAAGACCCTCTGGACCGATAACGGCAGCGGGGACGCGGTTTCCATCCGGACGAACTACAACGAAACCGATGAGGCCGCCTTTGTCGCCGGGGACATTCTGGCGCGGGTAGGCCGTGGCGCGCAGTTCAAGGACGCCGCGGTGCTCTACCGGATGAATACCCAGTCCAACGCGCTGGAGTATGCCATGAAGCGCAGCGGCGTGCCCTATAAGATCGTTGGGGGAATTAAATTTTTTGACCGGGCGGAGATCCGGGATATGCTGGCCTATCTCTGTGTGCTGAACAATCCCCTGGACGACCTGCGCCTGCGCCGGATCGTAAACACGCCTGCCCGGGGCATCGGAAACACGTCCATGGACCGGGTGGCGATGCTGGCCCAGGCTCAGGAGTCCTCGCTGTATGAGATTATCCGGAACGCGGACCTGTTCCCGGAATTGAAGGCTTCCGCGCCGAAGCTGCTGAAATTTGCCGATTTGATCGACGGTCTGCGAAAGGCGGGCGGAACCCTGGCCCTGCCGGAGTTCTACGACGCCGTATGCGAACAGACCGGTTATGTGAAGGCCCTCCGGGACAAGAACGACAACGAGAGCCGTGGCCGTCTGGAGAATGTGCAGGAACTGAAATCCAACATTATGAGCTTTCTGGAGCAGGACCCGGAGGACCCGACCCTTTCAGGCTTCCTGAATGAGATTGCTCTGTATACGGACCTGGACTCCCTGGAGATGAGCGAGGACGCCGTGACGCTGATGACCATTCATTCCGCCAAGGGCCTTGAATTCCCGCTGGTCTATGTGGTGGGCATGGAAGAAGGGATTTTCCCCGGAACCTCCGCCATGTACGAGCCGGAGGATATGGAGGAGGAGCGGCGGCTGTGCTATGTGGCCATGACCCGGGCCAAGGAGCATCTGACCCTCACCAACGCCCGCCAGAGAATGCTCTATGGCCGGACGACCACCAACAAGGCGTCCCGTTTTCTGGATGAAATCCCGGAGGAACAGGCGCAGTGGGAAGGCAAGCCGGGAACGCCTGGGGCGAATCTGGGCCGGTACAATCAGCAGGGCACGGCCGGCGCGGGACAAAGCGGCGCTTACGGGTCCCAAATCAAACAGGCGGCGCCGAAACGGAACGTCTACCGGGAAGCCGCCGCCCGCCGCGCCGCAACCGCCCGCCAGATGTCCGGAGCCGCTTCCGCGCCCTTGATGGCCCTGGCGAAAGGCGACGTGGTAGAGCATACCGCCTTTGGCCGGGGGACGGTACAGTCCTTGCAGCCAATGGGCGGGGACGCGCTGGTTCATGTGGCGTTCGAGGGCGGCGTGAAAAAACTGATGCTCAAGGCCGCAGGCGCCCATATGAAGAAGCTGGAAGAGTAAACAGCGCGGCTTTTATGGGTACGAACAAAACTCTATAGGCTGATTTCACTGAAAGGGGTGGTTTTCAGGTGAAACGCTGCATTGTGACGGCTGGAATCGTCTAAACTATAAAAAACGGAAGGAGATACTATGACGATTCCAGATTCCGCGAAGCTCTACCCCCGCAGCGGGGACAGACAGACCATCTATTTGCGGAACGCCGTGCAGAATCCCATGATTGAAATCGGGGCGTTTACCATCTACAACGATTTCGCGCGGGACCCGACGGAATTCCAGCGGAACAACGTTCTTTATCACTATCCCGTCAACGGCGACCGGCTGAAAATCGGCAAATTCTGCTCCATCGCGTGCGGGGCGAAATTCCTGATGAACAGCGCGAATCATGCCATGGGTTCCCTGTCCAGCTACGTGTTCCCGATTTTCTGGGAGGACTGGGGCTTGGAAAAACGGCCCGCCGATGCCTGGGACAACCGGGGGGACATCGTGGTGGGGAACGACGTGTGGATTGGTTACGAGGCGGTAATCCTGTCCGGAGTGACCATCGGCGACGGGGCGGTGATCGGGGCCCGGGCCGTGGTGACGAAGGACGTTGCGCCCTATTCGATTGTAGGCGGCGTTCCAGCAAAGGAAATCCGGAAGCGCTTTGACCCGGAGACGGTGGACGCGCTGCTGCTTCTCCGCTGGTGGGACTGGCCCTTGGAGAAGATCGCCGCCCATTTGCAGGATATCCAGTCCGGAAATCTGAACGCCCTGCTGAACGGGTGACAACGCCGGAAACCCGAAGGGCCTGACGCTGTTCTGAATACCCGGCGCGTATCTTGAAAGCTCCGGGGCTGAACTGCATAAAACGCAAAAAAGAACCGTCCCTTGAGAAAACGCTCTCTTGGGACGGTTCTTTTATGATCATTTCAGAACAAAGACAATGGCCGAAAACCCTTAAATCAGGCCCTGAATCAGAATCACCAGTATCAGAATAGGCAGGATAAACTGGAAGTAGGGCTTCAGCAAGCGGGGCATTTTCATACCGCTGCCAGCGTTGCTCTCGGACAGATAGTTCTCCCAGCCCCAGCCCCATTTGCTGACGCAGAACATCAGATAAACCAGGGACCCCAGAGGCAGGAGCAGGTTGGAGACAAGGAAATCCTCGCTGTCCAGCACGTCCCGCCCGCCGATCAGATGGAGGCCGCTCCAAAGGTTGTATCCCAGGACGCAGGGCATACTGGCAATCAGGATAAAGACGCAGTTCAGAAGGGCGGCCTTTTTCCGGGACCAGCCGAAGTTGTCGATGCAGTTGGCCTGTAGATTCTCGAAGACGGCAATAACGGTAGAGAAGCTGGCGAAGGTCATAAAGAGGAAGAACAGCGCGCCCCAGAGCCGTCCGCCGTGCATACTCATAAAGACCTTGGGCAGGGTCATGAAAATCAGCGCGGGTCCCTGACCGGGTTCCACGTTGTAGGAGAAGCAGGCGGGGAAGATAATCAAGCCCGACATCAGCGCCACGAAGGTGTCTAAAGAGCAGATACGCACGGCTTCACTGGCAAGGGTGTTGTCCCGGCTCATGTAGCTGCCGAAAACCTCCATAGCCGCAATGCCCAGGCTCAAGGTGAAGAACGCCTGATTCATAGCCGCGGTAATCACATGACCCAGACCCATTTCCATAGCCCGCCCGAAATCCGGCAGGAGATAGAACTTCACGCCCTCCGCCGCGCCGCTGAGGGTCAGGCTGTGAACGGCCAGCACAGTAATCAGAATCAGCAGGCAGAGCATCATGACCTTGGTGATCCGCTCCAGGCCCTTCTGCAAACCAAAGCTGCAAACCGCAAAGCCCGCCAGCACCGTGATAATCATCCAGCAGGACATCTCCCAAGGGTTGGCCCGCATCGCGTCAAACACCCCGTCAACCGCCTCGCCGCTCAGTCCGGAGAAGGTCCCCGCCGCGAACTTGAAGAAGTAGCCCAGCATCCAGCCGGACACAGTGGTATAGTACATCATCAGCAGACAGCAGCCCGCCACACAGAACCAGCCGTGAATGTGCCACTTGCTGCCTTTGGGTTCCAGCGCTTTATAGCTCAGCACCGCGCTCTTACGGCTGGCCCGGCCCACGGCGAGCTCCATGGTCAGCACCGGCACGCCCATAATCACCAGGAACAGCAGGTAGAACAGCACAAACACGCCGCCGCCGTTCTGACCCGCCACATAGGGGAACTTCCACACATTCCCGATGCCGATGGCACATCCCGCGCTCACCAGAAGGAATCCTAACCGCGATTGAAAATGTTCTCTTTTCATACTCTTTCTCCTAAAATAAAATCAGAATCGCGCAAAAGGCTATTAAAAGCGCAACACCTCCGCCAGCGTGAAAAAGACCGCCAAAAAATTTCATATCCCGCCTCTTTTCCCATCCCAGACAGAAAAAGAGG
>ERZ778514.1842-NODE-1842-length-14755-cov-5.118027_pt1 | contig 14755 bp, 10 predicted proteins | sample MGYA00510344_ERZ778514 | MGnify/ENA primary metagenome ERZ778514 (study PRJEB29527, sample SAMN07138968) | mouse gut metagenome | material: feces | host: mouse | place: China:Nanjing | collected 2016-01-25 ... | reverse complement strand
TTTTTGGTATATATTTATAGTCGCTTCTCTACGGAAGTCTGTGAAGATGATAGTAGAGTGTTTGTTTTGTTTGTGTGTGATGCATTCTTGTCTGGTGTGATAGGAATGCATCTTTTTTATAAATCACAACAAACGTACGGCTCGAGCCTTTCCAAATCTGCCGGAGTGAACTCTTCATAGAGCGATAGCTGCTTCAGGCTTTTTATGCTTCCTTTCTTTTTCCGGTATTCTACGATGACTTTCGCTTGATAGAAGTTGATGTACGGGTGATATGTCATCCGTTCCAGGCTTGCTTTATTTAAGTTGATACGATGTATCTGTCCGGCGTCAATGGAAAACCAGGGACGGAGTTTCTCTGCTTTTAGCTGAATCTCCTGCAATTGCTCTATCCGGCAGAAGGCTCCCAGCCGCTTGCGATAGTTTACAATTTTACGGGCGATGACGCTTCCGATTCCGGGAATCTTCTTGAGTTCGGTGGTATCGGCAGAATTGAGACTGATGACAGTGCCGGGTTGATACTTGAATATGGTATCCCGCTGTGTGCTTTGTGCTGTTAATAACTGTACTGTATCCCTTGTTTCTTCTGGTTCGGAACTTTTCGCAATCTGAATATAAGGAAGCAGTGTCTTATATTGTTCTTCTGTCAGTCCGTATATTTTCCGGAAGTCTTCCGGGCGGTGGAATCGTCCCTGTTTGCTACGATAACGCAGGATGTTCTTAGCCATCCATGACGGTAGCCCAAGAGACAGAAAAGTCATGGAGTCGGCCGTATTCGGATCAAAGACAGTAAGCCTTGTTTCTCTTTTGGGAGATGACCGGAAGGAGGTGCCGGCAGGTTTTCTGTGTGGTCTTGTCTCTTCGAGGGAAGAGATAAATTCATTTAATTCTTTTTCGAACCTCTTTTGTTCTGCGGCATCCATCTCTTTGGGATGGACGAAAAGCGTGAAGAGCTTAGGAGTTGCGAATGCTCCTAAAATAAGAACGACAAGGACAATAATACCTTGTCGTTCGGTTTTAGTGAAATAAAAAAAGTCTTTCCACATTATAGTTTGATGAATCCTAATTCGTTGGTAAATATCAGTGTGATGGCAACCGGGGCGATATATTTCAAGATGAAGATGATTAGTTTATACACGGGAACTTTCAATGAACCGTCATTCGTAATCTCCGACCATACTACTTTCTTGTCGAGATACCATCCTGTGAAAAGGGAGATACACAATCCGCCGAGCGGCAACATGATTTTAGCTGTAACAAAGTCGAAGAGGTCGAACGTGCCTAGTCCAAAGACTGTGAACCCTTTTGTGACTCCCAATGACAAGGAACAGAATATTCCCAGGAATATGCATCCGCCGGTGACCAATCTTGCCGCTTTTCCCCGGGAGAACTTGAACTCTTCGTGCAAATAAGCTGTCACTACTTCGTGCAGTGAAATGGTGGAGGTCAATGCGGCCATTGCCAGCAGGGTGTAGAACATCACAGAGAATATGTATGCTAATACGGGTACTCCGCTAAATGCCTGTTGGAATACATTAGGCAGCGTAATGAAGATAAGACTCGGCCCTGAACCGGGTTGGATGCCTACGGAGAAAGCTGCCGGAAAGATGATAAAGCCCGCCAATATGGCTACAAGAGTGTCAATGATGCCTACGCTGAATGCGGTTTTAGCCAGATTGGTTTCTTTATTGAAATAGGAAGCGTAAGTGCAAAGGCAACCCATTCCCAAGCTAAGAGAGAAGAAGGCTTGTCCCATCGCGCTAAGGAATACATTCCCGTTCACTTTGCTGAAATCCGGTTTCAGCAGAAACTCGATGCCTGCACCGGCTCCCGGCAGAGAGACTGAACAGACTACCAGTATGAGTATAATAATAAATAAGGTAGGCATCATAATCTTGGAAGATTTCTCGATGCCTTTTTCTACTCCTTTTACGATGATAAAATGAGTAACCAGCAAGAAAGCCACCAACCATGCTACGGGACGCCAGGGGTTACTGGAAAAATCTTGGAAAAAAGTGATGAACTCATTGGGCGTTTTACCGGCAAAGCCATTCGTGACGGCCTCAAAGATATATTCAAGCGTCCATCCTGCCACTACTGAATAATAACTGAGTATCAGGAAGCCGGCCAATACCCCCATGCGCCCTACCCAACGCCAATGTGTGCCGGGAGCGAGTTTTTGATAAGCGCCTGCGGTGTTTGCTCTTGAACGGCGTCCTATAAGAAACTCGGCAATCAAAATGGGAAGTCCGAGAAGAAGCACACAGCCTAAATAAATCAAAATAAAAGCCGCACCCCCATGATTTCCTGTTTCATAAGGGAATCTCCATATATTGCCCAATCCTACTGCCGACCCGGCGGAAGCAAGTATTACACCTAATTTACTGCCGAAGTTCGCTCTATCATTTTTCGTCATAAATCTTGTTTTATCTTACAAATCGTTATAAATGCACGCATGCAAGTGCAAATATAAAAAAATGATACTTATATTTGCATCGAATCTGTAATTTTATTTAGATATGCTATCTTATATTAAGAAATATCCCGTTTCGCTTTTTATCATATTGACTGTGATTTACCTGTCGTTCTTCAAGCCGCCCAAGACGGATTTGAGCGAGATTTCCAACTTGGACAAGTTAGTTCATATCTGTATGTATTTCGGTATGTCGGGAATGTTATGGTTGGAATTTTTGCGGGCGCACCGCAGGGATAATGCTCCTATGTGGCATGCTTGGGTAGGTGCCTTCATCAGCCCTGTGCTTTTCAGTGGTTGTGTGGAGTTGTTGCAGGAATACTGTACCAGTTATCGTGGTGGGGATTGGATGGACTTTGCAGCCAATTCTACGGGAGCGATTCTGGCGAGTTTACTTGCCTGTTATGTGGTACGACCGAGAATGAATAAAAAAGAGAGTGCGTCAAAAAGATAGTATTTACTTCTTTTTGACGCATTCTCTTTTCATTTTATAGTATTTTGCTTCTAATTATTCCACTGTTTATAAGTGTTCTACTGTCGAACTGAGTTTGATGCCGTTGGAACCTTTGATGAGAATGGTGTATCCTTTCGGTTTATTAGTTTCCAGTTCTTTGATGACTTCCTGCACATTGGCATAGGTCTTGAAGGAATGTTGTGCGGCTGCGAACTGTTCGCCTACAAGCCAGACTTTCTCAAAACCGTTCTCCTTGATATAATCTACAATCTTTTGGTGCTCGGCTGCACTTTCGGCACCGAGTTCCCTCATATCTCCCAATAGGAGCATCTTATGGGGAACAGTCATATTGCGGAAGTTCTGTAAGGCAGCCATCATGCTGGTCGGATTTGCATTGTATGCGTCAATAATCAACGTGTTGTCTTTTTGAGTTGGGAGCGGTTGTTTTGTGGTGTATATTCTGCCAGGGCTTCGTCAATCTGTTGTGCTTCTACTCCGAAGAAACGCCCGATAGTAATGGCAGCCAGGGCATTCGGGAAGTTATATTCTCCGATTAACTGCGTGCGTACCTGGTGAACCTCTCCGTCTTTTCCTGCCTTCCATTCGAAAGTAAGATAAGGGGAATTGTCCGTAATGCGTCCGTTGATATACAATCCGTCTTCCGTACCGTAAGAAACCAGGTTTAGTCCGCCGGCTATATTCATTAAATAGGAATTGTCGTGATGGATGAAAACGGTGGAATCGCTTTTGGGACGAAGGAAGTCATAGAGTTCTCCTTTCGTCTTGATAACTCCCTCGAACGAGCCGAATCCTTCCAGATGGGCTTTGCCTACATTGGTGATGATGCCGTAATCCGGTTCGGCTATTCCGCAAAGGAACTTGATTTCTTCCAGGTGGTTGGCTCCCATTTCGATGACGGCAAGGTCGTGTTCCGGTTTCAACCGGAGCAGGGTAGCCGGCACGCCGATATGATTATTGAGGTTGCCTAAGGTATAGAGCACATTATGGGCTTTGCAAAGGACGGAGGAAATCAATTCCTTGGTAGTTGTCTTGCCATTCGTACCGGTGATGCCGATAATCTGTGTGCCGAGCTGGCGGCGGTGGTAATTGGCAAGTTGTTGCATGGTTTGCAGGCAGTCGTCTACAAGTATATAGCGTCTGTCGCCTTCTACGGCATATCCGGCCTCATCGACGATGGCGTACGCGCACCCGGATTTTAACGCCTTTTCGGCAAATGCATTGCCGTTGAACGACTCGCCTTTCAGGGCGATAAACAAAGAACCGTCCGGGCAGTTCCGGCTGTCGGTCGTGACCGATTGACACTCTTGGAATACTTGGTAAAGAGCTGTGAGTTCCATATCCTGAACTTATTAATTAAAAAACGTTGCAAAGATAGGAGATTCTTTCGGATTATTTCTCTACATTTGCAACAATCTATAAAGGAATAATGTCAATGATAAAACCTGTATCTCCTATTTACATAAACGTAAAAGGGCAGTTGCTCGACCTCGCCGTTCCGCAGGTGATGGGTATCTTGAATGTGACTCCCGATTCTTTTTATTCCGGCAGCCGGATGCAGACCGAAGAAGATATTGCAGCCCGTGCCCGGCAAATCATTGACGAAGGTGCTGCCATTATTGATATAGGGGCTTATTCTTCGCGTCCCAATGCCGAACATATTTCTGCCGAAGAGGAAATGCGCAGGCTGCGCACCGGACTGGAGATCCTGAACCGTAACCATCCGGACGCTGTCATCTCCGTGGATACTTTCCGTGCTGATGTGGCGGAACAATGTGTGAGGGAATATGGAGTAGCCATTATCAATGACATCGCTGCCGGTGAGATGGACGACCGTATGTTCCGTACGGTAGCCGAATTGGGAGTGCCATATATCATGATGCATATGCAGGGAACCCCGCAGAGTATGCAGAAAGAACCTCATTATAACAATCTGATAAAAGAAGTTTTCCTGTATTTCGCCCGTAAAGTGCAGCAACTCCGTGATTTGGGAGTAAAAGATATTATTCTCGACCCGGGATTCGGATTCGGTAAGACATTGGAGCATAATTATGAGCTGATGGCACACTTGGAAGAGTTCAGCATTTTCGAACTTCCGCTCTTGGTAGGAGTATCCCGGAAGTCCATGATTTATAAGTTATTGGGCGGAACCCCGCAGGATTCGCTGAACGGGACAACCATATTGGATACCGTCGCGTTAATGAAAGGTGCACATATCCTTCGCGTACATGATGTACGCGAAGCCGTGGAAGCCGTCCGAATCATGGAAAAGATAAAAGAAGAGAGTTCATGTAGCAAATAAAAGGAAGATAGCATGTTTTTTGAATTTGGCATAAAAGATTTTATTGATATTCTGCTGGTAGCTTTGCTGTTGTACTATACCTACAAACTGATGAAAGCATCCGGTTCCATCAAGGTTTTCACCGGCATCCTTGTTTTTATCCTGATTTGGCTCGTAGTGACACAAGTGCTGGAAATGAAACTGTTGGGCTCTATTTTCGACACCTTGATGAATGTGGGTGTGATAGCCTTGATTGTTCTTTTCCAGGATGAGATACGCCGTTTCTTACTGACCTTGGGCTCTCACCGTCACGTCAGTGCATTGGCACGTCTTTTCAACGGCTCAAAGAAAGAGGCTCTGAAGCACGACGACATCATGCCGGTAGTTATGGCTTGTCTGAGTATGGGAAAACAAAAAGTCGGCGCGTTGATTGTCATTGAACATAATGCTCCTTTGGATGAAATCGTCCGTACAGGCGAAGTGATTGATGCGGCTGTCAACCAACGCTTGATTGAAAACATCTTTTTCAAGAACAGCCCTCTGCATGACGGCGCAATGGTTATCAGCAAGAAACGTATCAAAGCGGCCGGATGTATTCTTCCCGTATCTCATGACTTGAATATTCCCAAAGAATTAGGATTGCGCCACCGTGCGGCTATGGGAATCTCGCAGCAGTCGGACGCCCATGCCATCATTGTTTCCGAAGAAACGGGCGGAATCTCCGTGGCTTATCGCGGACAATTCTATCTCCGCTTGAATGCGGAAGAGCTGGAAAGCCTGCTGACAAAGGAAAACTGATTTTAGTTATAGTAATAATGTAATGGTCAAAAGATGATGGTCATTTTGTGACCATCATCTTTTGACCATTGCTATAAATTCATTATCTTTGGAGCAGAAACCAATGTAATATAGGTATGAACAATCCTTTTGTAACTAATGGCTATGTTTCTGCAAAGTACTTCTGTGATAGGGAAAAGAGACAGAGAACGTGATAACGATGCTGCTTAACGGAAATAATATAGCTTTGATTTCTCCGCGACGATATGGAAAGACGGATTTAATCAGGCATTGTTTTTCCTGTCCGGAAATAAACGAGCGTTTTTATACGTTTATTGTGGACATTTATGCGACCCGTTCATTGCGTGATTTGGTAAATAAGCTCGGGAAAGCTATTTTGCTTTATTTCTAACCCTTTTTGAACGATAATTATCCCCTCCTTTTTAGGTGAATCGCCTACCTTTGCCGTATACTATTAAAATTCTATTTTTGAATAAACCATGAAAAACAAAATCATTGCTTTACTGATACTTTTTACAGTTATTCTCTTTAGTAGTGCAGAGGCGCAGACTACTGCCCGCAAGTTTGAAGTAGGCAAGAATTCTTTCTTGCTTGATGGAAAACCATTTGTGGTGAAAGCGGCAGAATTGCATTACACCCGTATCCCACAGGCTTACTGGAGTCATCGCATAGAAATGTGCAAAGCATTGGGAATGAATACCATTTGCATTTATATTTTCTGGAATATCCACGAACAGGAAGAAGGAAAGTTCGACTTCTCCGGTCAGAATGATATTGCTGCTTTCTGTAAACTTGCGCAGCTACATGGAATGTATGTTATTGTCCGCCCCGGCCCGTATGTGTGTGCGGAATGGGAGATGGGAGGACTTCCCTGGTGGCTGTTAAAGAAAAAAGATGTGGCCTTGCGCACGCTTGATCCTTATTATATGGAACGGGTAGGCATTTTTATGAAAGAGGTCGGCAAACAACTGGCTCCGTTGCAAGTGGATAAAGGAGGAAACATTATCATGGTTCAGGTGGAGAACGAGTATGGCTCTTACGGAACCGATAAACCATACGTTTCTGCCGTGCGTGATTTGGTACGTGAATCCGGTTTTACCGATGTGCCTCTGTTTCAATGCGACTGGAGCAGTAACTTTACCAATAACGCACTCGACGACCTGATTTGGACTGTGAATTTCGGAACTGGGGCTAATATCGACCAGCAGTTTAAGAAACTGAAAGAGCTTCGTCCCGAAACTCCGCTGATGTGCAGTGAGTTCTGGAGCGGATGGTTCGACCACTGGGGACGGAAACATGAAACACGTCCTGCCAAAGATATGGTGCAGGGCATCAAAGATATGCTCGATCGCAACATCTCCTTCAGCCTTTACATGACTCACGGAGGAACGACTTTCGGACATTGGGGTGGTGCCAACAATCCTGCCTACTCCGCTATGTGCAGTTCTTACGACTATGATGCCCCGATCAGCGAAGCCGGATGGACGACAGAGAAATACTTTCTCCTTCGCGATCTGCTGAAAACATATCTTCCTGCCGGTGAAGCGCTGCCGGAAGTTCCTGCTGCACTGCCTGTCATTGAAGTGCCCGAATTTCATTTCACCAAAATAGCTCCGCTTTTCTCCAACTTGCCGGATGCCAAACAGTCGGTGGATATCCAGCCGATGGAACAATTCAACCAAGGGTGGGGAACGATCCTGTATCGTACCACATTGCCCGAAGCAGTAACCTCAGGCACTACATTGAAAATCACCGAAGTGCACGACTGGGCACAAATCTACGCCAATGGCAAACTGTTGGCTCGCCTCGACCGCCGCAAAGGAGAATTTACCACTACCTTGCCGGCCTTGAAGAAAGGCACACAACTGGATATTCTGGTAGAGGCAATGGGACGTGTCAACTTTGATAAGTCCATCCACGACCGGAAGGGAATCACCGATAAGGTAGAACTCCTTTCGGGCAATCAGGCGAAAGAACTGAAAAACTGGATTGTATATAACTTCCCCGTAGACTACTCATTTATCAAGAACAAGAACTACAAGGACACGAAAATATTACTGACTATGCCCGCTTACTATCGATCATCTTTCAAACTCGATAAAGTAGGCGACACTTTCCTCGACATGAGCACATGGGGTAAAGGTATGGTATGGGTGAACGGTCATGCGATGGGGCGTTTCTGGGAGATCGGCCCCCAACAGACACTCTTCATACCGGGCTGCTGGTTGAAAGAAGGAGAGAATGAAATCCTCGTCCTCGACCTGAAAGGGCCTGCCAAAGCCTCTATCAAAGGTTTGAAGAAACCTATTCTTGATGTGCTTCGTGAAAAAGCTCTCGAAACACACCGCAAGGATGGAGAAAAGTTGAAACTGACAGGAGAAAAGGTTGCGCACGAAGGAGCCTTCACTCCGGGCAACGGCTGGCAGGAAGTACGATTTGCTGCTCCGGCGAGAGGACGTTATTTCTGTTTGGAAGCCCTTTCTCCGCAAGCCAATGATAACATCGCAGCAGTGGCAGAGTTCGATGTCCTGGGAGCTGATGGCAAACCGGTATCTCGTGAGCATTGGAAGATTCGTTATGCCGATAGCGAAGAAACGCGTAGCGGCAACCGTACAGCCGATAAGGTATTCGACTTGCAGGAATCTACTTTCTGGATGACCGTGGACAATGTTCCTTATCCTCATCAATTGGTGATTGACTTGAGTAAAGTGGAAACAGTGACCGGCTTCCGCTATCTGCCCCGTGCCGAAAAAGAATATCCGGGCATGATTAAAGAATATCGGGTGTATGTGAAATCTGCTGACTTTAACTACTAAACAATTGATGTACAAGCATTGAAATGATAATAGATATGAAGAAAAATATAATCCTTTTCGCACTCCTTTTCGTAGGAGTGTTGACTGGATATTGCCAACAATCTGCTTACCTGTTCGTTTATTTCACCGACAATCGCATGAGTGAAGAAGCCGTCAGGATGGCTGTTAGTCTCGACGGATATAATTATAAAGCCTTGAATGGAAATCAACCGGTACTTGATTCCCGTGTGATTAGTTCAACAGGCGGAGTGCGCGATCCTCATATTTTACGTTGTGAAGATGGGAAGACATTTTATATGGTAGTTACAGACATGGTATCTGCCAATGGATGGAGTTCTAATCGCGCCATGGTATTGCTGAAATCGAAAGACCTTGTACACTGGACTTCCAATATCGTAAATATCCAGAAGAAATATCCCGATCAGGAAAACCTGAAACGTGTGTGGGCGCCACAAACGATTTATGACAAGGAAGCCGGAAAATACATGATCTATTGGTCCATGCAACATGGCAATGGTCCGGACAGTGGACGGAATCAGATGACTATAAGCAGCAGACGAAGGATGCAGTAGAGGGTGCGGGCATCTTTCCATTGATTGGCTCGGATAAGTATATCTTGATGTATGATGTGTATATGAAAGGCAAATACCAGTTTACGGAAAGTACTGATTTAGAACACTTCAAAGTGATTGACCATGCCGTTAGTATGGATTTCCATCCACGCCACGGTACTGTTATTCCGATTACTCAAAAAGAATTGCAACGCCTTTTCAAGGCGTATGGTAAACCGGAAGGTTTCTGATCTAAAGGAGGAAGATCAAAATCCATCTAAATTAGAAATCATCCTCGCCACAGTTTCTTGTCGCGAAGATGATTTCGTTGAAAGGAAATTTGGGCACCTCTCATCTACAAATTCAATGAATTTCAAGCGGGTAGTCTTCATTTCCAGATAAATACATTCATTCTTTCGTCTTTTTTTGAGTTATTAAGATAAGGTGGATTCACTAGTGTAATCCAGGAAAATAGTATACGATATTGGAAAAAGTGTATATTTTACTCTTGTTTACTTGTTTCTTATATATTTTTAAGTGTAAAACAACCAATTATAGCTTGAAATATATCAGTTAGAATAATGAAAATCTTAACTTTGCGATTGATAATCTTAATGCAATAGATACCATGAGAAAATTATTCCTGTTTTTAGTTGTTTTGTTTTTGTCGTTTCAGCAAGTCACTTTAGCTGCCATCAAAGAAATGACGAGTACCCCCGATTCGGTTTATCTCTTTTCCTTCGCTACTTCCGGAGACGACGGACGCAGCGGACTTCGTTTTGCCTGGAGCATGGATAAGGAAAACTGGTTTGAAGTCGGTCGGAACTACGGATATCTCCGGTGTGATTACAGTCGCTGGGGATCACAGAAGAAGATGCTCGATCCTTATTTGAAACAGTCGCCAGCGGGCGAATGGATATGTACTTGGAAATTGAATGATCGTGATGGATACGGTCAGTCCACTTCTAAAGACTTGATAAACTGGACCAGCCAGAAATATCCCCGTACTACTTCCGATTTTGACGGAACAAGAGTGAAAGCTGTAGTTGCCGGAGAGGAGCAGAAAGGAACTATCAACCGGGTAGCGTGGGCTTTGGTAGATGGATTAAATAAGAATTATGACTGGAATCAATATCGGAACTCATTGTATGGAGAACGTCCGGTGCAGGATGGAGAACGTTTTACCGGTTTGAAGCCTGTAAAAGCAACGGTCACCGTACAGCCCGAACGTACCAAAGCCATCAGCGATGTCTTGTTGGGTGCTTTTTTTGAAGATATTAATTATTCGGCAGACGGAGGACTCTATGCAGAGCTGATCCAGAACCGTGATTTCGAATACGACCCTTCAGACAGGGAAGGGGATAAGAACTGGAATAGTACTCATTCCTGGACACTGAAAGGAGATAAAACCACTTTCACCATTAACACTACCGATCCTATTCATGCCAATAATCCGCATTATGCCGTATTGAATGTAGAACGACCGGGAGCCGCGTTAGAAAATGCAGGCTTTGATGGTATCGCGCTGAATGTCGGAGAGAAATATGATTTTTCCATATTTGCGAGGGTTCCGCAGGGTAAATCAAATAAATTGCAAGTTCGTTTGGTAGATGGAGAAGGAAATATATGTGGAGAGACTTCTCTGACTGTATCTTCCCGCCAATGGAAAACGTATAAAACAGTGATTACTGCCAAAGCAACCGCAGATACTCGCCTTGAAATCATTCCCCAATCTGCTGGAGAGTTGAATCTGGATATGATTTCCCTGTTTCCGCAGCATACATTTAAAGGACGTAAGAACGGACTCCGCAAGGATCTGGCTCAAGTGTTAGCTGACATTCATCCCCGTTTCATCCGTTTTCCCGGTGGCTGTGTGGCTCATGGTGATGGTCTGAAGAATATCTATCAATGGAAAAACACGGTCGGTCCGTTAGAAGCAAGAAAGGCTCAACGCAACCTTTGGGGATATCATCAAAGCATGGGACTGGGATATTTTGAATATTTTCAATTCTGCGAAGATATTGGTGCGGAACCGCTTCCGGTATTGGCTGCTGGTGTTCCTTGCCAGAACTCTGCCTGTCACGGTGACTTGAGAGGCGGACAGCAAGGCGGTATCCCAATGAGCGAAATGGGGGCTTATATTCAGGATATTCTTGATCTGATAGAATGGGCAAACGGCGACGCTAAGAAGACAAAGTGGGGAAAGGTACGTGCCGAAGCAGGCCATCCGAAACCTTTCAACCTGAAATACATTGGTATCGGAAATGAAGATCTCATCACCGATATCTTCGAAGAACGTTTTACAATGATATTTAATGCCATCAAGGAAAAATATCCGGAAATAATCGTTGTAGGTACAGTAGGACCGTTCAATGAAGGAACAGACTACGTAGAAGGATGGAAACTGGCCGACAAACTGGGTGTGCCGATGGTGGACGAACATTATTATCAGACTCCGGGATGGTTCCTGAACAATCAGGATTTCTACGATAAATACGACCGTTCGAAAAAGACAAAAGTATATCTGGGCGAATATGCGACTCATATCCCGGGACGAAAAGCGAATATCGAAACTGCACTGACGGAAGCTCTTTATCTTGCTGCCCTGGAGCGCAATGGAGACGTTGTACACATGACTTCCTATGCTCCTCTTCTCGCCAAAGAAGGACATACCCAATGGAATCCGGATTTGATTTACTTCAATAACCGGGAAGTGAAACCTACCACCGGATATTATGTGCAGAAACTCTACGGACAGAATGCCGGAAACGAATATTTGCCGTCGAAAATCACTTTGGATAATAAAGACGATAAAGTGCAGAAACGTTTTGCTTCTTCCATTGTCCGCGATTCGGCTAGTGGAGATGTAATTGTGAAGTTGGTCAACTTACTTCCTGTAGAGGTGAATACCCATGTCGACCTTTCCGGAATCGGTGTGATACAGCCTTCTGCAAAGAGAACCGTACTGACCGGTAAACCGACAGATACTCCGCTACCTGTTGAAGATACAGTGGAAGTGGCAGAACAGTTTGATTGCCAATTGCCTGCCTACTCTTTTACGGTGATCCGGATAAAAAAGGCAAATGAGAAATAACAGGAAATAAATGAAGAACATAATAACATGAATAATATGAAGAAGATAATAAGCGCTCTGCTGGCTGGTTGCTGTCTGACTTCGCTGACGGCACAAGACGTGGTCGTGAAAGGACCGGATGAAAAACTGCAATTGGTTGTCTTTACTTCCCCTGCCGAAAAGCCAAGTTATTCCATTACCTATAATGGGAAAACCATGCTGGAGAAATCACCTTTGGGTATGAACACGAATATCGGTGACTTTGCTAAAGGAATGAAACTGACAGGGCATATGGTCACCCCCATTGATACTGTCTACCATCAGGATCGTATTAAAACCTCACAAGTGCATTATCAGGCAAACGAGCTGAACTGTCATTTTGAGAATCCGAAAGGACAGAAAATAGACGTTGTCTTTCGTGTCGGCAACAATGATGTAGCTTTCCGTTATACCTTGCCGCGTCAGGATGGAAAAGGAAGTGTAACGGTGACTGCCGAAGAAACCGGTTTCCGTTTCCCGCAACAGACTACTACTTTCTTGTGTCCGCAAAGCGATGCCATGATAGGATGGAAACGCACAAAACCCAGTTATGAGGAAGAATACAAGGCAGATGCTCCGATGAGTGACCGTTCCCAGTACGGGCATGGTTACACATTCCCTTGCCTGTTCCGTATCGGTGACGATGGTTGGGTGCTGGTTAGCGAGACAGGAGTGGACAGTCGATATTGCGGCTCACGTTTAAGCGATGTGAGCGAAGGTAATCTGTATACGATTGCTTTCCCGATGGCAGAAGAAAATAACGGCAACGGAACGGTTGCTCCGGCATTTGCCTTGCCGGGAGCTACTCCCTGGCGTACTATCACTGTCGGCGAGACTTTGAAACCGATTGTGGAAACAACTGTTGCGTGGGATGTCGTGCGTCCTCTTTATGAAACAAGATATGACTACCGTTTCGGACGCGGCACATGGAGCTGGATTCTTTGGCAGGATGGTAGTATCAACTATGACGATCAGGTGCGATATATTGATTTTGCTGCCGCAATGGGATATGAGTATGCGTTGATTGATAACTGGTGGGATACGAATATCGGTCGCGAACGTATGAAGTCTTTGGTAGAATACGCACGTAGTAAAGGCGTGGAACTCTTCTTATGGTATAGCTCTTCCGGTTATTGGAATGATATTGAGCAAGGGCCGGTTAATCACATGGACAACGCCATTATCCGCAAACGGGAGATGAAATGGTTACAGAGTCTCGGAGTAAAAGGCATTAAAGTTGATTTCTTTGGTGGCGACAAGCAAGAAACGATGCGCCTGTATGAAGATATCTTGAGTGATGCCGACGATCACGGCCTGATGGTGATCTTCCACGGTTGTACAATCCCTCGCGGATGGGAACGCATGTATCCGAATTATGTTGGTAGTGAAGCCGTACTGGCATCCGAGAATATGATATTCAACCAACATTTCTGCGATGAAGAAGCCTTCAATGCTTGCCTACATCCGTTTATCCGCAATACGGTGGGTAGCATGGAATTTGGCGGCTGTTTCCTGAACAAGCGACTGAACCGCAACAATGACGGAGGAACTACGCGTCGCACTACTGATATATTCCAACTGGCCACTACCGTATTATTCCAGAATCCGGTACAAAACTTTGCGCTTGCTCCTAACAACCTGAAAGATGTTTCTCCTGTTTGTATGGACTATATGAAAGCAGTTCCTACCACTTGGGACGAAACACGCTTCATTGATGGATATCCTGGGAAATATGTCGTGCTGGCACGTCGTCACAATGATACTTGGTATCTGGCTGCTGTGAATGCTGGAAAAGAAACGTTGAAGTTGAAACTGGATTTAGAGATGTTTGCCGGAAAAACGGTTACCCTGTATAAGGATGATAAGAAAGGAGAGCCACAGCTAGTGCCGTTGAAAGTAAAAGAGAACGGTAAAGTACAGTTGGAGATTCTTCCGCAGGGAGGTGCTGTATTGGTAAACATTTTTGGGCGCGTGGAGATGGTTGGGTATTGGCAGGATTGGCAAAAGTGCTGAAGGAGCTTCCTGAAACAGATAAGTATCGTCAGGAATATATAGACCGTTTCCGTACATTAGCCAAATCTGTTGCTGCTTGTCAACAACCGGAAGGCTACTGGACACGCAGTATGCTTGACCCGGAACATGCGCCGGGACCGGAAACCAGTGGAACGGCTTTCTTTACTTACGGTTTGCAATGGGGCATAAATAACGGCTTCCTTGATTCAGATGAATATCAGCCGATAGTTGAAAAAGCATGG
>ERZ778514.1840-NODE-1840-length-14769-cov-4.617711_pt1 | contig 14769 bp, 13 predicted proteins | sample MGYA00510344_ERZ778514 | MGnify/ENA primary metagenome ERZ778514 (study PRJEB29527, sample SAMN07138968) | mouse gut metagenome | material: feces | host: mouse | place: China:Nanjing | collected 2016-01-25 ... | reverse complement strand
TTGCGTGCATCAAAAATTCAATATTAAAAAACAGGATGTTTTTCAGCGGCCTCGGCAACCGCCAGGGGGGCATCACTACGCTGGAGGACAAATCCTGCGGCTGCGTGCAGAAGGGCGGCACCGCACCCATTATGGATGTGATCGGCTACGGGGATCCGGTGGTGACGAAAGGACTGAATATGCTCTATGGTCCCGGTAATGATCTGGTGTCCGCCACTGCCATGACGGCGGCAGGTGCGCATATGATATTGTTCACCACAGGAAGAGGGACGCCTTTCGGGGCGCCTGCGCCTACGCTGAAGATTGCCACCAACAGCCGGCTGGCAGTCAGGAAAAAGGGCTGGATTGATTTCGATGCCGGTCCGGTGGCGGATGGAGAGTCCATCGAGGATGCGGCGAAACGGCTTCTCAAGCTGGTGATCGCGGTTGCAGGAGGACAGAAGACCCGGACGGAAGAGCTTGGATATCGGGAAATCTCCATCTTTAAGGATGGGGTGGTGCTGTAGACCTGACGGATAGGTCGGTAAAAAGACTTTCCGTTACGGGCAGACGTTTACCGGTCAGGTATACATTAAAGAAGCTGTTGCAAAATGTAATGCTGTCTGCTCGATTCTGCAAGTGCGATGAGCACACAGGAAGAGATACATTCTGCAACAGCCTTTTTGCCATAGAACAGGTTTGTCAGGCGGTACTCTGGTATCCCAGAAGTCTGGAGATCTCAGCGGCTCTCCGGCGGATCAGCTGTCCCGCCTTTTCATAATCTTCCTCCGGCCGGTAGAAGCCGGAGATGCTGACGGCGCCTTCCAGAGTCCCGTTTCTCTGATAGACGGGGGCGCTGGCGCAGACCATATGCTCCTCATATTCACGAAAATCAAGTGCATAGCCGCGTGAGCGGATCTGATCCAGATCCCGGGAGAGTTCTTCCGGGCTTTTGTGTGTATATTGGGTTCTGGGCTGTATCTCAATCTCAGAAAGAAGGGCGTCTGACTGTTCTTTTGGCAGAAATGCCAAAAGCGTCTTTCCGAGGGAAGTACAGTACAAAGGAGCAGTGCTCCCTACCGTTGCCGTCGTGATGATGGGATTCTCCGGAACCTCCTTTAAAATATAGACGACCTCTCTGCCGGAGAGCTTTCCGAAGAATGCGGTCCGGTCTGAGAACTGTGCCAGTTCCGTAAGCTCTGATGCGATCAGTTTCAGTGTGTCATTGGCATCCGGATAGGACATGCCGATTCGGTAAGCAAAGATGCCGATCTGGTAGAGCTGCTTTGGTCCCGGCTTTATGGAAAGCATGCCCTCCTGAACAAGCGTGACCAGGATATCGTAGGCGCTGGTCTTTGGAAGGGAGAACTGCTCACACAGTTCATCCAGAGAGACCCCCTCCGGATGGGCGGCAGCGCAGGAAAGGATCTGTACGGCGCGCTGTACGGTTCGGTTGATTTTCAAGAGACTCCCTCCTTCCTCTGTTGTATGTTATCCTATCACAGCCCCTCTGATTTCGCAAGTGGAGCGCTTGATAAAAGCAGGAAGCTGTGATAGGATGGGAGTGTGTGAATGTGCGGCAGATTTTCGATACGGATCGGAAATTATGGAAAGAATCATCAGAAGGAGCAGATATCATGAGTGAAATAAAGATTCCGGTTGGCCGCTCCAGTTTTGCGGATATTCGGAAAAACAGATACTATTATATCGATAAAAGCGGACTGATAAAAAGTCTGCTGAAAACGGATGGTACGCAGGTTACGCTTCTCACCCGTCCCCGCCGCTTTGGCAAAACGCTGAACATGCATATGCTGGCGGAATTTTTTGACATACAGAAGGACAGCCGCGCGCTGTTTGAGGGATTGTCCATATCGGAAGAGAAGGAACTGTGCAGGAAATGGATGAACCAGTATCCGGTGCTGTTTCTTTCCTTCCGTACAGTAGACGGGCTGAGTTTTGAGAAGGCGTATGGAAAACTGAAAGCAATTATTGCCGATCTATACAATGAACATTATGATTTGATAGAAAATATGGGATCAAATCCGGCGGAAAAAGAAGTGTTTTGCCGGATTGCATCTAAGACGGCAACACAGGAAGAGGTGGAAAACAGTCTTCTGCGGATGATTCGGCTGCTGGAATCCCGATATGAAAAACCCGTCATACTGCTCATGGATGAATATGATGTCCCGCTGGCAAAAGCAAGTGAAAAGGGGTATTATTCGGAGATGCTGGAGGTAGTGAAGGGCATCATGCAGACGATCAAGGACAATACATCTCTGAAGTTTGCAGTCATTACAGGCTGCCTGCGGATTGCGAAGGAGAGCATCTTCACCGGGACCAACAACTTTGTGTCGGATACGATCAACGATACAGGGCTGAATGAATATTTTGGATTCACGCAGGCAGAGGTGGACCGGCTCCTTCAGGATACGGGGCTTACGGAACATGCGGAGAGACTGCGTGACTGGTACGACGGCTATCATTTCGGCAATTATGATGTATACTGTCCATGGGATGTGATGAACCATGTAAAAGATCTGATGCTGGATCCGTCTGCGGAACCGAAGAATTACTGGGAAAATACCAGCGACAATTCCATTATCCGCACATTCCTGAAACGGACCGATTTTGACGTCCATGACAAATTTGAGACGCTTCTATCCGGAGGATCTGTCAGGGAAAACATTACAGATCAGCTTACTTACGACATGCTGACCTCTTCAGAGGAAAATCTGTGGAGCCTGCTTTATCTCACCGGTTATCTGACCAGAATGAGAAAGGACGATCCTGCGGGCGATTGTCTGCAGCCGGGGCAGACGGCCCTTCGGATCCCCAATAAGGAGATCCGAAGCATCTTTCAGAAGAGCGTAAAGGCGTGGTTTACGGAGGTGTCCCAAGAGAGCAGCCGTGACGAACTGTTTGCGGCGCTGTGGAACGGGGATACCGAGAAGCTGACTGTACTCCTTTCCGATCTGCTGTTTGACACGATCAGTTACTTTGATTACCGGGAAAGCTTCTACCATGCTTTTCTGACCGGACTGGTCTCAGGCGCCGGCTATCAGGTAGAATCCAACTGTGAGAACGGTCTTGGAAGGTCCGACCTTGTGATCAGGGACCGCCGGAACCGGAGAGCTGTGGTCATCGAGGCAAAATGGACGGATTCGGAAAAGAAGCTGGAGCAGGAATGTGAAGAGGCTCTGCGGCAGATTGCGGACAGACAGTATGCGAAGAAAGTGGAGCGTTCCGGCTACCGGCAGGTGCTGAGCCTTGGGATTGCATTTTTTAAAAAGCAGTGTCTGGTCAGAAAAGAATGACCGGCATGGAAGGTATGCCTGCATTTTCGTTCATTCACATAAGTGCGGGATATAACGATTAACAGCAACAGAAAGAAAAGAGGAAGAGACAAATGGAAAAGAGAAAGATTCTGGATACCTGCAACGGACTTCAGCATATTGGGATTCCCACAGGCGATATGGAGAAAACCTGCGCCTTTTATACGGAACTTGGTTTTGAGAAAATATATGAGACCCGGCTTTCCGAAGTGCAGCGTGTGGTTTTTCTGAGATTCTCCAATCTGGTACTGGAATGCTACGAAGGTGAGTGCGCCGGGAGAGCAGGAGCTGTTGACCACATCGCCATTGACTGCAGGGATGTAGAAGCTGCCTATGCGCTTGCGAAGGAAAAAGGGTATTCCATTGTCAGCGACGGAATGGAAGAGCTTCCCTTCTGGGAAAAGGGAGTGCGGTTCTTTACGATGGAAGGTCCGGATGCAGTGAAAGTGGAACTGAATCAGTATTTATAAATTTCCGGGATGGAAAAGGGATTTTGTACTGACCGGCGATGGATGGATCAGGAACGGAATATTTCAGGGGATGCTGCAAAATGCCTGTCTGTATGTATGGCGTTTTGCAGCATCCCCCTCTTTATAATGGTATAATTTTTATTTTACCTCATAGACGCAGTTTCCGCCGATGAGTACGTCCACTGCGTTCTGCGCGGCCATGAGTCCCATTCTGCTGACCGCTTCCTTCGTAGCTGCCCCGGCATGGGGAGTCAGGATGCAGTTGGGAAGAGTGCACAGCGGGCTGTCATAAGGCGGTTCCTGCACCGTGGCATCCAGCGCGGCCCCGCGGATCTCGCCGTTTTTTAATGCTTCATAAAGAGCATCCTCGTCCACGATACCGCCGCGCGCGGTATTGACCAGAATTGCATCTTTTTTCATGGCTTTGAACTGTTCTGCGCCGAACATGTTCTTTGTCTCCGGCGTCAGAGGGGAATGGATGGTGATAAAGTCGGATTCCCGGATCAGCGTCTCCAGGTCGACATATTCCGCATGGCATTCCTTTTTAAAAGCTTCGTCCTGATACTGGTCATAACACAGGATCCGCATGTGAAATCCGGTGCAGCGTTTCGCCACCCCTTTTCCGATTCGGCCTGCGCCCACAATACCAAGCGTCTTGCCCCACATCTCCACGCCGGAAGGACGTGTCTGCTTTTTCTCTTTGATGCTGTTGTTCATGACAACGATATTTCTGGCGCAGTCCAGCATCAGCGTCATGGCCAGATCTGCCACAGAGTCGCCGTTTGCTCCGGGTGTAACAGTGACTGTTATATGGTGATCGGATGCTGCGCGCAGATCTATCCTGTCATAGCCGACTCCATAGCGGGAAATGACCTTCAGGTTTTTTGCAGATTCGATCAGTTCCCGGCCGTAATCTTCCAGACCGGCGATGACTGCGTCGGCATGCAGGAGTTCCTGCTTCAGTTGTTCCGGGATCGGTCCGTTCTTTTCCTCCAGTTTCTTTATCTCGCAGTCGTTATCCTGTAAGAGCTTTACTGCCAGGTCATCCGCCGTGCCGAAGGAACGGGCGGTGACCAGTACTTTGTATTTTGCCATAAAATCCTCTTTTTCTATCCGTTATTTCCAGTTCGGATTGTCAATGACCGCCGGTTTGCCGTCACGCTCCACCAGAAGCTTCCGGTATCCCTTCGTTTCAATGGTTCCGTAATCATGCCCCGCATCCGCACGGAAGACAAAAAAAGTAATCAGCGGTTCTTTGTCGCTTACATTGATGCTGCGGTGTGCATAGCGTTTCGGCACATAGACTGCTTTTCCGGCAGTCAGCTCCAGTGCCAGCCAGTCTCCTTCCGGATTTTCCATCATCATATATCCATGTCCCCTGAGACAATAATAGATCTCTCCGGTATCCAGAATGGTATGAAAGTGACCTTTTGTAAAATAATACTCATCTCCGACTTTGCCGGGATTCAGGATGGAGCATCCGAAAGCAAAATCTCCGTCTGTCTCCGGCGCCGGCATGGAGTGAAATTCATAGACCAGCGGGTCCCCTTCCTTCATTTTCTCTTCATATGCTTTCTGGTCTGCGAACATTCCGTTCATCTGTCCCAGATAACGCTTTCCGGTATCCAGCGCTTTCGACAGGCCTGTCTCCAGATCAAAGTCAATAACGAATCCTCTGTCAAAATCCATCGGTTTTTCAGAATTGTTAAAATGTGCCATAGATACCTCCTGTTTTAAGCCCGGTTGTTGAATTTTGCGGCAATAGCATCCATCTGCTTCAGTTTCTCTCCAAGGATCTCCTGATGGAAAACTTCGGCAATGACCTGGGTCCATCCGTAGATAAAATACATCCAGCCGTCGTTGACCGTCAGATTGCGTTCCCTTGCCTGTGCTTCCGCCTGGTGCCGGAACAGAAGGTCTCCGCGGTAGTTGATCTCCCAGACCAGTGCATCCTCCGGAAAAAGGGCGGCATCGGACAAAGGAGAACCTGGACGGTCCTTTCCAAGTCCTGTTGCGTTGATGATCAGGCTTCCGCGTCCCATCTTTGCCAGAACCGCATCATTATCGGCGGTATTTGGAGACAGGTAATATTCCGTTGGGATGCCTGCCGGATTCATTCGGCTGCTGATCTCCCGGATCGCGTCCAGACGGGGTTTGCTGCGGTTGGAGACCACGATCTTCGCCGGATCGTTGCCTTTGCCTGCATTGCGCATATAGTAGGAACACATGGAGATGGCGCTGCCGCCGGCCCCGATGATCAGGACGCCGGCTTCCGGATGCTCCTTCCAGTAGTTTTCCGGGACAAATTCTTCCATCGCCATGCCGCAGGTGATTGGATCTTTGGCGTGACCGCACAGCTTTCCGTCCAGCTTGGAGATGGAGGACATTTCCTCAAACTGCTGTGCATAGGGATCCAGATATTCGAACATGTCTTTTGCCGCCGCATAGATATCCAGCTTGTGAGTGGTTACGAGCGCCCCCATGGATAATGGGTCGTTCTTAATAAAGGAGACTACCTCCCGGTATACTTCCGGTTTCTCATGAATGGCGATATCGATTCCCTTCATGACGGTGTCCTTCAGACCGAGCGCCTGCGCCCATTCCGGAAAGACCTTCATGATCGAAGATGCGCCTGTGGTTACGCCGATAAAATACATGGTCGGCTGTGTCGCTTTTTCAAGTTTCATTCGTGATACCCCTTTCTGATTTGAGTTCCGCTCCATCCCGCCCTTTTCTGAAGTCTGTCCAGGAATCTGTGCGTCGGGCGGGAATCCGCTGATTGAAAGTTCCGCTCCATCCCGCCCGTCACACGTCCGGGAGATTCCTGTTCAGCCTTCCGTGAAGTCCGTCCAGGAATCTGTGCGTCGGGCGGGAATCCGCTGATTGAAAGTTCCGCTTTTAAGCGAAATCCAGTATGGTTCTGGCATTTGTGATACACATCTGCCGGATCTCCTGATCGGTAAAGCCGTGTTCCCGCAGCTGCGGGACGAAGGTTGTTAAAATATAGTCAAGCCCCATGTCTTCTGCATAATAGGACCTGAGCCTCTGGTTGGTGGTATCCAGGCTCAGAACGATCTGTCCGGTCAGCCCGCTCTGCTTCATGGCACAGAGAAGCTCCATCTCCTCCTGTTCTGACAGATACTTCAGCCGGTGGATACTGTCATAGCACAGAAAGCAGCCGGTGGATAACACCTCTTTGTGATAGTCAATGTCATGGTAGGTGCGGTCCAGATGACAGATCAGTAGCTTTTCCGGGGTGATATCCCGTTCCTGAAACCAGCGGATCATATAAAGGACATCGTTTCCTTTTTCCGTGTGGATCATGACCGGGGCTCTGGTCAGCCCTGCAGCTTCTGCGACTGCTTCAAAGAGCTTCTGATAGACAGGGTCTGTCTGCCAGTTTCTGCCGGCAGCGGCTTTCAGGATGCCTGCCCGGTAAAGGGAGACTGGCCGGCCGGAGGTCCCTGTACCGGTTTCAATCTCCTGTGCATAGAGTCCGGCAAGCTTTTCCTTTGACCAGGTCAGTAATGTGACCTGATCGAAAAATTCTTTTTTGTGGAAACCGGCAGCTGCTACGATATGTACCCCGCTTTCGCGGGAAAGCTCTGCCAGCCGGGACAGGTTCCGTCCGCATCCGGTTGGCTGTGCGTCTACGATCAGGCTGCCGCCTGCCTGGCGGTAGTCCTTCAGTTCTTTCAGGGAACTTTTGTAATCATTCATGCACAGGGCGGGGCTGGTATTGTAAGAAGCTCCTTTTTCCAGCCAGATATGTTCATGGCATTGTGCGTGTCCGATTTCTTTCGGACAAATGTCTTTCCATACGGTTCTGATCATGTTTTTCTCCGGTTTTCTGGTGCACTGACAGGTGCACCATGGTGATTTACGGCTTAAAGATAGTTATGTTTGAAAATAGTAGATAATCAAAAACATTAACTTTTTCTCATACTAGCACCATAAATAAACAATGTCAACAAGGATTTTAATTATTTCTTGCCTTTTTTAAGCATGTATTATATAATTCAATCAGAAAACAAGGAGATGTTATTGGAAAATAGATAACTATCTTTATGAAAGCGGAGGGCGTATGGCGAGAATACCGGCATATAAACAGATGTATATCAGTCTGAAAACAGACATTAAAGAGGGGCGGTATGTTCCGGGGTCTTTTCTGCCGACGGAGCCCGAGATGGAAGCCAAATACGGCGTCAGCCGCACGACGGTGCGCCGCGCAATCGGTATGCTGGAGCAGGAAGGCTATCTGTCCGTCACACAGGGCAGAGGAACGGAGGTTCAGGACATTTCCACTTCTCAGCATCTGAATCAGATCACCTCCTTTACAGAGACACTGAGACGCCGGGGATATCACGTGACCACTCAGGGATTTGCCATGGAGAAGATTCCCGCGCCCGTTTTTGTCCGGGAGATCTTTCCGCTGAAGAACGGGGATCTGGTATACCATATCCAGAGAGTACAGTGTGCGGACGGGAAACCGGTCTGCATTCTGGAAAACTATCTCATGGCGGATCTGATTTCGGGATTTTCCATGGCGGAGAGCGACTGTGTGAGTCTGTACGCATGTCTGGAAAATCAATATGGGATTATTTTGAAAAATGCGGTGGAACATATATCGGCGGTGAGCGCCTCCTTTACGCAGTCGCAGATTCTGCGGGTGCCGGTCAATGCGCCCCTTCTTCACAGCAAGCGTATTACGTATACAGAGCATGGGCCTTTTGAGTATTCGTCTCTCTATGTGGTGGCTGAACGATACGAATATCAGATCTATCTGTCTGGAAGAGATTGAGCGGATATAAACCGGTTCCATAATGAAAATATAGAAAATTATTGTGAAAATGCACAACTTTCTGAAGAAAAAATCTGTAATAATGACGAAATAACAAAAACAGGTTGACAAAAAGGCGTCGGTGGCATAGAGTATAGGCAAAAGAAGGTGTAACCGATTTCATTATGGCTGGAAAGATAATTACGATTAAGGATGTCGCCGAAATGGCGGGTGTATCGAAAGCAACCGTATCACGTGTCATGAACAACAGCGGGTATGTGGCGGCAGAGACACGCAGGAAGATCGAGAATATCATGGAGGCCCACAACTACGTACCATCCGCACTGGCAGTGAACCTTTCCCGGCAGGAGACGAAGGTGGTCGGAGTGGTGTTCCCGGAGATCGAGAATGTCTTTTATTCCGATATTCTTCACGGGATCACGCAGGTGGCGGACGAGCTTGACCTGTCGCTGGTTCTTTTTGATACACAGAATGATCTGGAGCGTGAGAAGAAAGCGTTCCGTGTTCTTCAGCAGCAGAAGGTAAGAGGGATTATCCTCGGTCCCTCTGTAGATTATCCGGAGACGGCAAAGGGAAGAGAACTTCTGGCAAATCTCAAGGAATATTCCGTTCCAATCGTGATTATTGACCGTGATTTTGAAAACATGCCATGGGATGCCGTTGTCTATGAGAACTATCAGAGTTCCTATCAGGCGGCGCTGGAATTATACAGGGCAGGAAACCGGAGGATGGCGACCATCACCGGGGATATGGCGCTGAAGATCAGCCGGGACAGGCTGGAAGGCTTTAAGAAAGGACTTCAGGACTGCGGTCTGAAGCTTTTGGAGGAAAATATCTATTACGGAGATTTTCTGATGAAACGGGCATATGAGCTCTCCATGGAGCTTTTGTCCAGAGCGGAACTGCCGGATGCCGTGTATACCGCCAACAATATGACTTCTCTGGGATTTTTGAAGGCGGCCAACGAAAAAGGAATCCGGATCGGCAGGGATATTGCTCTTTTGGGAAACGACCGGATTGAGACGCTGGATATCCTGGGGCTGCCGTTCAGCTGCATGTACCGCGATAATTATGAGATGGGACGTATGGCGCTTCGGCTGCTGCAGGAGAGAGTGGAGCATCCGGAGAAATCAAGGAGCATCTGCATGGTCCCGTATCAGGTGAAACTGAAAGGTTCGGAAAAAAGGAAAAAGAAGTGATGCTTCTTTTTTTAAAGAGAATGAAACCGGTTACATAAAAAACAGGAAAAAATTGGAAAATCAAAGAATAATATTGGAAAAAAGATGCAAAATATCGGCTATGAAACCGGTTACATTAAGCGCGCGAAAAAACGAAAGGAAATGATAAATTATGGTTTACAAAAAAGTAAAAAGGATTGCAGAAGAAATATCTGCCATCGGTATCGGATGCTGGAATATGGGAGGAGACTGGGATTCGTCAGAAGAGAACACTTCGATCCGGATGATTCACGCTGCCGTTGACCGGGGAATCAATTTCTTCGATGTGGCTCCGGTGTACGGCTGGGGCGTATCGGAGAGGATTCTTGGAAAAGCGCTGAAGGAGGACGGGCTTCGCAATAAGGTGCTCATTGCCTCCAAAGGAGGCCTTCTGTGGAATGAAAAGCATCAGACACAAAACAACCTGTCCAGAGACAGTCTGTTAAAGGAGATTGATGATACCCTCGCCCGCCTGCAGACGGACCATGTGGATATTTATCAGATGCACTGGCCGGATCCGAATGTGCCGCTGGAGGAAACGGCGGAAGCGCTGAACATCATGAAGAAGGCAGGCAAGATCCGTTATGTGGGGCTGAGCAATTTTTCTCAGGCAGATGTGGAGCAGATGATGGAATACATCTCTGTGGACTGCCAGCAGGGGCTCTATAATATGCTGGAGCGCAATCCAGGCAGTTACCATGGGATTCCTCTGGAGTACCGCACGGAGAAAGAGGTATTTCCCAATGTCCGGAAATACGGACAGGCATTTCTGCCCTACAGTCCGCTGTTTCAGGGGCTTCTGGCGGGCAGATTTCTGGACGGGCTTACCATATCTGCAAGAGACATCCGCAATGAGAATCCAAAGCTGACCGGGGAGGCATTTAAGGTCTATCAGGACGGCGCCCGGAAGCTGAAGGCGTATGCGGACGAGATCGAAAGGCCCATGAATGAGATGGCGCTGAACTGGCTGCGTCAGAAGGAGGAAATTACCTCCATCATCGGCGGCGCGTCCTCCGTGGAACAGCTGGAGAAAAATCTCCGCTGCATCAGCTGGGATCTGACGGGAGAAGAACTGGAAGCGATCGGGAAGATTCTGGAACCCTTCAAAGATATGGAATAGGCGTAAGACGGCGGAATTTTCAGAACCGCTGCTTGAAAGATATCGGAAACAGAGAAGAAAACGGTACATGGACCGATGCGCTGTAAGTGCAGGAATTCTGTGACGTTTCTATGGATAAGGGGACAAAAAATGGAAAAATATTTGATAGCGCATGATCTTGGCACTTCCGGAGACAAGGCGACTTTGTTTACAACGGATGGGGAGCTGGTCAAAAGCGTGACCTGCACCTATCCGACGAATTTCTTCAACAGCACCTGGGCAGAACAGGATCCGGAGGACTGGTGGCGCGCTGTCTGTGAGAACAATCGCCTGCTGCTGACAGATGTGGATAAAAAACAGGTGGCAGGTATGGCGTTCAGCGGTCAGATGATGGGCTGTGTTGCAGTGGACAGGGATGGAAAGGCCCTGCGGCCGGCGATTATCTGGGCAGATCAGAGAAGCCGGAAGCAGGAAAAGGCGATCCGGGAACAGATCGAAGAACAGGAGTTCTACCGGATTACAGGCCACAGGATCAGCGCTTCCTATAGCATCGAAAAGCTGATGTGGATTCGGGATCATGAACCGGAGATTTACAGGAATACATATAAGATGCTTCAGCCGAAAGATTATGTGATCCGCAGGCTGACCGGAGCCTTTGTTACAGACTGTACGGATGCATCCGGAACCAACTGCCTGGATCTGAACCGGCTGGAATGGTCCTGGAAGATTCTGAAGCTGACAGGGATCGATCAGGAGAAACTGCCGGACGTCTATCCGTCTACCCATGTGGCAGGAGAACTGACCGCATCGCTGGCAGAAGAATGCGGACTGGCATCCGGAACGCCCGTTGTCATCGGCGGCGGTGACGGCGTGTGCGCGGCGGTGGGAGCAGGGAGTGTGCGGGAAGGAGACGCTTTCAACTATCTGGGGTCTTCTTCCTGGGTGGCGCTGACCAGCAAAGAACCCATCTATGATCCAGAACTTCGAACCTACAACTGGGCGCATATGGTGCCGGGGCTGTATTCTCCCAACGGAACCATGCAGGCGGCAGGAAACTCCTACCAGTTTATCAGAAAAACACTGTGCAGGGATCTGGAGGCAGAGGCTTTAAAGCAGGGAGTGAGTCCCTATGAGCTTATGAACCGGGAGATTGCGGCATCGCCCATGGGCGCCAACGGCCTTCTGTATCTTCCCTACATTCTGGGAGAGAGGAGCCCCCGCTGGAATCCCAATGCAAGAGGGGCATTTGTGGGGCTGAAGATGGAGCATACAAGAGGCGACATGCTGCGCGCTGCAGTGGAAGGGATTCTGATGAATCTGTGCATCATTCTGGACGTGTTCCGCAGGGATATGGACATAACGGAGCTGAACGTGATCGGAGGACTGGCCAAAGGCGATCCCATCCGGCATGCGCTGGCAGATATCTACGGCGTAAAAGCCAGGAGGCTGAACTGGCTGGACGAAGCCACCTCCATGGGCGCAGCGGTCTGTGCGGGTGTCGGTACCGGAGCGCTGAAAGATTTTACGGCCATTGACCGGTTTGTGAAGGTGGATGACGTGATCGAACCGGATCTGGAGAAACACCGGCATTACGGAGAATTAAAGCTGTACTTTGAAGAGTGCTATACGGCGCTTTTGAAGACATATGACCATCTGGCGACGTGGAAATGACACCGGATGAGGGAATGATCCAAACAGGAGGTGGACGACATGAAGTATGGTATCTATTATGCCTACTGGGAAAGGCAGTGGGGAGCGGACTATCTGAAGTACATCAGAAAGGTTGGAAAACTCGGTTTTGATATACTGGAGATTTCCTGCGCCGGGGTGAAGGATCTTGGTGCAAAGGAAGCGGACCGGCTGAAAGCATGCGCCGAAGAGGAGGGCATTTTTCTCACGGGCGGATATGGTCCGAAACCGGCTGAAAACATCGCATCTGCGGATCCGGCGATCGTGGAGAATGCATTCCGGTTCTGGAAGGATACTTTTCCGGTGCTGGAAAGACTTGGCATCCGTCAGGTGGGAGGCGGCCTGTATGCCTGCTGGCCGGCAGATTATTCCGGCGTACCGGACAAGGCGGGAGATCTGGACCGCAGTATCCGGAACATGAAGGAGCTTTCGAAGATGGCGGCAGAGTACGGAATCGAGCTGGATATGGAGGTGCTGAACCGTCATGAAGGGTATCTCATCAATACGGCAAAGGAATGCGTGGCTTATGTGGAGGCGGTAGGCGCAGACAATGTAAAGGTTATGCTGGACACCTATCACATGGGGATGGAAGAGGATGATTTTGCAGAAGCCATCCGGACGGCAGGCAGCAGGCTGGGGCATGTCCATGTGGGCGAAAACAACCGGAAGCTTCCGGGGCAGGGGCATATGGTTCCCTGGAAAGCCATTGGCGGGGCATTAAAAGAGATCGGTTATTGTGCCAACATCGTCATGGAGCCTTTCGTCATTCACGGCGGACAGGTAGGGCAGGACATCCGGATCTGGAGAGACCTGAAAGAGGACTGTTCGGAAGAGACACTGGACCGGGAAGCGGCAGAGTCCGTGGCATATCTCAGAAAGGTACTGGAGGGGTAGACAAAGCAGATTCTATACTCGCGAGCAGGGAAATTTACTTTCAAAATTACAGGAGAAGTATGATAAACGGTATATGAACCGATATTTTATGAGTGCAAAAGTTCGGTGCCGTTTATGATAGAAAGAAAGGAAAAGGAGAAGAAAAATGAAAAGAATGGAAAAGTATCTGGCACTGGGACTGGCTGGTATGTTGACACTGGCACTGACTGCATGCGGAGGCGGAGGCAGCACGACGGAGCCTGCGGCGGCGCCGGACAGCGCACCGGCAGAAACCGAAGGAGAAGCTCCGGCAGCGGATGCAGGGGAAGATTCTCCGGCAGCAGAGGCGTCCGGGGAGTCCTACGACATTACTTGGGTCACCTGCTCCACCGAGTCCGAGTTCTGGCAGTATCAGCAGATCGGTATGGAGAATGCCGCAGCAGATATGGAAGCAGAGCATGGCATTACCATCAACTTCACGACCGTAGGTCCGGCTACCGAGGCAGAGACCGAGGCTTATATCCGTGCATTTGAGAATGCCATTGCATCCAAACCGGATGCGATTATCTCCGCCACACAGGTACCGGATTCCACCAGAAGCGTATCGAAAGATGCAATGGATCAGGGGATTGTTGTAAATTTCACAAACTGCGGACTTGAGACACTGGATTCCACTGAATTTTCGGACTGTTACAATCAGTATTACACGACCGTCAGCGCGGACATCGGAGATATGGCAGGCGAGATCATGCTTCAGCTGCTGGATGAAGCAGGCATCGCAAAGGAAGGCGTGATTGCCATGGAATTTTCCAACGTCAATCCGTCTCTGCAGCCGAGAATGGATAACTTCAAGGCGTACATCGAGGCAAATTCTGACATTGAAGTACTGGATACCCTGTACAACAACAACGATCTGGCACAGGCTCAGGCAGATATCGAGAATGAGATTGCTACCTACGGCGACCGGCTGATCGGCATCTACGGTGCAAACAATACGTCGGGAGACGGCATTGCACTTGCAGTTGAGAATGCAGGGATCGCAGACAAAGTCATCACCATCGGCGTGGATTCCGACCCGACCGAGATCCAGGCACTTGAGGACGGATTCATCGACTGTATCATCGTTCAGGACGCATACGGCCAGGGCTATGCAGCTCTTAAGAATGCAGTAGAGACGCTGCTTCAGGGTTCAAATCCGGAGACCGAGCAGAAGATTGCCATGCCGCCGGTGGCGGTTACCACGACCAATATGCACGAGGATGAGTATGCAGCAATGCTGGATCCGACCTTGTTAAAGAGATAACAATAC
>ERZ778514.1825-NODE-1825-length-14828-cov-40.706965_pt1 | contig 14828 bp, 10 predicted proteins | sample MGYA00510344_ERZ778514 | MGnify/ENA primary metagenome ERZ778514 (study PRJEB29527, sample SAMN07138968) | mouse gut metagenome | material: feces | host: mouse | place: China:Nanjing | collected 2016-01-25 ... | reverse complement strand
TATGGATATGTTTTACAGCATAAATTTCTAATTCAGATTTTTAACGAACTATTGCCATAATAGTATCAGTTTATTGGTTCGTCGATACTTGGATCCATATCGACATTGTTGCGGTTAAGTGTTTCGAGGAGCTGCTTCTTGAAAATGCCGTTAAAGCCCCATGAAAGTTTCTCGTGGACATATTCAGTCGCTGAAAAACCACACATATTCACTCCTGAAAGGAATGGCCAGTCCGCTTTCTTTATCCTCACCGGACCCATGACATTGGTCAGAACGAACGGGGCGCAGTCATCGATGCAATGTATTGAATCCGGGTCATCGACATATCGGGCAATTACCATCAAAATCATCGGCCAACGCAACAGCCACGGCATTTTTGTCGTGCTTGTTGTTGCGGTCACGCACCAAGACCAGCTTCGTGCCGAACTCCAGTTCAAACCAAAGGTCATCGCCTTTTTCAAGATGGAATGAAAGTCCGGCTATCGGACATTCCTTGAAGAAAATCTTTTTATAGACGTATTCAGGTTCCCAATGTGGAATATCACCTAAGGGGGAACGCACATCGCCTGGCAGAATCATCTGTCCTTCCAATCGGTGATTATCTTTCGACTCGCTTGACCAGTCAAATTCTGCAACATCAATCACAGCCACTCTTTCACGTTTCTGAGATTCATTCACATCTCTTATTATACCCTTGTCGGATTCAGCAGGTATCTCTGCAGACAATCCTGGTTCTCTCCGTCTGTCGCTCATATATTATTGTCAGTCCCAGTCGTTTAACGATTTTATATATTGGTCAATGTCGATTTCATCAACATATCTGTCACTCTTACACTGGCAATCATGACAACAGCACTCCTCTGAATCGACTTGTACGTGGCAATCACATACTTCAATTTCTGTATTCGTTTCTTCTTGATATTCCATTGCTTTATCATGGATTTCCATCCTACTCCTCAACTTCAATTTCAATAATCAACGGTCGGTGGTCGCTTATTTCCGGTTCCCATTTTCCAATTTCGAAATACTTCGGCTCAATCGAGCTGAAAGCGTAATCGATGAAGAAAGGCGACTTCTCTTTGAATCGCCAAAAGAACGTAGCCTCTGATTCCTGTCCGAATTCCTCCTTTGTCTGAACATGATACATGCTGTATAGTCCATGACTGTCAAAACACGCTATGCAATCCTCGAAAGTTCCGGTGGCTTTACTCACGCCTTTCTGACCTATGAAGCAATTGAAATCACCCAAAGCGATAGCCGGTAAACGGTCGAGATAGAAGGAGTATTCTTTCAAAGCCTCCAGCAACAGCTGAGGATATGTCTTCCGCTCCTCTTTGCTTATCGTAGGCCAGCAGGCGAGAATGAACTTGGGGAATCCGGCACCATTCACCAATAAAGGGAGATGATGCCTGATTTTCCTATAATTCTTAACGATATTGACCGAGAGATGATTCTTCCAGATTACACCAAGACCCTTGTAAGGAATGTCATCATCCCCGGTCCACAGCATATCATACCCATCCGGCATTGACACCTGCTCACGACAGGCACACTCTGGAAGGATATATAGATCCGCGCCCATTCCGAGAACATGGTCAATCTTGGACTGTGTACACTTCGCTATGTTATAGCTGACTATCTTCATTACCTTACTTAAAATTGAACTTAATCATCAATAATGTCGGAAGAATTACCTGATACAGTCGTTGTTTCATTCACGGCAGCATCGGCAATAGGTATCAATTCAAAATCCAAATCAGTAGGAAGTAAGTTGAGATTCTTGAAAAGATATCGTAATATTGATATTTTTGTAGGAGTGCCACAGGATGTAAAGACGTAACATCCTTCTGCAAAAAGCGAATAATCTTCATCGGGTTTACTGTGAACCCAGATATCCGCATTACACAGGACGCGCATCGAGGATGGAGAATCCTTATAGAGAAGTTGACATACAGCCACAAGCATTTCTTTCCATGAAGTCACCTTGACGTGTTCATTCTTATAGGTAAAGGCCGTTATCTTACGCCCGGTCAGTATAGTGTCTTCATCATCGAATGCCACATGATCGGTATCTTTCTCAACAGGCTTGAACTCAGTTGAGGGCATCGGCCACAACCACATAAAGCGGTTGAGTAGGATGGCTTGACGTTCTATCAGTTCTTTCTCAGTCCATTGGTCTACTGTTTTGATATAATTACTGAGTGAGAAATGACTTTCATCAAACCCATATATATGCTTGCCTTTATAATCGTAGCCTTTCTTCTTTTCCTCGAATGGGCGGTTGCTGTAACTGCTGTTATATCCGGTGAGCGTAAGGTTTGCGAAGGTGTGAAGATACTCTTCATGGATGCGTTCGGCATCTTCGCCAAGATGCTGCCGCCATGTGGCGGTAAGTGTCTGCGGCATGATGTGCTCGATTGTATAAGAGCCGTCCTTTATATGGGGAACGATATTCTCCCACTTGCCTTCAGCGTTGTCGCAATTTTCCATGCGTTCAAACAGGAAGTTGCGGTACGACTGCGGAATGCGGTATATCTGACGTTTCTTGAACTCTTCTGAGACTTCGGCATCTGATGGCAATGCTCCTGTGCCTTGTCGTTTCAGCAAGACATACTTTAGAACCTCGCTATACTGCGACGGCTCTATCCCTTTAGCCTCCTGCTCACGGCGAAGACGCAGCACATCATGATGCATTGTCGCAAAAGCCTTGTTCATGGCGTTTGTGGGATAGTTGCAAATAATGCGCCGTGCCCAATAGGCTTCAATTAGGTCAAAGACCTCAAATACTTCATTTGATGTAAAACCATTGTCATTGGCATATTTGAGAAAAGCCATATAGAAAGCCATTCCGACAGTAGATTCTATGGTGTTGATTTGTCGGAATTTGGTATTTAGTTTTTCATCATCCGACTTTTGGGATGTGAATATGTTCCAATACCGGGCATACTCGGTCATGTCTGACATCACTTCCTCACGCGATATTCCCGTTCGCTCGACAAAAGATTTGAAATCGAAATAAAGGTTGTCGATATTCGCAATCGCCTTAGTATAGATAGTGAGGTAGTCGCGTACAAACATCGTTGGGTCGTAGCCGGTATATATCTCTATTCGATTCCAATACTTTTCATAGCAATGCTCCTGCTCCTCATTGGTCATTGACATAAGAAGGAAATTGCGTATTTTGTCAGCTTCGCTGAGATCGAGGCCCGTAGAGTTGAGGCTTTCAAAAATAAGTTGCGCATCGTCTTCTCGTTCGAGGCGTATGTCTATGACCACAAGTTTTTTGATTGACTCGAACAGCTCTTCAAGTTTCAGGGTGCAGGATTTAAGCTCGTTATAGAAAAACTCATAGTTGCGGGTCACGTTAGACTCACGGACATGTTTTTCCGGCTCGTATATCAGAGCATCAAACGCCTTCATATCGTTTTTGATGGGCTTCAGTTTTACCTTTCGCTCATCGTCCTGATACTCGTCGACGATGTATGTGCGGTAAATCATCGCAATCTTTCGTTCATCGTCATAGGCTAAATCGCCGGCCTTGGCCGCATTTACCATTGCGATAAGCAGAAGTGATATTGTTGTGATGCGCTGCTGGCCGTCAATAACGAGATAATCGTCATTGACATCATTGGCCCGGCTTGTGACTATACTGCCGAAGAAATGCGAACGTCTCTTATCTTCATGTAATTTCACAAGGTCAGCAAACAGGTGACGACAGTGTTTTATCTCCCAATCGTAGTTGCGCTGATATAACGGGATGATGAAGCGTTTGTCGCTCCCCTCAAAGAAACGCACTAATTTCTTATCTTCTCCTTTCATATTCTTGATGGATAGGCATGTCAATCAATGCCGTTGATGATGTTATACAGATTCTCGAATTTGTCAACGACTCCATATCTGGTGGTATTGGTCGATATGGAATTGAAAAGGCGTTTGGCGCACTCGGTTTTGGCGAGTTCCACGCCACGAAGTTCCATCTTGTCGAGCGAGCCTTTGGTCTCGGCGACAAAGAAGATGTGGCGCACAGCTCCGTCCTCAAATACAATCGCCCAGTCGGGAGCGTAGTAACCGACAGGCGTAGGGATTTTGAGTTTGCGCGGCAGCTTTGCGAAGATGAGAACTTCGGTAGCTGATTGCAGAGAGTTGGCGAAGTCACGCTCGCCGTCGCTGTCGTATGCGACGTATGGAGTGATATGCTTCGACAACTCGACCGCCTTGTTGACATTCAACCTACGCTCAGGCAGGAAAATCGTGCTGTCATAAGGCTCTGCCTTAGTGGGATTATAGGTGATATGGTCAACAATCATAGTAGCCTTTTCATCGCGGATAGCCTTGATTACGTTGCGGATAAATTCTTCGGGGTTGTTCTTGAACAACAAGGCTTTCAAGCCGATACCTTTAAGAATTTTTACAACGGAGCGTCGGGTCAGACGTGCGCCACGCGCTATGTCGCCGACAACATCATAAGGCACTGACGAAGTGCAAACGTCTGTCAGTTCGCGAGTAGTGGATTTTGTGTTGCCAAACTCAGTTACGTTCTCCTTATCCTGTACTCCCGAAACCATGACGTACTGGAGTTTGGTTACGGTGAGATTCTTCTTCAAGTTGGCGATGGCCTTGTCTATCAGTTCCTCGCTGTCATAGTGAACGGTGTAGACATACTTGTGGTTAATCTCGTTCCAGAGTTTCTGAAAACGTTTGTCGGTGAAATTGTCGTTAAGTTCGTTGGCCGGAGTTGTGGCAGAGGCTTCCGTCACCATATCATCAAGAGCCTTCGGGTCGAAGATTGACTTGATAAGTTTATTCACATCCTCGGCGATAGGCGCGAGTTTAGAGCCGAGCGGTGCGAGTTGTTCTGCCGCAACATCGGCATGATATTTCTCGGTAAGATGGCCGGAGGCATCGACATAGTCGTTATCTTCGAGATATATCATAATTTGGCTTGCCTCGGTATCTGATATAGCACAGACTTCACCCGTAACCGCATCAGTTACTTTGCGTCCTGCAAAGTAATCGTGCGAAGCGGCCACGGCGCGGTCGCGCAGAGCCTCGCGTGTCTCGCGCTGCAATGCGGTTGTGAAATCAGTGTAGCTTTCATTGGCAATAACGGTCAGTTGGTTCACTTCGTGAACATCTTCGCCGAGAAGTTCCTTATCCTGGCGAATACCGTTGCGGTCAACGCAGATACGCAAGCCACGGCCTACCTCCTGACGTTTGGCGGTGGTAGAATTGCTGTGGCGAAGCGTACAGATCTGGAACACATTCGGATTATCCCAGCCCTCACGGAGCGCGGAATGAGAGAAGATGAAACGTGTCGGTTCCTCAAAACTCAGCAGACGTTCTTTATTCCGGAGGATAAGATCGTAGGCTGAGATGTCATCAGAAATGTCGGAGCCGCGCTTGGTGTCAGAATTGACCGAGCGACCTTTCTTGTCGATAGAAAAATAACCCTTGTGCGTTTCGTAAGGCTTGAAACGGCGAAGGTACATATCGTAAGGAGTATCGAATACAGATATGTAGTCGTTGATAATACGGGCGTATTCTTCCTCGAAGATACGCTGAAACTTACCCTTGACCTCGTTGCCGTCCTCGTCATATTGACGATAGTGGCTAACTTCGTCAATGAAGAAAAGGGATAGGCACTTGATGCCACGGTTGAAAAGTTCCTTTTCTTTGGTGAGGTGAGCGATGATGGTCTGCCGAATCTGAACGCGCTGCATCGCTTCCTCGTTGGTATCGCCGACTACATCACCGCAATAAATGGTCGTGCCGTTAAGGAACGAAACGTAGCCACGGCCACGCGGATTTATTTCGGAAATGACATAATCATCATACTGTGCAAGTCCTGACGCGGCAAAGAGAGAATCGCCGGTGGCGAACTTCTTCACTTCGCGACGGATAGAGCCGTCGGCTCGCTTGCACTCCAGTTCTATGCGCACCTCCGGCGGACGCTTGGGCGACAGCACCATGCCGTCGATATACATATATCCGCTCGTGCCTTTGAGGTTCTTGACCTCGAAGCCCTGCACATGAATACGCTTGACGAGTTGTTCGCGGTAAGCGTCGTAAGCATCGAGCGCATATATGGTATCGTGCCGAGTCTTGTGCGTGGCTGAATAGTTTAGCACAAAGAGCGGTTTGAACTTCGCGAGTGCGGATTGAGTGGCTGCGCCCTCCATCTTCTGCGGCTCGTCCATTATGATTATCGGGCGGTTTGCGGCGATAACATCAATCGGACGGCGCGAGCCAAATTCATCACGCTTTGAGTAGATGATGCGGCTCTCTTTTGAGCGGCCACCCTCTTTTAGCGATGCTGCAAAAGCCTGGGTATTGATAACCATAACCGAGATACCGCTGTCTTGCGAGAACTGGTCGAGCTGATTGAGGTTCGAGCTGTTATAGACAAACCAACGTGCTTTCTTTCCGTAATACTCCATGAAATGGTCCTCAAGCATACGGAATGACTTCGCCACGCCTTCGCGGATGGCGATGCTCGGCACAACGATGATGAACTTGCTCCAGCCATACTGCTTGTTAAGTTCAAACATCGTTTTGATATAGACGTAGGTCTTGCCGGTGCCGGTTTCCATCTCGATGTCAAGATTCACCACGCCGTGACCATCGCTCAGTGATGTGCTCGGCACGATTTGGTTCTGAATCTGAATATCGCGTATATTGTCGAGAAGCCGCTTCTTGTCAAGTTCAACATCAGCATTACGATAACCTGCTTCTTCCTCCTCTGAGAAGATAGAGCCCTTGGCAATCTTGCCGACATCGCGGCGATAGTGTTTCGGATCCCGCTTAGGCTGGCCCCGGAAAACATTCACCGTATCCTCGACAGCCTCTGTCTGATACCCTTGTATCTTAAACTGAAACTTCATTAGTTCACCTCCCCTCTTTGTAAAAGAAACAAATGCTTCTGAGTCTCAATTTCTGCGCGTAGTTCCTCTTCTGATGGAAGCACTGTAAGATATTTAGATGCAAATAATTGTTTACTTCCGTTCAGCATTGAGTATTTGGCAATATCTTCGCTGGTCTCAGCACACAATAATATTCCTATAGTCGGGTTATCACCCTGTGTACGTTTCAGCTCATCATACATTCTGACATACATGTCCATCTGTCCGATATCCTGATGTGATATTTTTGTTGTCTTCAGGTCTATCAGCACAAAACATTTTAGCAAATAATTGTAGAAGACCAGGTCTATATAATAGTCACCCGCATCGGTCACAATGTGTTGCTGCCGTTCGACGAAAGCATATCCTTTGCCAAGTTCCATTAGGAACTGCTGTAGATGTGTGATGAGCGCGCTTTCAAGGTCACTTTCTGTGTAAGATGCATCCTTGGCGATACCAAGGAATTCAGTAACCATAGGTGATTTGATATATTGTTCGGGCACAATAACTATATTATCCTTTGCTGTCAATCGCTTCATTTCCTCTGAAACAGCTGATTTGTCGGGTGAAGCAAGCAAACGGTGATAGTATTGCGAACCCACATTTCTCTCAAGAGTCTTTACAGACCACATCTGCTGTGCAGCTTCATCCATATACCATAATCTGGCTTTCTCATTTTTCTCGCCCAGAACAGCCTGTATATGCGACCACGTGAGATTTTGCAGACGCGTCTGCAAAATCTTTCTGTCAGGAAAATATAAGTACAGCAGCCTATAATAAGCAAGAGAACGCTGACTATAGCCTTTACCGAGATCAAATGTCAATTGTGCAGAAAGCTCCTTTAAGAGATTGGTCCCATATTCAGCCCTAATCTCGCCGTTTTGCTCTTCTTCTACAATGCGTTTTCCTATCTCCCAACGCTCATCTATTATCGTCGCATTGAGCTGAATGGCTGCTTTGCCACGGTAACGCCGGGTGATTTCCCTGATATCAGCGACAAGTTTAGATAATTCCACTTTCTTTTCCATATTGTCACAAAACATGAGTGGTTATCTTCTTTTCGTTTGAATAGGATTCGATGATTTGGTCGAAGTTGTCGAGCACATTGTCGTTGGCAGCGGAAGCGTCGCGAATGACAAGGTGCGTCGGGAGCAACTTCGCCATTTCCTCGATGGTTGTTTCGTTAACGTCATTGTCGAAACAAGCGAGCAGGTAATCATCATCGACAGAGAACACCTCCTTACCTGCGACTTCCTTACGTTCAATCTTGGCAGAGAGTTCGATGCCGAGGTCGAGCATAACTTGGAAAAGCAGGTCTTCGCCGGAGCGGTCAGCCTTAATGTTATCCACAAGGCTGTCGAGCAGTGACGGATCAAACTTATCGGGAGTATAGAACACGTCCTCCATGTTCGACGAATCGAGTTTGAGGACACGGAAGCCGGTGTCTAAGCCTTGACCTTGCAGACCCGCTTCTTCCTTGACTTTCTTTCCGGCCCGGCGTATGCGCTCCTTGCCAATTTCGCAGATATTGGCATATCCGGCCTTACGCGCCTCGCTCTTTTCGTCGGTGACTTCGGGGAGCTGCACCATAATGAACTTACGATGTCCTCCGTCCTCGGCATTGAGCTTCATAACGGCGTGTGCAGTAGTAGAACAGCCACTAAAAAAATCGAGTATTAAGGAGTTGCTATCAGTAGCAATGGTGCTTAAATGCTTTAACAGATTAATTGGCTTTGGTGTTTCAAAAACGGCATAACCGTCAAATAACTTCTTCAATTCATTTTTTGCACCCTCATTTGTAGACATATCTTTGGCAAAAAGCATTGTTTCGGGTGTTAACCCTCGTTCTTTTGCATATAAATAAGTCTTAACTCTGGGAACACCGTTTCCGTCTCGTCCAAACCATATGCGATTGTCAGCTATCGCTTCTTTCATTACTGTTTCGGTATAAATCCAACATCTTCCACTTGGTAAATGATGAACATTCCCATTTGGTGCAACGAGTGTATAGAATTGATTCTTAGTTCCATGTCCGGCTTGGGTGTGTGCAGGGTCTGATTTCCACAATCCTCGTGGGTCATTGTCTGGATTACCATAATTGGATAGTGCTTTTTCATCCATAGGTAATTGAGCTATTTTCCCAACTTCAATATTTTTCAAGAAACATATTACATAGTCATGTCGTACAGATATAGCCTTACGATTTTCTCTGTTTAGTCGTTTTTCCCATATAAACATCCCTACAAAGTTCTGTCCTCCGAATATTTCGCAACAAACTTTTTTTAGGTTCTCAACTTCATTATCATCTATCGAGATAAAGATAACACCATCTTCGGTAAGCAAGTCGCGAGCGACTTTGAGGCGAGGATATATCATATTAAGCCAATCGGTGTGAAAGCGTCCGTTGGCTTCGGTGTTGCGCTGCATGGGGTCGATAGTTTGGTTGCCCTCGGCATCAAACAGACCACTGCTTTGCTCGAAGTCCTCCTTACCCTGAGTGAAATCGTCGTTATAGACGAAGTCGTTGCCAGTGTTATATGGAGGGTCAATGTAAATCATCTTGACCTGACCGAGGTATGTTTCACGAAGGACTTTGAGAACATCGAGATTGTCGCCCTCGATATAGAGGTTTTCGGTTGTGTCGAAGTCTACCGATTCCTCGCGGCAAGGACGCAGAGTGAGATTGACCGGCTCATTGGCGAGACGGGACGCTGCCCGCTTGTCGGGCCAGGTGAACTGATAGCGTTCCTCGCCGTCTTCGAGCGCATCGTTCGACAGTTCCGCACGGAGCTTGTCGAAGTCGATGGCAAGTTCGGCGGTGCCGTCCTTGCCTATCCGCTCAGTGACGCAGTGAGGAAACAACGCGGCAATCTTCTCCACGTTGCCGCCTACAACATCACGGCTTTGCATTTTGAGTTTATTCATTATTGTAGTTTTTTATTTATTTGCTGTATAATTATTTGTTCTGCTTGAAGTAAAGAGTCTGCGTTATGTCGCAACTCATTTATCAATCTGTTAAGTAAACCCTCTTGAGAATCATAAGTACTCAAAAATTTGGTCTTTCTGCGTTCCAACTCTTTACAGCTTTCTTTATATAATGTAGCAAAATTAAGTCTTTCTTCTTTGCCATTGTTCATTTCGATAATCAGTTTAGTCTGTTCTATTTTGGATAGTGTATCACACCATTTATTGACAACAATAATCAGACCATTTAAAACGAGTTGAAATTGTTCTGAAAGGATATTACATGTTTCTTTGAACGTAATATACTCTTGTTCGGACTCAACGAGATAATGTATAGAAGAATATTGAGCGATAGCATCATCAATTTCTTGTTGAGTTAACGTTATCTCGCGCAAAAGATCGCGGCTACTCATAGTAGGGTCAAGTGCAAGAATAAAATAGTACTGACGTCTTTTTATATTTAGAGCGTTACATAAACGCTCAACACTACCACGTATTATTTCAAAGTCAGCTTTTTTATCATTTAATTTAGAACGTAGCCTGTCTGCATTAGAGACCCAATTACCAGCGATAAAAGTCATAGCCGCAAGTATTGAATCAGTAGCAATGGGGAGCCACGTATTATTATCACCAATAACTGCGATGACTGCGGGCAAACGCAATACCCAGTTTGATGAAAACATTAAAGCGACACAGACAACGATACATGTTGAATAAATCCAAAAATTACGAGATATGTCGATTTTCATAGTGAAGCTTTTAATTTTTTTATTTCAGAATAGAGTTCACGTTGACGGCGAGGTTGAGAGGTGGATCGCATTTGGCGTTCCAACGTCTCAATCTGACGCATGAGCCTCGTGCGTTCCTCGTCAACGCGGATTTGTTCGGTGAGAGAGTTACCCTCGGCAACCTCCAGTTCACCGACAAAAGCGACGATATTCTGCCAAACCGCATCAAGATTTAATCCCGATAGCGAGAGGCTGACATCATTTGCCGACTGCCACGAGGCGGTAAAGAGCTTCGTGTGATATACCGCAAGCTGCACCTTATCTTCATGACGTAGAGCAAAGATTATGCGATGCGGAATGAGTTTAGAGATAAGGAGAATGTTTTTGGTGTCGTAGTCAGAGCGTTTCAGCTCCACATCGACCACAAAAACAGCCTTAACCTCCGTGCCCTCGGCTATTCCCGGCAAAGACTGCGGCGCAATGAAGTTGACGATTTCCATACGGGCAATGTCCGCGTCGAAAGCGTCGCGCTGTGACTGTTTCAGCTCAAACTTTTTATAAAGTTGAGCCTTAGGCATCGGGCGGTTTACTTCTGTTGATTGCGGTAGTCCGAGCATGGTGTTACTTGATTACGAGGAAACAAATAAGTTCAAAATCATCGAGGCCACGGACTTCGTTGCCGAAAAGTGCGTTGGGGTCTCCCTCAAAGAAAGAGAAAAGGTCGCTTTGCTCCTTTACTTTGACAATCGAGGCGATGGCATCGCCGAGAAGCCGGGAGTAAGTACCCATGCGCTGACCGTCGCGAGTCTCACCGTTGAACTTGCGGCAGAGTTCCATGATAGGCTCCGACTTCCCTTTGCAGAGCATACGCAAGCGGTCGAGCAGGTCTTTGGGTTCGAGGTGGTTTACAATCACCTCCGAATCCTGACCGATATAGACCATATAGAACGGATGCAGTCTGTTCTTGCGGTCTATATTCACGGAATTGTTACGGTTCTTCAAGACGAACACGACCCCCGGAGGGGTGTCGGCAGTCGCCGGAACAATAGCGTGGAGACCATGCGGCGTATGCTCGATGTCATGCCCTTGGTTGATATATTCGAGCAAGTCGAGCCTAAATTCGTTCAAGCCCAAATCCATGATTGACACGCCGGAGTTCATTTCTTCAAGGTCAACGACCTCGGACTGGAGGCGTTCAAGCTGCTTGCGGCGATATTCAAGGTCTCCCTTTTCTTCGTTTGAAAGAGGGTTATCATCGCCGGTGGCGGTAAGCACCGACACTTTCATACGGGCCTCGACGCGACCTTTGAGATTGATGTAATCGTCAAGGTCCATGTCGGGCCAATAGTTGACAAGCTGAATTACCGCGTTGCATGAACCGATACGGTCGATACGACCGAAGCGCTGAATGATGCGCACCGGATTCCAGTGTATATCATAGTTGATGAGATAGTCGCAGTCCTGGAGGTTCTGACCCTCGGAAATACAGTCTGTGGCAATCAACACATCTATTTCTTCCGTTATCTCCGGATAGAGCGTTTTGCGTTCTTTAGAAACCGGAGAGAAGAGCGTCAGCACCTTGTTGAAGTCGGGGGCCGTTTCCCTCCCTCGATTTCTTGTGCGCAATGTGGTTTTGGCTTCTATGTCGCCGGTCACGAGTGCGGTGTGAAGACCATGCCTTTCAAGAATTGCCGGGGCAAGATGTTCGTACAGATATTGCGCCGTATCGGAGAAAGCAGTGAATATTATCACTTTTTTGTTGTCTCCGTTGATAGGATGTGCGAACTTATCCCGCAGGTCAACTATGAGCTGTTGAAGTTTGGAGTCATGCTCGGGAGTGATGTCGGCAAGCATGAAGAGAAGCAGACGCAGCGAATCAAGGTCTTGCTGCAGGTAGTCACGCCATTGGATATAGTCCATATCGCGCAAGTCAATCTTGGTTTTCTTGCCTCCGATGAAAACGCTGTCGTTCTGTTCGTCGAAGTCCAGTCCTCCCTCGAAGTCAAAATCGTCTACCTGCGCATCCTGCGAATGAATATTGTCGATGGCCTTAACTGTTTCGGAAATCAGTTTTTCAATCCTCGACAATGTGAGACGGAACGAATTGACGGAACTTTCCAGACGCTTTAGGAGATTGATACTCATCAAGCGGCGTATGCCTCGTTCACGACCTGCGCGTGAAAGGTTTGAAAAAGTATCACCGTCGCCCTTTGAATACTTGTCGCGCATACTCGGAAGAATGAAGTCCGAGGGGGTGTATATGGCGAGATTCAGCTCACTGACAGTCTGGAAAATATCGTTGTAGTTGATGGCCGTATTCAAATCGGTCAAATCGGGACGGCGGGATATAGGAGCCAACCGTTCAGGGAATGTACCGATGTCAGTAGTATCATAATATTGCTCGATATGCTTTCTTGACCGTGCTATGGTCACACTGTCGAGCACCTCGAAGAAATCAAAACTCAACGAATCAAGCAATGCCTTGGTGGTCCGCTCATTGTCGGGCAATGCCGACCATTTATTGAACGCGCCCTGAGCCTGACGGAAAATGTCATCTATTGTCGATGTCGTGTTGAGCAATGAATTTATTACATCAGCCTCACCCTCATACGCAAGTGCGAGCTGGTTTTTCAAGTCGTTGAAACGATTATTGACCGGAGTGGCGGAAAGCATCAGCACCTTGGTCTTTACCCCGGATCTGATAACACGGTTCAACAACTGAAGATAACGGTTCTCGCGAGGATTCTCATCATTCTCGTCTGTGGTAATCTTGCCGCCGTTGCGGAAGTTATGGCTCTCGTCAATGACTACAAGGTCGAAATTGCCCCAGCTTATGCGGTCAAGATCATAGCCGTTTGACATTCCACCTCTACGGGAAAGGTCGGAATGGTATAGAACATGGTAATTGAATCGGTCTGCCACCAGCGGGTTGTTTTCATAAGGACTCTTGAACGTGTTCCAGTTGTCATAAAGTTTCTTGGGACACAGTACAAGAATACTCTTGTTACGTGACTGGTAGTACTTTATCACCGACAGAGCGGTGAATGTTTTACCAAGACCGACGGAATCGGCAAGAATGCAGCCGTTGTACTTTTCCAGTTTGTTTATGATGGCGAGTGCGGCATCTTTCTGGAAGTTATAGAGCTTGTTCCATATGACAGACTGCTTGAATCCTGTCGCCTCATTGGGAAGCACATCCTCGGAAATGTCTTCAAGGAACTCGTTGAAGATATTGTATAGCGTCACGAAGTAGATAAACTCCGGAGCATTCTCCTTATAGGCATTTGTGATATTGTCAAGCACCTGTTCAGTAACGGTCTGCATCTGCGCCGAATCGTTCCAGATCTGATTGAATATCTGGAGAAACTGCTGAGAAAACGGTGCTTCCATTTTGGTGATTGCCGTCGCAAGGGCATTTCCACGCTCGGTGCCAAGCTCCACACATGTAAAGCCGTTGACACCTGTATATACTATGTCATCGACTACTGCCATTGGTGGGATGCCGGCATGAGTCCGGTTGGACTTAAAGCACACCTTGCGGCGAATCCACTCGGCACATTCTTTAGCAACGGCTTTAAGCGACAGTTCGTTTCGAAGCTTGATTTCAAACTCCGAGCCATACAGGTCACGCTCTCGATTGAGGCGTGGTATGTAGAACTCTCTTTTCTGTTTGTCGGCACGTTCGGTGACAAACGAGGGTGAAGTGAAGATGAAGCGCAGCTCGGAAATCTCCGATAGCTGCTCTTTCAACTCCTGAAAAGCATATATGGAAAAACATGACGCGGCTATGGCCACCTTGGAGCCGGAGCGCAAGGTGACAATCATATCGTCTTTCAGCGTCTTGTCTATGTTGTTTATTATTTCCATATATAAATCAGAGAACCCCAGCGTAGCATCTGAAGGCCGACCAAAGCCCGTAACGACTACGAAGGGGTTCTCAAAGTTTTCTCGGCTCGCGCCTTATGTCTTTGTATTTTGTTGACTGGTCATTTCTCAGATATTCCGTTGCGTAGAATGCAAAGTTAACAAAAATTTTCGTATTTGAGGACATTGCATACAGATTTTGTCGTTGTTTTCAAGGACTGTAGCTATTGATTTTGCAAAGATAATAACGGCGACTGCCTAAACTGTCTTTCCCTGAAAAAAGTTGACTCATAAACAATAATAGTTTATGGGGTCATACAAACAATAGTTCGTTAAAAATCTGAATTAGAAATTTATGCTGTAAAACATATCC
>ERZ778514.1824-NODE-1824-length-14843-cov-4.517041_pt1 | contig 14843 bp, 10 predicted proteins | sample MGYA00510344_ERZ778514 | MGnify/ENA primary metagenome ERZ778514 (study PRJEB29527, sample SAMN07138968) | mouse gut metagenome | material: feces | host: mouse | place: China:Nanjing | collected 2016-01-25 ... | reverse complement strand
ATTGTTGCATGGACGCGGTCCCAGTGGTTGCCAAAGAATACATTCGCAACAATTGTCAGCGCCACAATCAGTGGTATTAAAATCATTAAAATTGTGCGCCAAAGAAAACTACGTGGAATCAGCCTCATGACATGTCCTTGTTGTCTGCCGTGAATGCGGGGGTAACCATTTTATACCCGCGGCCACGGATTGTGATTATATCTATATCGGATAATACACTATTTAATTTTGCGCGCAAGCGTTTTGCGACCATTGGCGCCGCGGGCGCAATATTGCCCATGGGGGATGTTAAGTGAGTCAGCAGCTTTTTCTCTTCGCCCGACAGGGATAATGCGCGCGGTGCGCTTGCTTCGTCGGTGCGGATAAAAAACTCGTCATCGGCGAATATCAGGCCATGCGGCAGCTTTGAAACAGATTCATTTTTTTTGATGATATTGTTAAGGCGCAGCACCAGCTCGCGCAGTTGGAAGGGCTTTGCCAGATAGTCATCGGCACCCGCATCCAGGCCGGCGATTGCGTTTTCCGCCCCGCTTAGCGCGGTTAGCATTATAACCGGCGTTGCATCACCCTTGGCCCGGCGCTCGCCCAGAAAGGACAGGCCATCCTGGCCGGTCATCATTCGGTCTAAGACAATCGCATCAACGCTGATTCTGTCAAGGATTTGGGCGCCCTGCTCGGCAGATGATGCGGTTAATACATCGAAGTTTTCAGCATGCAACCCCGTTGCCAATGCCCGGCGCAGCATATCATCATCATCAATAATCAAAACCGTTTTGTTCATTTATTTTTGCAGTGGCTCAACCGCGTACTCGCCTGGTTGAATCGTGCGCATCGCGTTGCTGACCCCGTTTGATTCAATATCGCTGTCAATGGCGGCACGGAACTTCATGCCGTTTGTTGTAAATTCTGTCTTAAACAGTGCGTATCCGGTACCGCCGCCGGTTGTTGGCCCCTGGAGCCCCAGCGAGTAGTACCCCCCCAGAATGCCGTAATCCAAGTCTATATAGTCAATGTTTACCAGAAGGGATACGTTGCTCATCCCGTCGCTGGTCATGTTGCATGCAAACTCGCGGTTGGACAATGTTGCCTGTGAGTTTACAGGGACGACTATATCCATTACGGTTGGTTCGCATCGACGGTCAATTCCATTTACCAGAAATTCATAGGTCATTCCGACGGTTGCCTTGGACAGGCCGGTTGATATATTAACCTGTGAAATGGTTGCCTTGGGTATCTTTACCATTGCATTTGCGATGCCGCTGCGTACAGGGAATGATATTCCAGATTGCAGGCAGTCACGTGAAAACGGGTCGGCCTCGCATATATATACGCGCGAATGCGAGTTCATCATGAACATGTTCGACAGGCTGTTAAATAAAAATGTGCGTGTTATTTTATCGTTCAGGCGTGTGCATCCAAAATCACGACATATCACCATTGGGCGCGATGCGAATGAAACACCGGGGTGCATATAGTATTCTGCCGCCTGGGCGTCCAGGATTGCCTGGTCGTAGTTCAGGCTGTCCGCGCGGTCCATAAACTCTGTTTCCGGGATGAAGTTGGGATCATCCGGATAGGCATAGTAAGACTGGACCGGTGTTTCGGTATATATTGTTTGAAAATTATCATAGGCGGCCATTTCAGCGCCACGTGCGGTGGCGGCATATAGAAATGCAAATGTTGCCATTAAAATAAATCTAGCCATATCAAAGCCTTTTATTCTCTCTTTTGAGAATATTAGAACATTCGGCGCATGCGTGTCAAAGCAAAAATATTTTTATTGAAAATTGAAATGCATTTGTTCTATAAGTAACAGTAGCTAAGAAATAAGAAAGGAAAAGGTGGGCTATCATGGTTGATATAATAATTACCGGGGAATCGGGAAAGCTGCATGCCGTGTATCACAAGTCGGACACACCGTCTGCGCCACTGGCGGTGGTGCTGTCTGGGAATCCGCGCCAAAAGTATCACATGAATGACCGCGTGTCTTATGCAATGTTTCGCGCGTTTATGGATATCGGTTTTTCTGTACTACGCTTTAACTATCGCGGTGTAAATGATTCCGAAGGGTCGGTAGGAACGACGGCTGACAATATGCTGGATATTGCGACTGTAATAGACTGGATTCAAAACCACAATGAAGACAGCGACAAGATTTGGCTGGCTGGGCATGGTCTGGGGGCGTGGTACGTTCTGCAGGCGATGATGCGCCGTCCAGAGGTTTCAGGTTTTGCGCTTGTATCGCCCGATGCATCAATTTCTGATTTTGCGTTTCTGTCGCCGCGGCCGAACCGTGGGCTGTTGTTGCAGGGAACGGCGGAATCAGAGGATGCAAAGACTTTTGGCACTCATTTAACCCAGGTTTTGAAAAAGCAGGCTCAGATAGACCTGGAAACCATTCGTGTACGGGGTGCCGATGCGAACTATGGTGCGCCGACTGATTTGCGCCAGATGTATAATGATTTAAAGGCCTATGTCGGCCGCGAGAATGCCGAAGACAAGTTGTTGTAAGTCATGCAAAATAAAACAGACGACAGATTTTTTGACCCCAATATTCCAGATGATATGGCATCGACGATACGTCCACGGTCGTTGGCAGACTTTATCGGGCATGACAGCCTGAAGCAGAATTTGGGTGTGTTTATATCCGGGGCGCGTTCGCGGTCCGAGGCGATGGACCACGTCCTGCTGTATGGGCCGCCCGGGCTGGGGAAAACAACACTGGCGCATATTGTTGCGAACGAACTGGGGACGAATTTTCGTGCTACTGCGGCGCCAATGCTGACTAAGCAAGGTGACCTGGCGGCGATTTTGACGTCGCTGGAACCAATGGATGTTTTATTTATTGATGAAATTCATCGTCTGCCGACAGCGATTGAGGAAGTGCTCTATTCCGCGATGGAGGATTTCAAGCTGGACATAATGCTGGGCGAAGGGCCCAGCGCAAAAAGTGTGCGCATAGATTTGCCGCCGTTTACTCTGGTTGGTGCCACGACGCGCACGGGTTTACTTTCAAATCCGCTGCGTGACCGCTTTGGGATTGATTTGCGCCTGTCGTTTTATTCGCCCGAAGACTTGGCAAAAATTATTCAGCGCAGCGCGAATATCCTGGGGATGCCGACCAGCCCTGATGGGGCGTTGATGCTGGCGCGCAGTGCGCGTGGCACGCCGCGTATTGCAAATCGTCTGCTAAAGCGGGCGCGGGATTTTGCGGGCGCTCTGGGGCGGACGGAAATTACCGCCGATACGATAAAGACCACCCTATTCCAGTTGCATATTGATGAATGCGGTCTGGATGAAATAGACCGCGAGTATATGACGACAATAATAAAGCATTATGCCGGGGGGCCGGTTGGAATTGAAAATCTGGCCGCGGCCCTGTCGGAGCCAACGGATACAATCGAAGATGTGATAGAACCTTATCTGATGCAGCTTGGGTTTATTCAGCGCACACCGCGCGGGCGCATTATAACCGATGCCGGCTATAAACATTTAGGGCTGGTAAAATGACGGCTCATATTTTCCCATTTTCGATTGCTTATGCCGATACGGATGCGGGTGGTATTGCATATCACGGCCGTTATATTGAAATAGCTGAGCGTGCACGTATGAATTGGCTGCGCGGGGCGGTGCCGCCGGCTGGTGATGTCGGCTTTGTTGTGCGCGAAATTCGTGCGCGGTATATTCATCCGCTGCGACTGGGGGATGACTTTACGGTGGAATCAGAGATAGTAAAGCGCGGCGCGGCCAGTCTGGATATAGAACAAAAGTTCGTGAAAGACGGCAGTGTTTGTGCTATAATCAATTTAACCGCTGCTTATATTGGGGGGGATATGCGGCCTAAGCGTATACCTGAAGAGCTGTTGGCAGCAGTGGAATAAGTTTTAACAAGTAAGGGAAAGGAAAAATGACGAATAATTTTTCATTATTATCTTTGTTTACAACCGGCGATATTATGACGCTGGTGATATCGCTGCTGCTGGTGGCGGCCAGTGTAATGTCCTGGGCGATTATTATTGAAAAGTTCCGCCTGTGGCGCGCCCAGAAACGGACGCCTTTGAAAATAAAGGATAATGGTAATATGGAACTGGCGATTGACCGCGCGATGCGCCCCTATGACCGCAATTTATGGTTTTTATCAATGGTGTCTTATGTCGCGCCGTTTGTCGGGTTGTTCGGAACAATTTGGGGCGTTATGGATTCCTTTGCGTCCATTGGTGTGAATCAGTCTGTTTCAATCGGCGTTATTGCGCCGGGTTTGGCAACGGCACTGGGGACAACGGCATTGGGGCTGATTGCGGCAGTGCCGGCGGCGGTTGCTTATCAGTATTTTACAAAGCGCGCCGATAACTTGTATGATGATTTGACCGATGCAATGCGTGAAAAGCGCGCGGGTAAATAAATCAAGGCGGGTATAAAAATGTCACGCAACAGACGCAGAAATTCCGATGTCGCGATATCGCTGACGCCGATGATTGATATCATGACGGTGTTGTTGGCGGTGTTTATGGTAACAACCCCAATGATGACAACGGGTATTGATTTAAACTTGCCCAGTGCGGGGAATTCCGCATTGACCGGAAACGATCATGCAATTCAGATAAGCGTTGATTCTGCTGGGCGCTACTATCTGGGTGATATGCAGATGTCGCGTGATGATGTTGTTCGTCGTGCGGTTGCAATGCGTGGTGAAAATCCTCAGCTTACTATTATGATAAATGGCGACACGCATGCGGATTATGGTGCGGTAATGTCTGTTATGGGAAAACTAAAAGATGCCGGGTTCCAGCGCGTTGGCCTGCGGACCAAGCTGGATAGGCAATCGTAAGATATGGGCAGATTCAATCAATTTTCATCAGAAAACATGCTGATGTCCGTGGGTGGGCATCTGGCGCTGGTTGCGCTGATGATAACGTCTTTTGCCGTTGTGGTTAAGCGTGCCCAACTGGTCGCGCCCGACCGCGTGGAAATAACAGAAATAGACCTAAGCTCGGTAAAGGTTTCTGGCGATGAAACGCGCCTATATAATACCGCCACGCCCCAGGATACAGAGCCTGAGCCAAAAGAGGAGCCGGCTCCAGAACCCGCCCCCGCACCGGAGCCTGTGCCGGCCCCGGCCCCGATAGAGGAGCCCAGCCTGGCGGATACGGCGCCAAAAGAAGACAAAAAGGTATCTGTTGAAAAAACAGCAGAGCAAAAGAAGGACAATACGCCCGCCCCGCGTAAAAAGACGGTTGTACGTGTAAATCGTGAGACGGTATCGCTGGATAGAACATTGACCATATCGGTGGTGGATGCGTTGCGTGTTGCGATGACGCGCTGTTGGACGATTGATACTTCGCGTGGTGATATTTCAGATATTCGTGCGGTTGCCCATTTAACAATGCGTCAAAACGGTACTGTGCGCGATGTTTGGTTCGAAGGGGCCGCGGCCGCAGAAACCGACCCGGCGTTTGCATATGTTCTTGATACAATTCGTGCGGCGATAAATGTATGCCAACCGTTTCGGATGCTGCCGCCGGCTGAATTTGCCAAGTGGGAAAAAATACAACTGACATTTTACCCCAGCCAGGGTAAGGTTATGTAGGAAACAGCCCGCCATGCGCGGGTTTTTCTTTGCAAAAAACAACCGCCCCCGCAGGGGCGGCGCGCAGATACACGATAAGCCGGATTCTGTCCTGCCACGGGCCCAGTCTGTTTCACGGACCACGCCCGGGTAGTGAGCATAATTAATCTGCATACTATGTTGCCATAATATGTCAAGCCTTCTACCCGCCCCCAATCCTGGGACTGGTCACAGGGGGCCTATTTGAAGTTGCTGCGCATAGAGATTGCCCGTTTCACTCGAACTAAATCGTTTCGTCACTGTTGCTCTTATCGTCGGGTTGCCCCGCCCGGTAATTAGCCGGTATGCTGTCCCATGCAGTCCGGACTTTCCTCCGACCCCATTCGGGGCCAGCTATGCTCTGTGCATCTTACGTGCAGTATCGTAACAGATTTTTTGGAAAATTCAAATTTTTTTGCTTGAACAAAATGCGCGTTTTTTTCTATTATTTTAATTAAGAGAAAAAAAGTGGGAAAAATGTCCAAATTTATACGCCTTTTGGCGTGCTTGTTCACGTTTGTTTTTATTGGTTCTGCCTATGGTGCAGGTTATATGTGTAATAATAATAAAAAATATACAGCATGTGCGGATAGATATTATCCGTCACAGTGCGGCTCCAAGAGGGATGGCTCGACGGTTGCGGCGGTTGTTGGTGGTTCGTGTTTAGAATGTCCCAGCGGTCATACATGCTCTGGCTCTAACTTAAACTGTCCGCTGGCTACGAATATAAGTGTTACATGTAGTGCTGGTAAATATATAAAATCCGGGACAACCACATGCAGTCAAAGTTGCCCCGCCGGGAAATATTGTACGGCCGGAACCTTTACGATTCCTGCGACGGGTGCTAAATCTGATACGGGTAATATATATAACTGTCCCAGTGGTTATACATCTGATGCGGGCGCCCAGGCCAATACCCGGTGTTATGTCAAATGTGCCCCGGGCACACGTGTTGTTAAGGCCGGCGGAACATGTACAACCCCCGCAGGGCCATGGTATATGTGGGCTACAACTGTTTTTTATGGCAATGTGTCACATGTTGTTCATTGTATGAATGGCTTTACCAACACATCAACCAGTGCCGCCAACCACACGGAAATGGGTAATTGTACAAGGTCAGTTTCGGCCGGACAGTATATTGCAAGTGGCTTTCAGCAGGCAAGATATATTCGTGTCAGTACAAGCGGCAATAGTGTGAATAGTGCCGGATTACACGTTGCAGAAATACAAGCCTACTCTGACCGTTTCGGTAATGGTACCAACTATTTGGCGGGTGTTAAAACCGGGACCGGCACTAATTTGGGAAATGCAACGGATGGAAACTGGAAGCGGATACCGTATGCAGAAGGCGGATCTACATTGACCTGGGATATGGGGGCAATAAAAGAAATAGGTTCAATAAAGCTTGCATTGTATGCAGACGGACGAACGTATCGTGCTGTGACGGTATCTGTTTCCACAAACAATAGCACATGGACAACTGTTATGGCTCCGGTGGATATCGTAACAAGTGTTAGAGCCGGCGCTAATGAGACTGTTGACCCGGAATGGATTATTTTGTCCGGGTCCCTTGCGTCTTGCCCGGCGGGAAAGTATTCTGTTGCCTCTACTTCAGATTTACAAAATCCTGTCAGTTCATGTACGGCATGTGCAATAGGTTCATACAGCGCCGCTGGTGCATCGAGATGTACGGCGTGTAGCGGCGGTAAGACTACAACTGCCACAGGTCAGTCGTCATGTAATGCAACATGTACAAACGCAACCGGTGCCAATATATGGGCCGCCCCAACATGGTTGCCCAACAGCGTGACTGATAAGTGCACAATTGAGTCGTGTTCGACGGGTTATGTGCATGGCGGCACGGCAAACAGTACCGGGGCCAGTTCTTATACATGTTCGGTCGGAACATATACCATAACCTTAAATAATAATGGTGGAAGTGGTGGCGCTGGCTCGGTTAAGGAAGTATATAAAACCAAGTGGACGAATAGTGCCGGGACGACAATAACAAGTGTGGCTATACCGACGCGCAGTGGCTATGTTTTTAACGGATATTATACAGAGGCCAGCGGTGGTACGCGTTATATTACAAATACGGGGGCATTGCCGGCAAATACAACGTTTGTGGCAAGTAGGACCCTTTATGCGCAATGGACTGCGGCGACCTGCAGCAAGGGGACAGGTGTCAGCATTGCGACCGCCAGTGTGTCGTCTAATAGAGTAAGCTGTGCGGTTACGTGCTCTACGGGTTACAGCCAGTCAGGTGGTACTAATACAACCACGTCATTTACTGTTACTGGTGCCGCCGGCGTGGCAACAGTTGCTACTGCATGTAAAATACGTACCGCAACTTGCAGCGCTGGATACCATTTGGCGGCGGGGGCTGTGGCATGCTCGGCGTGTCCGGCGGGAAAATATTGTGCCGGCAGTTCTACTGCGTTTTCATACAATGCCAGCACCGCCCAGGGTATAACGGGGGCGTGTGCTTCCGGTGGATGGAGTGCCGGTGGTGCGTCAAACTCGGCATGTACAACTTGTTTAACCTCGGGGAACTGTGGCGCGTGTCCAACAGGATATTCTTATAATTCCGCCACCGGAAAGACCGCCCGCAATCAGTGTCGGATACAGTGTGCGGCGGGAACGCGAGTGGCGTCGGCAAACGCGACATGTACAACACCGAACAACAGCGGGTATACCTGGGGTTGGTATATCTCACAGCATGTTGTAAATGCTGGCTCTCTATCATCAGGGATTTCAACATGTAGTGCCGGTTATACCACGCCGAACACAACAACCCAGACGGATCATGATTCGTCTGCGGACTGTAAGGCGATATCGTATACGATAACATATAATCAAAACAGTGGCACCGGGTGCGCTAATTCCACCTATACGGTTGCGGCCGCCAAGACATTATGCACCCCCAGTCGTACTGGTTATACATTTGGCGGGTGGTTTACTAATTCCGGATTGACAGGTAGCGCGGTATCTTCAATAGCGGCGGGGACTACCGGGAACAAAGAGTATTGGGCAAAATGGACGGCTAATTCGTTCACGGTTGTATATGATCTTAACAATGGTACGGGTACTAAACCTGGGAACAAGGCATGTACATATAATGCGGCATGCGCACTGGATGCGGGAACCGGTACGTCATATTATCGTGCAGGCTATGTACTAAAGGGATGGAGTACAAATAAAGCCGCAACCAGTGGTTCGTTCGATGGGAAAAATTTAGCAACCAGCGGAACTGTTACAGTATATGCGATATGGGCTGGATGCGCCGCCGGCACCGCAAAGGCGGCCGGTGTTGCGGCTGCCACCGCGTGTTCTACATGTGCTGCGGGTACGTATACCAGTGTCGCTGGCCAGGCCAGTTGTGCCGCGTGCCCGGCGGGTAAGTACTGTACGGGCGGCACGAACGTTACGAACTGTGGTGTGGGAACACATCGCAATGCAACCGGTGGAAAGACGGCGTCTGACTGCGCGGCATGTTCCGGCTCGCTGCAATTTCAGGACGCAGCAGGTCAGACGTCGTGTAAAACAGTATCCACCGGATATTATAAAGCCAGTAACAGTGCCCAGGTACAATGTGATGCGGGATATAGAGATATTGCGGCAACATCGCGCAATGAATGTGTCGGAACGTTTAGCAAAACCGGCTTCGTGCTAGATCCTGCGTTGCCTACAAACTGTGCGTCACAGACGTTAGGGACGGCCACGGCAAAAACCTGTAGCTATACAAAGAAATTCTCTGGAACAATTGTTAAAGACTGTACGCCGGAGAATGTAACAAAACCGCGTACCGGATTATCGGCAAAGGCGGGATATTATACTAGTGGAACAACATCCTGTTTGGCGTGCGGGGGTAATGGATATTACTGTGCCGGGGGTACGGCGTCGCGACAGACCGTTTCAGCGGGTTACTACTCAACAGGCGGCACGGAAACAACGCGCACTGGTCAAAGCCAGTGTACCGGGTCGACATACTGTACCGGCGGTGTGAAAAATAACTGCCCCGGGGCTGAAACTGACTGGAACCTGGGGACCGGAACGGGCTGGACTGCTGTGACACAGTGCTATCAAAGAAGGACGCCTGTAAATTGTGCATCCGGACAGATACAAAAGAATGCAACCAGTACAACAGCATGGGGGCCAATAGCGCTGGTATCCCAGTTGAAGTCAAAGGCCGGATATTATGCGTCCACAACCGCGACCAGTTGTACAATTTGCCCGGCTGGTTCCTTCTGTCCGGCAAGTGCAACCGCGCCGACGGCGTGTAGTACGCTTACCGGTGTGTCGGTGTCCGGAGGAACTTACTCATCTGCGGCGGGGGCTGCTGCGAATACGGCATGCCGATACACGGCACCGACCGCAGCACTGCCGACTTACTGTGCAACCAAGACCAGTAACACTATCAGTTACAACGGTACTGCATGGGGAACCAATATTTACAGTGTGACCGCCAAACCCGGCTCAAGAATAGTTAACAACAACACCAAGGATGCAACCTGCGCCCAGTGTAATGCGGGTGAGGCAAGTCTAGGTGGTACGGCGACGGCTTGTACAACCTGTGCACCGGGTACGTATTCTACTGTAAAAGGCCTGGCTAGCTGTCCTGCGTGCCCGGCGGGTAGATACTGTACCGGTGGCACGAACGTTACCAACTGTGGCGATGGAAAATATCGCAGTGCAACAGGTGGTAAGGTGGCGTCTGACTGTAGTTTGTGCAGTGCGATTACCGGTGTGTCGGTGTCCGGAGGAACATACTCGTCCGCGGCGGCTGCGACATCTAATACGCAATGTAAGTACATGGCGCCAACGCCCGCTAAGCCTGCGAACTGTGCGACGATAACTGTAAATCAGGTTACGTATACGGGTTCTGCCTGGCCGGCCAGTACTTATAATGTTACGGCAAATGCTGGTTATCATACCGCGAACAGCCCCGGCAAGGCACCAACGTGCCCGGCAAATACATATACGGTTACATATAACAAGAATGACACTGCCGCGACAGGGACGATGGCTAACAGCAGTCATACATACGGTATCGCCAAGGCTTTGACGGCAAACGGCTTTACAAACGGGACAAAGAAGTTCCTGGGGTGGGCAGCTTCGGCCAATGGTGCTGTGGCATACACGAACAGCCAAAGTGTTAGCAACCTAACTACAAGCAATGGCGTGCCGGTAACGCTGTACGCAAAGTGGGGTGACTGCACCGCCTGTGCGGCCAGCTCCGGTGCTACATGCTCTCTTAGTGCGCCATTGGGTGTCTGCACGTATGCAACCAATTGTTCCGCTGGATATACGTCGATTGTAAACAGTGGTAAGTATAATCCGTCGTGTAGTGCCTGTGCGGCCGGCACATACAAGGGGGCCGCCGGTATCGGCGCCTGTACGGGATGTCCGGCGGGGTCGTTCTGTGTTCAGGGAGCCACGGCGCCTACATCGTGCTCAACACTGGGGGGCGGATTGTATAGAAGCAGTGCTGCAAACTCGAAGGCAAACACCGCATGCTATATAACTACAACAGCGGGTAAATATGTAGCGGCAAATACTGATACGGCGCAGACAACCTGCCCTAATGGTAAGTATTGCACGGCCAAGACGCTATATTGGCCCAATGCAGGCGGTACAGAGACCTGCCCTGCGGCGGATGCGGCCCATGCACGTACAACATATCCGGACACGTATTATCCGTATAAGTCTGAAGCCGCAGATGATATTGATAAGTCCGGCACACTTACTAGAGAGAGTATTTCCGCGCAAACGTGGGGAACTGGCTGGGCTGGTATTGAGAATTGCCTTGTTGTTTATAGAATTAAAAATGCTGCCGCGACTTTCCAAGTAGAAGGCGTAGCCTATAATGCCACCAGTGGCAAATATGATCGTGGTGGCATCATGTACTATAACACTGTCGTGGCCGGGTATTACTTAGATACGGTATATAGTGAAACGTATTGTAATACGAAATCTAATCCCATGCTTTATCGAAGGGCTATCGCATGTCCGGCGGGCTCGTATTGCCCGGGCGCTAACGTGCCGTTATGCAGCAGTGGTACCTATAACAGTTCCTGGGGGCGTTATGCCTGCCCCAGTGGTTATCAGAATTCCGCGGCCAAAGCCGGCGCAATAACCAGCTGCTTTAGCGGGACTAAATCCCGGCCGTGGTCCGGCAAGCCAACAGCATGCGACAAGCCGGACGGCTGTGCGACGGCGGAGTGTAATGACTGCTCTGTCGGGGCGTGTAATTATGTCGCATATTCAAATGCAGCGGGTAATGGTGACGGCGATATAAAAAGTGGATGCGCGACAAATAACGCGGCATGTCTGCAAACTGTAAAAAGTGTAACCGCCAGCCCCGGATACTATATCAGCGGACTTACATGTCCTGCGTGTGGTGGAAATGCATACTACTGTCCGGGTGGTACGACCGCGCGTCAAAATGTTACTGCAGGATATTATTCCACAGGTGGTACGGCAACAACTCGTACGGGACAAACAAAGTGTACTGGCTGGAACTATTGTGATGCGGGTGTAAAGAAAGACTGTCCTGCTGCCGAAAAAGACTGGTCTTTAGTTAGCTGGGAAGGTATGGAGGGTATAACCGCATGTTCTCAACTGCGTAATGCGACATCGGTTAGCAGCGATTGCAGTGCGGGTCAGCTAAAGAAAAACGCAACTTCGTCCGGAACATGGCCGGAGGATGCGGATATATCCATTGCGTTCCAGGCAAAGCCGGGCTCGATAGTATCGGGTCAGACCTGTACGCCGTGTCGCGGTGCAGTATGGTCCGCAGGTGGCACCGCAACAGCGTGCAGTGCCTGTCCTGCGAACTATGGCGCGAATACCGCCACGGGTAAGACAGCCGCCAGTCAGTGCCAGACATCATGCGCGGCGGGCTATGCCGTACAGGAAGCCAACAAGGCCTGCGCGATAGTGCCCAGCGGCTATCAGACAGGCACGCATAAGGTAAACTATGGCTCTACGACGCCAAAAGCGGCAGACAGCACAAGTCCCGCGGTTGGCACATGGTACAGTTGTCTGACGAACTATAGCGCCACCGGCAGTGCGGCAACAAACCACGATGCTCGCAGCGACTGTAAGATAAACTGTGGCGCCGGCACGCGCATAGCATCTGCGAACGCAACCAGTTGTACGACGCCCAGTGGCAACTGGTGGATTGGTGCCCATACGGTTGCAGCAGGAAGCGCTTCGTCCGTAAGCAACTGTAACAGCGGATACTCTATCAGCGGTACTGCGGCGACGGACCACGATGCGGCAGCAGACTGCAAGATAAGCTGTGGCGGGGGTTATTATATCCCGACGGCGGGTGGTGGCTGTAAGGCATGTCCGGCTGGCAAATACTGTACGGGCGGCGCCAAAGCCCAGACGGAAACACTGGCGGCGACGGGAAATTGCCCGGCGGGAACGTATAGTACGGGCGGCGCGACATCCAGTGCCTGTACGGCAGCACTTAGCGGATATACCGCGGCGGTATGCGGAGCCAATCAATACTCTACCGTGGGTGCAAGCGGATGTACGGCGTGTGCGACAGCCAAGGGCTATACCAACAGCGGAACAACAGCCGCGGCACATGCAGGTATTGCATCATGTAAGGCAAGCTGTTCGGGCACCCAATATGTTGCAACGGCGGGTGCAGGATGTGTGACCGTGGGCGGCGGCTATTACGGCCGCCAGGCCTCATCCACATCTGTTGCACAGGATGCACTGCTGGGACGCACACAATGCCCGACAGGATATCGTGACGGTGCGGCAGCAAGCACCGAATCCGGTTGTATAATGAACGTTGCGGGCGGTAAATATGTGGCGGCCGCCAAGGAATCCGCCGCCAGTGGCACGTGTTCACCAGGCTATGCTAAGGCAGCTCATAACGTAAACTATGGCAGTACGTCGAGTTGCGCGGCATGTACGGGGGCGACGTATGCCGCGAGCGCGGGCCAGGCATCGTGTACACAATGCCCTACGGCAACTAACTCCACGGATGTTACAGGATATGCATACTGGAATGGCGGGGTAGCAAACGACCATACGGTTCGCGAGGGCTGCTATGCAATCTTTAAGGGTAAAACCGTACCCAATGGAACCATGAGTGCATATAAGTGTTATATTGATAAAGACACGAATAACTATGGCATTGTAAAGAAGGATAGAAACTGTTGGGTGGAGGCAGCAGATTTAAAATGCAACGGCGGATATTATAATGTTGCGGCCAACGGCGGTGCCACCCAGCCCGGCGGCACCACGCTAGAGAACTTATGGAATACGGCATGCGTGAATGTTGGTGCGGGATACTGGTCTGCGACAAACGCCCTGACCCGTACGGCGTGCGCATCCGGCCTGACGACTATTGGCTATGGCGCGGGGGCGGACGAGGCCGGCGACTGTGGCCGCGTAATGCGCTTTGGGGACAGCAAGCTGTACCTGCGCAGTACGAAGAAGACAACACCGTCGTTGAACGTAAAGATAGGCGACAAAACATTCTATGGGAACATGAGCACATCGACCAAGGGCAAACTGCGCATTAAGAAAGACGCAACCACGTACAGTGTTCATGACGATAGTATGTAAAATGAGGTACGAATGAAAAAACGCCACAACGAAGTGGCGTTTTTTATTATAAATAAGCGATTTTACTTCCCTGCCCCTTGGCGGCGGGCCGCAGATAAGGCCCGGCGCAGTGATTCTTCGGCTATTTGGCGGATTTTGGGTGCGAATGTGCGCATATTCATTGTGTCGGCCACGCTGTCTGCGAACAGGCGCGCAATGTATTCAATCTGAGTCGGGGCGACAACAAAGATATCACTGGTGATATTGGCGGTATTTAGCCGCTGAACTGGTTCTTTCATTATAAAATCCCTCCGCTTATGATATTTTTCTTATTCTTTGTACTTGTATGATTTGCATACTTGCATTATATCATAAAGTGCCTTGACCGCAAGGCGCAAAATTGCTATCGTCTGGCAGATAATAGAAGGAAAAAACAAACATGTTAAACGTTATTAGTAAAATTTTGGGGTCGGCCAATGACAGACTGGTTAAGTCATATGATAAAACCGTATCCCTTATCAATGATTTGGAGCCAAAATACCACGCAATGAGCGATGAAGAACTGCGTGCGCAGACGGTTGCACTGCGCGAGCGTTTGAAAAAAGGCGAGAAAGAAAAAAATATCCTGCCTGATGCATTCGCGCTGGTCCGCGAGGGGGCTAATCGT
>ERZ778514.1817-NODE-1817-length-14898-cov-4.193963_pt1 | contig 14898 bp, 11 predicted proteins | sample MGYA00510344_ERZ778514 | MGnify/ENA primary metagenome ERZ778514 (study PRJEB29527, sample SAMN07138968) | mouse gut metagenome | material: feces | host: mouse | place: China:Nanjing | collected 2016-01-25 ... | reverse complement strand
CCTTAGAGCTTCGCAACATGGTGTTAATGTGGTAGTTAACTGCCTTAAAGTTACGGAATTTCAAGGTCTTTTGCAATATGATTATTTGATAATCAATGGGTAAATTGCCCTAATCTTAAAAAATGTCATATACTAAGATGATGCAGATATGAAAAATCAATCTGGATATTTTTGAATTTCAATCCTAATAGTTGAATCCGAAATGCCAAAGCGGTATCGTATTGCAGGAAGCGAACTCGATGTCATCCTTTACAACAAAGGCATTCGGAATCCCATCAATCTGCTTTTTTCCTTTCTTGCGTCCACCGACCTCGAATGTATAACCATCAATCATAAAATCGGAAACAGAAGAGGTGACCACATCGTAATTCACCCGCTGCTGATTGAAGAAAAACGTTTCCCGAACATTGCCTATTTCGGCTTTTTCTGCACCGAGGGCGTATATCAGGTTCGTATTGTCGAGGTAAATCTTATCTACCTTCCCCAAACCTCTGATTCCTCCTGTATCATCACGGAGCTGCGCGATAAGTCCGGCTTCCTCAATGTAGAGACAATAATCGGCCACACTGTTACGGCTTACGTTAAGTGCCGCAGCAATACTGCTGATGTTTGGTTTAAAAGGAACACTTTTGGCTATTATGGCCAGCAATTGCTTCAGTTTCCGTCCGGTGGAGACATTCATGCCCGCATATTGCGGTATATCCGACTCAAGGGCAAGATTTACGATTTGCTGAATGTAAATACTTTGATTATCTGAAGAAAAAGGATAATATCCCAGTTTCAGATAATCCGGGAAAAATTGAAGCGGATGAAAATGCGGCGGAATCTCCACTTTGTGCTGCAACACATCATCAAGCGTATATACGGGAAACTTAATTTTGTGGAAAAACAGCAGGTATTCCCGAAACGACAGTCCCTGCATGTGGTACATGACAGCCCGACGGCTCAAATCCGCAACACCTTTATTAATGTCTAGCACAGATGAACCGGTGAATACAACTTGCAATTCCGGATGATAATCGTACATGAGTTTCAACTCCTTAGACCAATCCTTGTACCGATGTATCTCATCGATAAAAAGGTGCTTACCCCCATGCTTGACAAAATCATCGGCCAAATCCAGCAGACGGTGGTCCGCAAAATAGAAGTCTTCCGCAGTGACATACAGTGTAGTGTCGGTCGGCAGGTTCTCCTTGATATACTGCAACACAAGCGTTGTCTTGCCCACCCCGCGCGGTCCGGTCAGTCCGATCATGCGGCTGTTCCAGTTGATGCGTTCGTACATATAGCGGTGGAAACGGAGATCTGTCTCCAACAATAATTTGTTGTATCTGCATTGTAACTGATTCATAATCAAACTATTTTCCGCAAATATACAAAATTTGCTTATAAATTAAGCAAAATACATACAAAATTGCTCAATCAAAGAGCAACCTTCCCGCTAACCACACTCAATTAAGAATTTAATATGCCCATGGATTGGATTAATTTTGTGTGGAAAGATTAGTCAGAATGAATGTTTCCTGCAAAAAAACCATATTAATATTTGCACTTGCTAAATGGCTGTTTCAGAAACGGACGTTTCGGAACTCAATAGAGATAGAACAGAGAAGCTCGATCCTAATAAGTTTACTTTTTTCTTCGTGTGACAAGTAAGTTCAAAGACAGCACCGTCATTCCCAAAGACCTGTCAATGACTGATATGTAGCACGAACACTAACAACATAAGGCCGGATATGGCATCATAACCTGTCCGGTTTTTCATTCACTGGTTTTCGTGTTATTTCGTTATCGCGCAGAGACTGTCACATCTTCATTATTGTGCAGTAGGGCTGTAGAGAGCTTCACCTGACTGTATTGCTTCAAAGTTCAACTTACGTTTCTATAATAGAGTAGATGTTATTCAATATGAAGCGCTGAGCGTTTGGATTATATTCAACTGCCCAATATGGTCCTTTGGTTCCTTCTTTCATTTCTGCAGAAATGCCTATAGAATATCCGGATGAAGTAGGCCGTTTCGCCTTTCTCTGATCGTCTTTTTCAAATTCCTCCAAATACCCGTTAGCCAACAGCCAATTCAGAATTCTGCCATAAGATAGCGGTTTCATATTCTCCGGAGCAAATTTATTGATTTCCCTGACAAAATTTGCGATTCCGGTTTTGGGGACGATAACGACCTTTGATAAATCCTCCGGAGTAATATTAAATTCCATCTCATACTCTTTAGCAGCTCTTTTATGAGAAACGGAATCAATCAGTTCTGCGACATAAAACAAAAGTCGAGATATATGGACATTATTGACTATGTCTTCTTCACGAATCATGCTCCCGTCGAGCGGATTAATGCCATTAGCCAATTTTAGAATCCAATCTTTTGCAATAGCAGTTTTGTTGTTATCTTTCATAAATTCATTACTTCTGTGGTCTGCCTCGTCACAAATCTACAAATTATTTTTAGAATCCCACCACGCCTATCATTTTCTTTTGTAATTGAATACAAGCCTCATTCACATACCAGTCCTCTGCAGAACGCCCGCAATCCTCGGCAGAATCTCCAGATCTGCAGGCAACCAGTCAACAGAATCAAGTTCCTCCGGTGCAAGCCATCGTGCCGCCTCATGTTCCTTCAGCACCAGACCTCCTGAAACCAGCGAGCACATATAGCAGTGCATCGTCAGATGAAAGGAAGGATAGTCGTAATCCACCGTACACAGATGCTCCCCCACATCAATCTCCGTGTCCAGCTCCTCGCGGATTTCCCTCCTCAATGCATCCTCCCTGCTCTCCCCCGCCTCAACCTTCCCGCCGGGAAACTCCCACATATCCTTGAACTCCCCGTATCCCCTCTGCGTCGCAAAAAACCTCCGCTCCCCATCAGTCATTATCGCGGCCACGACCTCTATTGTCTTCATAATCATTATCTTTAAATTAAAGTTCAGTTTCTGTCAAATAATCATACAGATTAGCTTCAACTGGTTTCAGCAGATGATAGCCGATCTCAACGGCTGTCGCATCCGTGTTAGGCATATTGAACTGGCGGGCAAAGCCGGTAGGAACGATCGGGCCGAGATAATAGAACTCCTTAGATTCCTTGTCATCCTTGTTCTTACGCACAAACAGTTCCATCCGTACTCCCCTCTCTACAGAATTCAAAGCCATCTGTACATCCGGAGACTGAGTTGTCCTTTTGCTCTTTGATATTGCAATGAGATTTGAAGGACTTTCAAACCTGTCCTCATATTTGGTCGTATCGCTTATATCATCAGACTTATGGTAATTGATAAACACCGGGTAGGTATGAGTATGTTCATCATATTTATAGCCTCCGATATTTGTAGCCACCTGATTCTGTCTCCAGTTCAACAGGCGGCACACATCCTCATATGTGTATTTCTTTCCCAGCACAAAAGCAGTGTCCGGCTCATGTCTGTTATAGTCCCTCATATAGCGGTTCAGGCCAAACGTCACGAGCTCACGCATTTGAGTCCTGAAATCATAACATTTCAAAGCACTTCTGAACATTTCCGAAACATCGTACTCTCCGTGCTCATTCACTTTCAAAAATATACAATTCTTGAAGGTCTCCCGTGCAGCACCGATACCAAAGAACTCATTTGTAAAGACATTTACTATATTGGTCCGGACAATGTAATCTATTTCAACACCATATTTCGCGCTCATGACAATTTCCCAATCTTGCATCAAATCCTCAGCATCATTAAGTATAAGATTCAGCATGACAAGTTCATGCACACGCTTTCCTGAAGCAAATTTCCTTGAAACGAATTCCAGCATTTCCATTTGAACAGAATCCAAACTCACATCATATTCTGATTCATATTTCAACAAAAATTCGTGATATGAGCCGCTTGCTTCTATTATCCTAAGCGGGTCCAATTCTCCATACTCATCAAAATCAGAAATGGAAGGGATACGCCCCAGCTTATATTTCAAATTCTGATACTCCTGTTTCAGCACCTGTATCCTGTTCAATTTTGCTGCATCAATAGAAGCATATATCCTCTTTTTCGATATCTCATCAAAGTATATTGTAGATGGTCCGCTAATGACATTATTACCTTCCATCAGACTGCGCCTGATATTGTCCTTATTGCCAGTCCTGTCACCTGACAGCGCGATAGGAATCATATAGTTATTATCATAATTGGCAATGAAATCCAATACAATGACATATTCCTTTCCCTCAGCCTTACGAAGTCCACGCCCAAGCTGCTGAACAAATATTATCGGAGATTCCGTAGGACGAAGCATTATAACCTGATTAATCTCAGGAATATCTACTCCTTCATTGAAAATATCTACCGTAAAGATATAATCCAAAGCATCCTCCTTTGAATTGGAGAGCAATCTCGCAATTGCATTTTCCCTCATTCCCTGTGAATCATCTCCAGACAAAGCGATTGTATTATACTTACCGGTCTCATTGAACTTCCTGCTAAGTTCACGCGATTCGGACTTTGTGCTACAGAAAACCAATCCGCGAACCTTGTCACCACTATATCCAAAATACTCTGCCTTAGAAATAATATATTCCACTCGACTGTCTGATGTTAAAAAGCAAAAATCACGGACATCGCCTCCTGCGCCATCAATCTCAAGATCAGTTATGCCATAATAATGAAATGGACAAAGCATGTCATTTTCAAGAGCCTGCTGAAGCCGTATCTCACTGGCAATATTATGATCAAAAAGGCTATAAACATCAAAATCATCTGTCCTCTCCGGAGAGGCAGACATCCCCAAAAGCAAAGCAGGCTTAAAGTAATTGATTATTTTCTGATAACTGCCTGCACCTGTTCTATGGCATTCGTCCAATATGATTATTGAAAACTCATCTTTTGCAAAATTCATCTCCCTCACGGAATCTTTCGCCATCATCTGCATTGTAGAAAACAGAAAATCCACAGAACTGGCCTCTGCCATATCACAATGACTTCCAGACAACAAGCCCATTCGAACTCCTTTTCCGAATATTCGCGCATAACTCTTCAGCGCCTGCTTGTTAATCTGCTCACGATGAGATAAAAACAGGACTTTTCCACGAGCAATTATTGATTTTGCAAAAATATCGCGCACCGCAAAAGCAGAAGCGAATGTTTTACCGGTACCTGTAGCAGATATAAGCAAGACACGTTTCTCCCCGCGCAAGAGAAGCCTCTCGACATTAGCGATAAAATGATGCTGCATAATATTGGGATTCAACACCTTTGAATACCCCAAGTCAAGTGTTCTGCAAATCCTGTCAAGTTCCTTTCTCTCGTGAGTTTTATTCTTATAATTTACAGCATACTCATCACGATATTCATCATAACATACAGATGTATTCCATAAGTCCTCAAATTCAGACTCGATATCAGCTGCAAACTGCCCATCAGCTGTCGAAACAATCCTTGTATTCCATTCATGGTTTTTCGTTATTGCAGCCTGGGTCAAGTTTGAACTTCCAACGATTATTCTCAAGGAATTATCCTTATAGAACATATAACCTTTTGTATGGAAGCCTTTACCAGCCTCAGCCGTCCTGAAAACCCTAAGTTCAAGATTACTCAAGCCATTTAGCATATCCAAAGCAGCGGGGTCACTGAACAGCAGGTAATCTGTAGTCAAGATACGTCCTTTTACTCCCCTATGCTCAAGTTCCTTTAAAGTTCCCAGCAAAGGTGCCACACCTCCTTTCGTTATGAAAGCGACAGAAATAAACAATTCATCACAGTTTCTAAGTTCACGTTCAATAGCTGTCAGAACCTTATTCCCTGCATTATTTGATATGAACTGCGGGCTATACTCAAGATCCGAATCAATTCTGGAGTCAATAAATGCCCAGTTGTACCCTGCTACAATCTTTGAAGTAGAAAATATGTCTTTGCCGAATTCTGTCATAATAAGAAATTATTTATCTTTGGATTGTCAAACACTTTATACCATCTGTCGTGCGACAAGATGGTCATAACATGTTTTAACGTTGGAGATTAGTGGAGGGAGATTAACATGGTATATGGCTACATTAGGGTCAGCAGCAACAAGCAGACCGTCGAAAACCAAAGATTCGAAATCAACAGTTTCTGTGCTCGCGAAAAACTCGTGATTAATGGATGGATTGAGGAAACCATCAGCGGAACAAGAACTTACAGCAAACGTCAACTTGGCAAACTGCTCAAACGTGTCCACAAAGGAGACATTATTATCTGTGCAGAACTGTCCAGACTCGGCAGAAATCTCTTCATGATAATGGAAATTCTCGGCATCTGCATGAGAAAGGGCTGCCACGTTTGGAGCATCAAAGACAACTACCGCCTTGGAGACGAGATTTCCAGCAAGGTACTCGCATTTGCATTCGGCCTGTCTGCAGAAATCGAACGCAATCTCATCAGCATGCGCACGAAAGAGGCCCTTGCCCGAAAAAAGGCTGAAGGCGTCAGACTCGGCCGTCCGAAAGGCAAACCCAATGCTCCCGAAAAACATAAGCTTTACAAAAAGAAAAATTACATAAAAACCCAACTGCGGAACGGCATCTCTCAAACCCAAATAGCTGCATCCTGTAATGTTGACCGCAAAACCCTATCCCGCTTCATCAAAAATTTCATTGAGGAGAAATAAGGGTCGATAAATATGGACAATAAGCCGACACTACTTGTAGCGAAGTATTGTTTAACTATCTTCTATGTAAATCTACAATAAATGGCAGCCAATTGATATATTTCGTTTTTTTATCTAACTTCGCAAGTTGATTAACAAGGCAAGAATAAAACAAAATATGGCAAAAAAGCAGTTGACATTTATCGACCTATTTGCAGGGCTAGGAGGAATTAGGATTGGATTTGAACAAGCCCTCGAAGAAAGAGGGCTTTCAGGGAAATGTGTATTCACGTCAGAAATTAAGCCAGCAGCCATAAAAGCACTAAATGAAAACTTCCCGAATGATAAAATATCCGCAATAGACATAACAACTGTTAAGAAGGGAGAGATCCCTGACTTCAAAGTTCTTCTTGGTGGATTTCCTTGCCAGGCATTCAGTAGTGCTGGACTACAAAAAGGATTTGCAGACACCCGTGGTACGCTATTCTTTGACGTTCAAAGAATATTATACGAACATCTAAAGACGGTAGAGGGGTTTATTCTTGAAAATGTAGAGGGACTTGTTACTCACGACCGAGTAAACAAATCCGATAAAACAGGGCGTACTCTTGACACTGTAATGCATGTTTTGAAAGACGAACTTGGATTTAATGCTTCATTCGTCATTCTTAACGCTGCTGACTTTGGGGTTCCACAATACAGAAAAAGAGTGTATATCGTTGGATGCAAAAAAAAATACGGGGAAATTAATATGAAATTCAAGCCATTAAAAGAAAAACCTGTTGGAGAAGTGCTTGAAGCAGGATTACCAACGATTAAAAATGAATTTTCCCAAAAACTTCTGAAACATTTCAAGTTAGAAGAACTAAACGGGAAAGCACTTAAAGATAAAAGAGGCGGCAGCTCTAACATACATAGTTGGGAATTCGAATATAAAGGTAAAATAACAAACGAAGAAAAAGACCTTCTTAATGCCCTTTTGCTATCCAGAAGAAAACGCAAATGGGCAGAAGAAATTGGAATTACCTGGATGGATGGAATGCCACTCACGGCAGAACAAATAAGGACATTCTACGACAAACCTAATCTTCAGCAAATGCTGGATAATTTGACAGAAAAGAAATATCTTGTTTACGAATATCCAAAGAAGCAAATAATCAATTTTGATGATAAAGGGAACAGATACACCACGAGAGTGGCAGACAAGACGAAAGCCAAAGGTTACAATATTGTCACAGGTAAACTATCATTTGCAATAAGCAGCTTTTTAGACAGAGATAAGCCTGCAAAGACCATTGTCGCTATGGATATGGGTAATATTGGCGTCATAGATAATGGAGGAATTCGCCATCTGACCCTTCGTGAAGGCCTCAGGTTATTCGGATATCCTGAAACATATAGCCTTAAATTATTCGAAAAATCAAACAGAGACATAAAACTCGGATATGACCTTATTGGGAATTCAGTATGTGTCCCTGTTATAAAGGCAATTTCCGAAAGGCTTTTAGACAAGATAACCTCTGAAAACAAAAAATAAGATGAGAAAACTTTCATATGATGATGCAATAAAGACGACTCTTATGTTTTGGGTTGATGAAAGCATTGAGTCCAAATACGAAAGAATATATGACAACGAAACGCCGAAATATGACTCCCTGATGTCAATACGCACAAGGGAAGATCTCGCTGAATATATCAGGCAGGAAGAAGAGTCAATAAAACTCCTCATTACTGTTTTGGGCATTTCGTGTGAGAAATTCAAACGTGTAATCACATTGTTGAGAGTTCGTAAAGGGTTTGTAGTATCGACCGAATGGACAGAGAATAAGGTCCGTTGCGAATTATGTAACAATATTCAATTGATGGATGAATTTTGCGATTTGTTTTTTAATCAAGACATATATAAAAATCTAATCCCACGCTCTATATTAAGTGATTTTCAAATAGGCAGGGAACGACTCATTCGCATCGTCTCAAAAGATATGCTTTTGAAGATGATAAAGACCTCACATACTACCGCATACAATTCTGAGTGTTCCTCAGCATACCAAGATGAGGTATTAAAATGCATCAAGGAATATACTGACAAATACGGGCTGCATTTTGGAAAACTGAACGACAAGCGAATAGAATCTGCAGGAGACGTGTACTCTATTTCAAATGAAGACAAAACAATAATTGTAACCATCAATTATACCGTTACGACAAGTAACAATCAGACTAAATATGCAGAAAAAATTCAAAAGATCAGGTCAACTATAGCTGGAGATTCAAAAAGTATTCTAATAAATATTCTTGACGGTGCCGGTTGGGTAGCAAGAGGATCTGATTACAAAAAAATTCATACCGACTGCAATCAATTTCTCAATCTCTCAAATCTTGAAAAGATAGAGATGCTTTTAAAAGAATATTTTAACTTTCAATAATTATGACAGCAACGGAACGCAAAACAAAAATAGCTGAAATAACAAGAGGCAATTATTTCAGTACAGATGGGAAAGGTAAAAGAATAAGATATAGTGGCGATGTCAAGACATTTATAGAGTATGAGATTCCTATGGACCTCATTATCTACAATGTTGAAAACGGTCGCATTGCAAGTCTTGTCAAGTCATATGAAAGAGAACATAGTAGCCTCAATCCAGAAAAAGAAGAAGACGCTAAACAGATTGCCCAATTTTTGTATGATTCAAATGATACAGCTAACAAAAAAACCAGAAAGAACATTATTGAAAATGGGCAATTAGAAACTGGAATAATAACCTGTGACGGAGTTTTAGTCGATGGAAATAGGCGCGTGTCGCTTATGCGGCAGATTCTTGAAGATTCGTCTTTATCGCCAGCAGAACGTGCTCGTTGTGAAAAATTCAGAGCGATAGTTCTTCCGGAAGATGCTGACAAAAAGGAAATCTTGCGTCTTGAAACAACATTCCAAATGGGAGCAGATGAAAAAGTAGGATATAATCCTATCGAAAAGTATCTTCACGCCCAAGATTTGGCAGACCAAGGATTCTCAACCGCAGACATATCTGAATTTATGAATCTCAATGGGGCTTCAGAAGTAGCAACGCTTCTTGAAATAAAAAAACTCATTGATGAGTATCTTGAATATTTCAGTTTAGATGGTCTATATACCCGATTACCGAAAGGATTTGAAGATGACCTTCAAAAACTTTATACCGCAATTCGTAAAATAAAAAACGGAAGCATCAGTTGGATTCCTACAAACAGACTGACAGAAATTGAATGTGATCTGAAATGCATATCATTTGATTATATAAGATTAAACGCCAAAAGTCCCGACGGTTTTGATTTCCGTTCAATCGCATCCACATCAAGTGCAAACTTCCTTGCAAACGAAGACATATGGGAATCATTCGTTAAATCATGGCAAGAAGTTGTAAACAATGTTTCTGAGACTACAGTTGACGATGTATTAAGTAAAGCCACATCTTCCAATGAATCATCACGACTTCTTGAAGCACACGATAATGAATGGAGAAAGAATGTCAAGGAAGGTTTATTGGAAGCATTCAACGACGCACAAACAACACTCAACAACAAAAAAGAGAAAGAAAAACCAGGCGTACTATTCAAACGCGCACTAAATGCTCTGCAGCAAATTGACCTCGACAATTTAAGTTTAGTTTCAGACAAATCTGACATTATCATATACATTAAAAATATAGAAACAATTTGCAAAACAGCAAACAATAACATTCTGTAATATGTTACAACTCATATTGTCAGCCTTAAATACGAACCACTACCGAGTTACAGGAGCAGTACAAGAACTACGTGCCAACAAGAGAGCAAAAATCTTGCTCAAGTCTAAATTTGAGATTGCCGAAGAAGATACTCAAATAGAGTTTGTATGTTCTCAAGGCATTGATTACATAGCTGACATTATGAAACTTGCCGCAAAATATATTGGAGCTGAGCTGCAATATGATTCAGAAGCGACACAAGAACTTGCCGAATTCAATGAACGAGAAGAGAATTTCAAAAAATTCTCCGAAGCAGCGGCCGACATTAAAGACAACAAATGCAATGTCGATGATTTTGAATCTTTCGCAAAGATTCTAGACAAGTATATGACTGCTCGTCATCTATATCCTTTACAATTGCTTTCTTCATATCATCTTGCATTTTCTCAAAACGGATGCAATTTTTCAGTACCCGGAGCCGGTAAGACAAGTATAGTGTATGGAGCATATACGTATCTTCACAATCAATCGAAAGATCCATCCAAACATATAGAGAAATTAGTCATTATAGGACCATTAAGCTCTTTCGGCCCTTGGGAGAATGAATATGAGGAATGTTTCGGCAGAAAGGCAGATTGCCAAAGGTTATCGGCGAACTTGAGCAAAGAACAAAAAAGACAGTATTTCTTTGAAAAGACGAAAGAATTGACACTTATTTCTTATGCATCCGTTGTAACCGTCAAAGAAGAGCTCAAACACTTCCTCCGGAACAACAAGGTTATGATTGTCCTCGATGAAGCACACAAAATTAAAAATACATCAGGCGGGATGACTGCGGCTTCTATTATGGAGTTAGCAAAGGACTGTTCATCAAGAGTTATACTTACAGGCACCCCTGCACCCAACGGATACGAGGATCTATATAATCTATTTCACTTTATCTGGCCTCAGAACGATGTAATTAAATACACTGTAGGACAATTAAGGGAAATGTCAAAGTCATCTTCAGACAGAGATGAAAGAATTGTCAAAATGATGGAGAATGTAAATCCATACTTCATCAGAATAAGGAAAAGTGACCTTAGCCTTCCTCCAGTCATTGAGAACCCTCCTATTCTTGTCCCGATGGAAGACTCTCAGAGACGCATTTACGATTTCATTGAACAAAAATTTGTAGATGAAGTTAATAGTTCAACGGATACGGGCATACATAACTTATTGGTAAAAGCTAAAATGATTCGTTTGCAGCAAGCTGCCACCAACCCATCACTTCTCTATATACCTCTTTCACATTTTTCAGAAGAAACAACTGAAGATGTATCTGTAATTGACGATCATTCAATAATGAACGAAATAATGACATTCTATGATGGTACGATACCTTCGAAATTCAAAGAGTGCCTTAACTTAGTCCGCAGGCTGATTGATAACGGAGAAAAAGTCGTAATCTGGACAATTTTCATAAAGAACATAGAGTCCCTACAGGAGTATTTGAATAGCAATGGAATACAATGCCGCATTCTATATGGTGCAACTCCTGTTGCAGAAGGATCAATGGAGGATGACGCATATAGCAGAACGAGAGAAGGTATTGTCAAAGAATTCAACAATCCTGACAGCAAATTCAAAGTAATCATAGCAAACCCTTTTGCCGTTGCCGAATCAATCTCCTTACACAAGGCTTGCCACAATGCCATCTATCTTGAACGTTCTTTCAACTGCGCACACTATTTACAGTCAAAAGATCGAATTCACAGATACGGACTTCCGGCAAATACTATAACCAATTATTACTATATCCTTTCCAAAGATTCTGTTGATGAGACCATCCACAACAGATTGGCTTTGAAAGAACAAAGAATGCTCGAATTAATTGAAAATATGCCTATACCTCTTTTTGACAATGTTACAGACGAAGGAGACAATGACATCAAAGCAATAATGAACGATTATGTTAAGCGAACAGCTCGAAAAGAAATCTAAAATAGGCGCAGTAGAAAGTATTGCATATATTGCGCAGTGGTTATCTAATGGTACAAATACCATAGATGATATGGTTAAGTGTGTCCAGGGACAACCCAATATTAAGATTTCAGAGGTGCGTACAATTCTTGGCTTGTTTGAAATAATGTCTTTGATCAAGTTCAAAGATGGTATTATAATTACAGAGGATATCAACTCCAATGATGTGAATAATTTCTCTGCCTGGTTTATTCCAAAGTATGTTGATTTTATTATCAGAAATAATTATATCAGTCTTTCGGGCATCTCCTATAGCATCGCAAAGAACAAATATGTACTATCTCCAACAGCGATTAATCCAAGAAAACACGCTTGTTATCGAAACTTGCTAATTGACTTAGGGCTAATTGACTATTGCTCCGATGGTAACTATGTAATAAACAAGGTACTGGATAAGGCAATGTTAGACAAGCGTAGTAAGAAAATATCAGAAGATGACTTATATGACAACCTTGAAAAACAGAAAGAGCAAGGCCAAGAAGGCGAGGAATTCGTTTTAGCTTATGAAAGAGACAGGATATGTAATCAGGATCTGAAATGCAAGATAGAAAGAATCTCCATATTGGACGTTTCAGCAGGATTTGATATCGTATCATTCAATGATGACAACTCGAAGACATTTGACAGGTTTATAGAAGTCAAGACATATGTGGGTAAGCCTCATTTCTATTGGTCAAAAAACGAAATTGAAAAAGCGAGATTAATGGGTGATGCCTATTTCATATACCTCGTAGATTTCCAGAAAATAGGTCATCATGGATATATGCCACAATGCATATCAAATCCCATTAAAAATATTATTCAGACACCAGAATGGATAAAAACGTCACAATCGTTTCTGGTAGAACGATTGGAAGTCAACGGGTATTCTCAAAAGACAAGACTACCAATGCATCTCCAAGACAGTAACGACCCACAGGAAGAACTGAATATTTATCTTAATAATGTATTGATAGTTGAATCATTTGTCGATACTGCTATCAGATTGGGAGTTGACTCTATGCGCTCTTTTGAAACTATTTTAAGCCGAGTCAATGATGATAACAATGGAATATATAGAAGTTGCCTCGAAAAATTAAGAAGTGCAGAAGACAATTCAAAGAATAATGGAAGCCTAAGCATACAACAAAAAATTAAAACATTAATCCGATAACAGTTGATATGATTTTAAAAGACACTGCGAAATGTATTCCAATCTGAGGTTCTCAATGATAATTATCAGCAGGTTTCTACATCCTCGTCTTTATTAATTCATCATTGACGAAGCTATATTTAGTTTAGAATATTGAGAAACAAGCACCTTCTTGAAATCTAATATATTTCTCTATTCGTGGTGTTAACACAAAATTCACTGCACTATCATAAATATCTGAATATTATACATCAAAATTATCGTCGGCTTTACTATTCCTATACGTCAAACCTTTTATTTCTAGAGCATCCATATCTCTAAAGATTTCCTTAAACAGAAGACAGTTCTGAAGAGCCTAATAATACATCATCCTTTATATTATATGTCTATTTTAGATCAGAAAAATTAATTCAATGACAGTCAAAAGTCACATCGCAAAAGCCTTTTTAGGAAAACTTGATAAAAGTATAGTGAATGAACTTGTCTCCATATCATTCCCGGATTCAGAATAGGCCCAGGGATCATATGTGACATAGAATTTATTGGATGCCGATAATTTGTGGAGTTACACCGTTGCAATTCACCGTTTTACAATACTCTACCGTACTGCAGCAGAATATATTCTGATACCTGAGCACAAGGAATATTCAATATCATTGTATTTCCATTGATAGTTATATTATTACTGTAACGCAAATATCCCAATAATTATCAGAGTGATTAGTATAATATGCCAAAATGGCAGATTTACAGTTCTGGCTTATGGTTTGTGTATAAAAATGTTATTCAGACATTAGCAGTATCAGCAGAACGGAAAATGTTTAACTCGAAAGACTTAAACACTGATAAGACAAATTTCCGATTGGGTTTATCTTATCAGAAATAAGACAAAAGCCTATTAGGTAATAGAAGTGATTGATAATAATCTTAGTTTTTCCACTCCAGATTATACTCGTTTATACGTGTGACTGTCCGAAGTTGAAAATATAACCGATGGGGAATAAGAAATTAATAAAAATATGGAAAAAAGGATTTCAGAAGAAGATTTTGAAGGATTTGTTCAAGACTTGACAGATTCAGGTCGTTTGGATGACAAAGAGGCAGGTATTGCTAAACGTATGCTTGATAAGGGATATGAAACATTATCTGATAAACAGAAATTTGTCTTTGTTAAGGCCATAGAGAACAATATGATTAAGGAATGTCAGAAGTGTGTCATTGATATTCCTGGGTGCGAAATGCTTGAAGCATATACCTCCATACCCATCATTTACCTCTCATGACATCAAGGTCAAACATGGCTTTGTCTGTTGCATTATAATGTTCCTTGGCCAGTGTTTTATTAACCATATCATCAATTTCATCGTCTGTAATAGTCTCAAACTGTAGATATTCCGGCGGATAGTCGGCCACCGATTCCGGTGATACTCGGCCACCTGG
>ERZ778514.1813-NODE-1813-length-14924-cov-4.698837_pt1 | contig 14924 bp, 13 predicted proteins | sample MGYA00510344_ERZ778514 | MGnify/ENA primary metagenome ERZ778514 (study PRJEB29527, sample SAMN07138968) | mouse gut metagenome | material: feces | host: mouse | place: China:Nanjing | collected 2016-01-25 ... | reverse complement strand
ATGAAGCAAACGCGGTTCCGCTGGAGGAAGTCACACGTCTGGCCCCGATTCCCCAGCCCTGTCAGGACGTGATCTGCTTGGGTATGAACTACCGTGACCACGCGGAGGAAGCAGCCCGGTATGACGCGGAAGCCTTTGCAAAGGAACGTCCCGCGGCGGTCTATTTCTCCAAACGGGTGTTCCGCGCGGGCAATCCGGACGGCGTGATTCCCCGCTACAAGGGTCTTGTGACGCGGCTGGACTACGAGGCGGAACTGGCGGTGATTATCGGGAGAACCGCAAGGAATGTGAAAGCCGCTGATGTGAAAGACTATATTTTTGGCTACACGGTCCTGAATGACGTGTCCGCCCGAAATTTGCAGACGGAACATAAACAGTGGTACTTCGGCAAAAGTCTGGACGGCTTTACACCCATGGGTCCCTGCATCATCACCGCCGACGACAGCCTGATTTCCTTCCCGCCAGCCCTGGAGATCTCTTGCAGAGTCAACGGTCAGGAGCGGCAGAAATCCAATACCTCCCTGCTCATTCACAGCATCCCGGAAATCATCGAGGAGCTGTCCGCCGGAATCACCCTCCTGCCCGGAACCATCATCGCCACCGGCACCCCCGCGGGCGTGGGCATGGGTATGGACCCGCCGGAGTTCTTACAATACGGCGACGTGGTGGAATGTACCATTGAGCATATCGGGACGCTCCGCAGTACCGTGGGCTGAACCAAAAATTCTGAATTCAGACAGTGGGTGGTTTTCTATGCAGGATTTGCTGATCGGTACCTTGACTCAGGGTTTGATTTACGCCCTGATTTCCTTCGGCGTTTATATTACCTATTCTATTTTGGATTTCCCTGACCTGGGCGTAGACGGCACCTTCCCTCTGGGCGCGGCGGTGACGGCTGTCCTGCTGACCAGGGGCGTCAACGCGTGGCTGACCCTGCCCATTGCCATGCTGGTGGGCGCGCTGGCGGGGCTGTTTACCGGCCTGGTCCATGTCAAGCTGGGCGTCCGGAATCTGCTGGCGGGCATCATCACCATGACGGCCTTGTTTTCCATCAACCTCCAGATCGCCGGGTCTAACCTGACCGTTGACCGGGCCACGGATACCATCTTTACCTCCGGGCCTGTGATGGCGGTGCTGGGCGATATGAGCCTGATGGGTCGGAAGCTGGTGGTCTCCCTGCTGCTGGTGGTGGCGGTCAAGCTGGTGATGGACGCTTATTTCCGTACCAAATCCGGACTGCTCCTCCGGGCTGTGGGCGACAACGCGGGCCTTGTGACCACCCTCGCCAAAGACCGCGGCATGGTCAAGCTCATGGGCCTGGTCCTCTCAAACGCTCTGGTAGCTTTGGGCGGCTGCGTGGTCTGCCATGAACAAAGGAGCTTTTCCGCCACCATGGGCACCGGTCAGCTTGTCTACGGTCTTGCGGCAGTGATTATCGGCGTGTCCCTGATGAATTTCTACACCGGCTCCCCGGTATCCCAGGCGCTGCGGAAAAACAAGGCCCTGGGCTGGCTGGCGGTTCCGGCTGGGACCACGGCGGTAGTGCTGGGCAGCGTGCTGTATAAGCTTTGCATTCAGGCGGCCCTCAGCGCGGGACTGCCGGCCAATATGATGAAGCTGGCGACGGCGGCTCTGTTCCTGCTGGTGCTGGTGCTGTCCGGACGGAAGGGAGAGGAGATCATCCATGCTTGAGATTCGGGAAGTGACAAAGGTCTATAACCCCGGAACCGTAATGGAACAGAAGCTCTTCGACCGCTTCTCCCTGACGGTGGACGAGGGTCAGTTTGTCGCCATCGTGGGCAGCAACGGCAGCGGTAAGACCTCCCTGCTGAATATCATCTGCGGCTCCATCCCCATTGAGGGCGGCGACGTGCTGATTGACGGTCAGAGCATCGCGAAACGGAAGGATTACCAGCGTTACGTCCAAATGGGCCGGGTCTATCAGAATCCCTCCGCCGGGACCTGCCCGAACCTGACCATGCTGGAAAATCTGGCCCTGGCGGATAACAAGGGCAAGGCGTTCAATCTGGGCCGTGCCGTGGACCGCCGCCGGATCGACAGTTACCGGGAGCAGCTGCAAGGTCTGGGCCTGGGTCTGGAGGATAAGCTGAACGTTCGTATGGGCGCTCTTTCCGGCGGTCAAAGGCAGGCCGTGGCGCTCCTGATGGCCACCATGACCCCTCTGCGCTTTCTGATTCTGGACGAACACACCGCCGCCCTGGACCCGAAGACCGCAGAAACTATCATGGTCCTGACAGACAAGGTGGTCCGCGAGAAGCGTCTGACGGCCATGATGGTCACCCATAATCTGCGCTACGCGGTGGAGTACGGCGACCGGATTCTGATGATGAACCGGGGCCGGGTCGTGATGGACCGCAGCGGCGACGAAAAAACCGGCACCAACGCGGGCGATATCCTGGCAATGTTCAATCAGATTTCCCTGGAGAGCGGAAGCTGACGGCATCCGTATGCAAATAAAAAGAGCAGGGCAAACCATCAACGGTCTGTCCTGCTCTTGTTTTATGGAATGATGCGCTTACTTCTTGAGGGAATCCACCCACTTGCCATACTTCTCCAGATTGGCCTGTGCGTCAGCGGCGTCCTTGCCCTGGGTGAGGATGTAGACCTTGATCTTAGGCTCGGTGCCGGAGGGCCGTACAATCACGGAGGTGCCGTCGGCCATCTCGAACCGGAGGACGTTGGACCCGGAAAGCTCCATGGTCTTCTGTTCCTTGGCAGCGCAGTCGATCACCGTGCCGTTGCTGTAGTCCTTCCGCACAGCCACCCGGATGCCGGAGATCTCCGCGGGCGGGTCCTCCCGGAGGCTCTTCATCAGATTGGCCATATCCTTCAGGCCGTCCAGACCGGGCATCACCAGATTATAGGTGTGCTCCGCGTAATAGCCGTACTTTTCATAAAGGTCGTCCAGCGCGTCGGCCAGCGTCTTGCCCTGGGACGCGTACCAGGCGGCCATTTCCGTCAGGGACAGGGCAGCGGTGACGGCGTCCTTGTCCCGCACGTAGTTGCCCAGCATATAGCCATAGCTTTCCTCGTAGGAGAAAATCACGTTCCCCTCGCCGGAGGCTTCCAGCTTGTCTTTCTTCTCCGCCAGGAACTTGAACCCGGTAAAGGTATCGTAGCACTGAAGCCCGTTGACTTCGGCCACCTTCCGGGCCATTTCCGTGGTGACGATGGTCTTCAGGGCAACAGGCTTCTCAGGCATAATCCCCGCCCGCTTCTTGGCCCCAATGAGGTAATCCAGCAGCAGCACGCCGGTCTGGTTGCCGGTGATGACCTTGAACTCGCCGTCCTTGGTCCGGACCATGATGCCCACACGGTCCGCGTCGGGGTCGGAACCCAGGATGAAGTCCGCGCCCTCTTTCTTAGCCAGGTCCACGGCCAGATAGAAGCCCTCGGGATTTTCGGGGTTGGGGCTTACGACAGTGGGGAAATCGCCGTCAATCACCATCTGCTCCGGGACGCAGATCAGGTTTTTCACGCCCAGACGCTTGAGGGCCTCGGGAATCAGCTTATGACCGGTACCGTGGAACGGGGTATAGACCATCTTGAAGCTGTCCGCGACCTTCTCCACGGTAGCCTTGTCGTTGACCTGACCCATCACGTTGCCCAGGAACTTTTCATCGGTTTCCGCGCCCAGGACCTCGATCAGCCCGGCTTTCACGGCTTCGTCATAATCCATGGTCCTGATATCGCTGAAGATATCGATTTCACCCAGCCGCTTTGCAATGGCGTCGGCATGGTGCGGGGGAAGCTGGGCGCCGTCCTGCCAATAGACCTTATAACCGTTGTACTCCTTGGGGTTATGGCTGGCGGTGACGTTGATCCCGGCCTGACAGTGGTACTCCCGGACGGCAAAGCTCAGCTCGGGGGTAGGCCGGAGGGATTCAAAGATGCGCACATGGATGCCGTTGGCCGCACAGACCTCGGCGGCGGCACGGGCGAATTCCATGGAGTGATTCCGGCAGTCCATGCAGACAGCCACGCCCCGCGCCTTGCCCTCTTCACCCTCGGCGGCAATGATATCGGCAAAGCCCTGGGTCGCCCAGCGAACGACATGAATATTCATATTATGCAGGCCGGTGTACATCGTTCCCCGAAGGCCTGCGGTGCCGAACTCCAGTGGGCCATAGAACCGGGATTCGATCTCTTTCGGGTCGTTCCGGATGGCCTCCAGTTCAGCGTGCTCCGCGTCGGACAGGGCGGGGCTGGCTAACCACTTTTCGTATTCCTTCATGAAGTCCATATTACTGTTCCTCCTTCTTCTTCTCCTAACGCGCCGGCGGGTCTTTAGCAGACTCCCTGCATTAGACAACGGCGATTTTATTCATACCGCATAAAAACATTATACGAGAACAGCGCCGTCTTGTCAAGAATTGCCTGTATTCCCAAACGTCCGAACATATGAGGGGATTCCGCTGCCGTTTTCAGAAGACAGCAAGCAGCAGCGGGAAGACTTTTTCAGATTTCGACAGTTTTAAGGCATAAAAAAGAGGACCTCCTGTCAGAAGACCCTCTGTCACTTCTATTTGCTCCGTTCCGGCGTAAACCCGCAGTCCGGGCACTGGAATCCCCGCCATGCAAAAAAGCTCAGATGGTCCCTCTGGCGGGCAATCCGTCCACAGCAGGGACAGCGGAAAAATGTGGCGCAGGAAAGCAGTGCCACGGCCAGTATCAGAATCAAAACAAGCAGGACCAGATTCCATCCCAAGAATTTCGACACCAGCCACACCGCAAGTCCCGCCGAAAACAGCACGTCCGTCAGAATTGCCCGACGCCGGAATTTCCGTGCAATCCGGGTCCTTTCCTCCGGCGTCAGGTGGTGGGGAGGCGGTTTGTCAGGAAAATATCTGTCCATAACGGCCCTTCCTTTCCCCAGGGCTATTTATGATACCTGCTTCCGGCGTTGATCTGGTAGGCCCTGTAAATCTGCTCCAGAAGCATCACCCGTGCCAGATGGTGCGGGAAGGTCATAGGCGACATGGAAAGCATCGTCCACGCCTCTGCCTTGATGGATTCATGCAGGCCGAAGGACCCGCCGATCAAAAATACCAGCCGTTTTTCCAGCCCGTGGTTCGCCGCGCCGCAGGACCAGGCCGCCATCATTTTTGCCAGCTCCTCACTGGAACGCAGCCGGCCCTCCACGCAGAGCGCCACCAGACGGGACGACGGCGGCAGCTTCTTCCGGACGGCCTCGGCTTCTTTCAGCAAGGCGGCGTCGATCAGGGCTGGGGAGGGGTTTTCGGGCAGTCGTTCCTCCGGCAGTTCGATGATTTCCAGCTTGCAGAACCGGGAGAGCCGTTTGGTATATTCCGCGGCGGCGTCGATGTAGAAGCGTTCCTTCAGCTTCCCCACGCACAGGAGGACGACCCGTTCCATCACTGCCCCTCCGCCTGCACGGAAAACGGCCCGCAGATATGGTCCGGGGCAGCGGCGGCGAGAACGGGCTTCTGACCGGCGGCCCGCAGCGCGTCCCACACGGCGTCCCAAGCCATAGCGGGAGAATTATTCTGCATACTCAGATGAGACAGCACGATGGTCCCCGCGCCGGACCGGGCCAACGCGACGGCAAATGCGCTGGCGTCGTCGTTGCTCAGATGCCCGGCGGGACCCAGAATCCGGCGTTTCAGCGGATAGGGATAGCTCCCGTCCCGCAGGGTTTCCGGGTCATAATTGGCCTCCAGCAGGGCAAGGGACACGCCGGACAGAATGCTCTCGGCCTCCGGCGTTACAAAACCGGTATCCGTCAGCAGTCCCACGGAGCCATCCGGGAAATCGAACCGGAACCCGCAGGACCCCGGCGCGTCATGGGATGTAGGCACGGCGGTCACGGTGCATCCGGCCACATCGGTTTTCTCACAGAGCGGCGTTTCTCTCAGCCGGGTCTCCAGCCCTATGATATGCTGTAAAAGTTCCCGTCCGGCGCGGGGCGTGGTCCAGACCGGGCAGACCGTCCGTTTCAGAAGCGTTTGCAGGCCGGACACATGGTCGCCATGGGTATGGGTAATCAGGATTCCGCTCAGGTCACCGGGCTGCACGTCCAGGCTGTGCAGTTCCTCCAGAATGCGTTTGCAGGAAATGCCGGCGTCTACCAGCAAGTAACCCTCGGCCCAGGAGATCAGGACCGCGTTCCCGGCAGATCCGCTGGCGAGGGTATGTACCGTTGTCATTGCAGTCACCCCCGTTTGAATCAGGCAGTGAGGCGGCAGGAATGGGGAGTTATTTGTGCTTTTAGTGGCAGCTCCTGTTTCCCGTCTGCTCAAACCTGTTTGAATCAGGAATAAGGCGTCAGGAATGATCCGTCGTGACCGATGGAATTGTTTATGGATGTATTGGTCCCGAAACAGACAGTTTTCTTCCAGATTCCTCTATTTCCCGTAAAAATAAGGAGCGGGAAGGCAAGGCCGCGGGAATTTATGGCGTTCTTGGAGCTTGTCCTGGCAGCGATCAATTCCCGGCTCCTGACTTCCCTTTCCAAATTTACAAAGCAAAAAAGCTGGCGATTCCGATACATGGTTATCCGAGGCCCAATTCCTCCCGGCCGTCGGGAATTTCCACCGCGCGGATACTGCCTCCCAGGGCCCGGAGCTTTTCCACCAAATTTTCATAACCCCGTTCAATGTAGTGAACGCAGGTAATCTCGCTCTGACCCTTGGCGGCCAGGGCAGCAATCACCAGCGCCGCCCCTGCACGGAGATCCGGCGCCTGAATGGGTGCGCCGACAAGATGGTCCACGCCTTCCACCACGGCAGTCTTGTCGTCCACCTGAATATTGGCCCCCATACGCCGGAGCTCGTCCACATAACGGTAACGGCTGCTCCAGACGCTTTCCGTCACCAGGGAGATGCCCTCCGCAAGGGAAAGCACGGTGGTAATCTGGGGCTGCATATCCGTAGGGAAGCCGGGATAGGGCAGGGTTTTGATATTGGCTTTGTGCAGGGGTCCGTTCCGGCGCACAAGGAGGGTGTCCTCATGTTCCTCCACCTCCACGCCGCACTCCTGCAATTTGGCGGTAATGCAGTCCATATGCTTGGGAATGATATTCTTCACCAGCACCTGACCGCCGGCAGCCGCCACAGCCGCCATATAAGTGCCCGCCTCGATCTGATCGGGAATAATGGCGTAGCTTCCGCCGGTAAGACGGTCCACGCCCCGGATTTTGATGGTATCTGTGCCCGCGCCCCGGATATTGGCCCCCATGGAGTTGAGGAAATTGGCCAAATCCACGATATGCGGCTCTTTGGCGGCATTTTCGATAACGGTATTACCCTCAGCGGTAGCGGCGGCCATCATAATATTCATGGTAGCGCCTACAGACACCACGTCCAGGTAAATGCTCACGCCCTTGAGACGCTGGGTCTTGGCTTCGGCACGGATAAAGCCGCCCTCCACCACCACCTTGGCCCCCAACGCGGTAAAGCCCTTCACGTGCTGGTCGATTGGCCGGACGCCGCCGAAGTTGCATCCGCCGGGCATTGCGACCTCCGCCCGACCGAACCGGCCCAGCAGCGCGCCGATAAAGTACGTGGATGCCCGGATACGCCGCGCCGTATCATAAGGAGTCCGGGTGGAATGGATATGCCGACAGTCCACCTCCATGGTATGGCGGTCAATGGTGCGCACTCCCGCGCCAAGCTGTTCCAGGATGTTCAGGCAGAGAGTCACATCAGAAATCTGCGGAATATTTTCGATCCGGCAGACCCCGTCTACCAGCAGGGCTGCGGGAATAATGGCGACAGCAGCATTTTTGGCGCCGCTGATTTCTACCTCGCCAAACAGGGGCTTTCCGCCCTGAATAATATACTTTGTCAAAACCTTGAACCTCTCTTCAAGACGATTCGTTGATAACCAACACGGCGGTCTGCGCGCCTGAACCGGGGGCATAAACCCAAAAGGGAGTTCGTCCGGAAAACAGCGCCCGCTAAAGAGCAGTTTACCCGCCTGACAGCGCTTCATACCTGCGCCGAAGAAGAAGCGAAACGATTCGTTCACAATTTCGCATGGTTATCATAGCACATACCGCCAAGAAATGCAAACCCTTCCGAACGCTTTTCTGCAAAACGACGGAAGGATTTCACATAGGGGCAAAAGAATCTGCTGCTTTCCGGCAAAAAGCCCAATTTTCAATGGCTGGGCAGGGGAAAAGAGGGATTTTCATCCAGGTCAAGAGCATTCCAAAGCGGCGCGCCCAATGTCTGGGAGTTTTATCCAGAGGTAACGGAGCCGGCGGAGCAGTTGACATAATAATTGGTCGTATCGGTCACGATCTGCCAGGCGGGAACCAGGGACATGGACGCGCCGCTGCTGACAAGTTCATAGCAGAGCCGGGTTTCCGCAACGGAGGACGCCACCGCCACGCTTTCCCGACGCATTTGCTGGAAAGCGTTCAGGGCTCCGGCGGCGGAGAGCAGGACGGGCTGAGGGTCGGCGGGGGTCCCGGCAGAGGGAAGCAGCGCCCCGCGGACCGAGGTCACCGCGCCATCCTCCAGAGCGAAGGTCACGACGCAGTTATAAACCGGCAGGCCCTCATAAAGCCGCACGCCCTGCCAGCCGCCGTCGGGACTCTCTTCCGGCCCGGAGAAGCCAAAGGCCCGGCAGAATTGACGGCAGTAGTCCTCCGCGTCCTCCGGTCCGGCCAGAGTCCCGGAAGCCTCAAAGCTGCCGTTGGACCCGAACAGCGCTTCCCCGGACTCGCTGGCGTACTGGTACAGACCGCCGCCCTGGTCCGCCGCCGACGCCGCAGAACCCAGAAGCTGTGCCGCCGCCTGTTCCTCCAACGCGGTGTCACGGCTCAGTGTCAGGCTGGCCGGCGGCGCGTCCCAGGAGATGGCGCCTTCTTCCAGCGTCATGCCGTCCGCCGAGAACAGCGCTCCCAGTTCCTCCGCCGTTCTCCTGCGCGCCTCCTGCTCCGAACGCACCCGCACGCCTACCATGCCCATCAGAAAGAGGTTCACAAGCAGCAGAATGATGATAATCACATTTTTTAACTGGTACCGGTCCATAAAAACACCGCACTTTATCAGTAAGAGATCAGAGACAGCTTTCCCGGAATCCGCTTAAAAATGAAAATCAGGAATCAAAGCGTGAAGAGTCTGATTCCTGACTTTCGCGGGTGTGGGAATATCAGCCGCTCCGCAGCCGAAATTCTCTGCCGCCTTGGAATCAGCAGAGTTTCGCGCCGGCAGGGATGGCGTCGTCAACCATCAGCAGGTGCAGGCATTCCTCGCCCTTTTCGGTGTGGACGGCGGAGATCAGCATTCCGTTGCTCTCCAGGCCCATCATCTTCCGGGGCGGCAGGTTGACAATGGCGATCAGCGTCTTGCCCACCAGGTCCTCCGGCTCGTACCATTTATGAATCCCGGACAAAATCTGACGGTCCGTGCCGGTGCCGTCGTCCAGGGTGAATTTCAGCAGCTTGGCGCTCTTTTTCACCGCTTCGCAGGCTTTGACCTTCACCGCCCGGAAATCGCTCTTGCAGAAGGTGTCGAAATCCACCGTTTCCTCCGACTGCGGTTCCAGCTCGATTTCCGGCAGGGCAGCCTTTTTCGCGGCTTCCACGGCGGCTTGCAGTTCGTCCATGGCCTGCGCGATATCCACCCGGGGGAAGAGATTCTCGCCCTTTTCCACCGTGACGGTTCTGGGAAGCTTTGCCCATTCCGCGGCGCTCTCCCAGGTCCGGCAGGCTTCCGGCGCGCCGATCTGCCCAAAGAGCTTTTCCATGGAACCCGGCATGAAGGGGGTCAGCAGCACGCCGCAGATACGTGTCGTCTCCAGCAGGTTGTAAAGCACGCGGGCAAGCCGGGGATGGTCTTCCGGATTCTTTGCCAGCACCCAGGGGGCGTTCTCGTCGATATACTTGTTTGCCCGCTGGATGGCCTTGAAGACTTCCTCCAGGGCCTTATGGGGCGCGAACTGCTCCATGCTTTCCTCGTAGCGTCCCCGGAGGCCCTTCAGCAGTTCCGTGAGTCCTGCGTCCTTTTCCTCATCGGCGCGCTGGTCCTCCGGCAGGGTCCCGCCGAAGAATTTCCCGGCCATGGCGGTGGTACGGCTGACCAGATTCCCCAGGTCATTGGCAAGGTCGGTGTTGATGGTCTGAATCAGCAGCTCGTTGGAGAAATTGCCGTCGGAACCAAAGGGGAACGTCCGCATCAGGAAGAACCGCAGGGCGTCCACCCCGAACTGTTCCGCCAGAATATAGGGATCGACGACGTTGCCCTTGGATTTGCTCATCTTGCCGCCGTCCAAAAGCAGCCAGCCATGGCCAAACACATGATCAGGCAGGGGCAGCTCCAGGCTCATCAGCATAGCGGGCCAGATAATGGAGTGGAACCGGACGATTTCCTTTCCCACAATATGGGCGTCGGCGGGCCAGTAGCGGTCGTAGCCATCCCGTTTCTCGTTGCCATAGCCCAGAGCGGTGATATAGTTGCTCAGGGCGTCCACCCAGACATAGACCACATGACCGGGGTCGAAGTCCACAGGAACGCCCCAGGTGAAGCTGGTCCGGGAAACGCAGAGGTCATCCAGGCCCGGCTCGATGAAGTTTTTCACCATCTCATTCACGCGGCTCCGGGGCTGGAGGAAATCCGTATTTTCCAGCAGGTCCCGCACCCGGTCCGCGTAGTTGCTCAGGCGGAAGAAATAGGCTTCCTCCTCGGCGTCCTGGACCTCGCGGCCGCAGTCGGGGCACTTGCCGTCCACAAGCTGGCTTTCGGTCCAGAACGACTCGCAGGGCTTACAGTATTTTCCTCTGTAGGTCCCCTTGTAAATATCGCCCTTTTCATACATCTTCCGGAAAATCTTCTGGATGGACTCCACATGATAATCATCTGTAGTACGGATAAAGCGGTCGTTGGAAATATCCATCAGTTTCCACAGGTCCAGCACGCCCCGGGGGCCTTCCACAATCTGGTCCACGAACGCCTTTGGAGAAACACCCGCTTCTTTGGCTTTGTCCTCGATTTTCTGACCGTGCTCATCGGTACCAGTGAGGAACATCACGTCCTCGCCCCGAAGCCGGTGGTAGCGGGCCAGCACGTCGGTTGCCACGGTGCAGTAGGTGTGGCCAATGTGGAGCTTATCTGAGGGATAGTAGATGGGCGTTGTAATATAGTATTTTTTTCGTTCCATGATTAAGATTCTCCTTTTTGCCGGACGGCCCGAATGAAAGACCGCCGGATAATTACAGCTTACCGCAGTTACAAGAGGTATTATACCAGGAACCCCAAACCTTGACAACCGTTTTCTGCATTGAAAAGAACCAACGGCCCCCATTTGATGAAGGCCGCTGGCTGAACAAAGTGAACAAAGAGCCGGGAATGCGTCTTGCAGGATGTTAAGAAGGATTTTTTGGGAAAACCGCAAGAGAAGGATTCAAATGGAAGCGCTAAAATCAGGGATGCTTTTCCGGCTCTTGATTCCTGGATCAAAGGGCGGTCCAGACGCTGTCGTTCTGATTGCTCTCGACGCAGGCGCGGATAAATTTCAAACCCACGATGCCGTCCTCAATGGTGGGATAGGTGTAGGACGCGGGAAGGGTTCCGGCTTTTTTGGCAGTCAGATGCTCGCAGAAGGAGCGGTAGAGGTTGCCGAACGCCTCGAAGTACCCCTCCGGATGTCCCGACGGCAAACGGCAGAGGCGGTTGGCTTCGATGCAGTTGCATTCGCGGTTGGCCGTCAGAATCTGAGTGGGTTCGTTCAGACGGGTGAATTTCAGAGACGACCGCCTCCGCAGCCTGATGCCCGTAAAGCCTGTTCTGCGGAGTTCCATCGCGCCGCCCAGGGAGAGTCGGGATTCCTGAGGACGCTTGGAGGATGCGGTTCCGGGGCAGGAAAAAGCCCGTCCCATCCTTTCGGACAGAACGGACTAATGGTCTTCCCGCGTCTTGCCGGGAACGCATGGGGCTGCAAGCGAAACGCCCTTTGTATACCTGGACTGCTTCAAACTGCCGGATAAGTGCGCTGGATGTAGTTCACAATAATCTCGATCAGCTCGGAGGCCGGCGGCGGGCTGTGGAGCACGTACCTTGCCGTGTCGCAGAGCTCCTCCCGGTAGTCGTTCCAGGTCCTTACAGAGACAGTGCGGATATTGCGCTCTACGTTGGAGATATTGCAGTCGTAGCACTCCGCAACGGGACGGTAAATCTTCTTCCGGACCTCCAGAAGGCGGCTGTCGTCCTCCAGCGCCAGGGCCACCGCCGCTGACAGAAGCCTGTAGCCGTGATAGCGTTTTTTGATATGCAGCTTCTGGAGCGCGTCTTCAATGTATCTGAGTTCCATAAAATCATCTCCTGTAAGAATCTGGAGATATTCTATGACAAATTCTGACGCATCCAGAAAATAAGACTTTAAATGACAAAAACCGACGCAGTGGTGTGAAAGGCGTGCGGATTTGGTATGCAAGTGTAACCTGGCGCGGGCGGATAACGGTTCTGCGCAGATGAATGGGAGCGAAGAGCGTTTTATGCCCTGCTGCTTTGGGTAAAAATATGACCGCTTCGAAACAGGAAAAGCCGTTTGAAAGGAATGGTCTTTTTCATTTCCGGCAGGTCGTCCACAGGGTCCCGCAAGCCCTTGGATGGTCTGCCGGTTTTTGGCGTGAAGCGGCTTTCTTTATGTCCTTTTCGCGCCTTGACGGGTTGCTCTTTGCGGGAGGCTTCACGGTGTTTTCCGGAGGCCCGTTCTTTTATGCCTTTGCTTTGGAAATCTGTAGGGAAACTACCTTGACAAAGGCCGTTTTTTTCCGATACAATATCCCTGAACAGAAATCCGGACGGAGGCGTTTTCCTTGCGGGGCAGGCGTCCCAAAGCCGGAAAAAATTTTTACCCTTTTATATAAGCCTGAAAGCAATTTCCGCTGTGATAAGAAGGCGTAAAGAAACCGGGGGCGATATCGTGAAGGAGGGGCATGGAATGAGTCGGAACCGCGCGGGGCTGGCCGTCTTGACGCTGTCGTTTCTGCTTCTGCTGGCCGGCTGCGGAGGCGGGAACCGGCAGGCGGAGGAAACGCGGTATGTGGTAGGCGTGGTGACAAAATCAGGCTCCAGTGAGTATTGGATGTCCATACGGCGTGGGATGGAAACGGCGGCGGACGAGGCGGGCATGGAGCTGGTGATTCTCTCGCCGGATTCCGAGGACCGGGAGGACATTCAGGGCAAGATGGCGGAGACCTTGGTGGAACGGGACGTGGACGTGATTGCCGTTTCGCCGATCAACTCCTTTGGGCGGCCGGAATACTTCGATATGGCGGAGGAAAAGGGCATCCCGATTGTCTCCTATGACACCGGCTTCGCGGACTTGGACGTGCCCTATATCGGCATAGACAACCGGCAGGCGGGCGCGGCCATGGCGGAGCATCTGGCGGAGGCCCTGGACCATCGGGGCGAGGTGGGGCTTGTTACCGGCGGTCTGGAGCAGCTCAGCCATCGCCAGCGTATGGAGGGCTTTCTGGACTGCATGGAGGACGAGAAAAATATGCGGCTGGTGTTTATCGAAAGCGGGTACAGTAATTTGCAGATGTCCGAGGTGAAAATCCGCCGTATTATGAACGCCCATCCGCTGATTGAGGGCATCGCGGCCACCAGCGCTGTCACGGCTCTGGGCATTGCGGAGGGTCTGGAGAAGGACGCGGTGAAGATTGTCTCCATCGACATTCAAAAGGACTCCGTGGAAGCTGTCCGGGACGGGAGAATCACTGCTTTGATTGAACAGTCCGGCTACGATATCGGCTGCCGGACCATCCAGTATATCGAAAAGCTCCGGAACGGAACCGCGGACCCCCTTGGCGAGATTTTGGACGCGGGCGTTCTGACGGAGGACAACGCGGCGGATTACATAGAGAGGAATTATCAGGAATGAGAAGTATTCGCAGTAAAGTCTTCACGGCGATCCTTTTGATTGCGCTGACGGCGACGCTGGCGGTTGCTTTCTTCTCCTACCGCAAGTCCGCCCATATGATTCAGGAGAACTACACCGCGTCCCTGGCCCAGGAAGCCGCCCGGACCGCGGAAGCCATCGACCGGGTCTTTCAGGGGGCGTACCATACCCATATCCATGCCGCCTGCGACCCGGAGCTGCGGGAGACCCTGCTGGACTTTCTGGCGGAGGGAGACGAGCAGAAGCTGGAAGCCTGCGCGGAACTTCTGAGGACCTTCAACCGGCAGAATGCCAGCATCAGCTCCCTGTACCTTCTGATTCCGGAGGCCAATATTTTGGTGACCTCGGAGGATTACCCGGTTTACAGGAAGGACGTGCCCTATGAAGACCTGCATTCCGCGGTGGTTCTGGCGGAGGACACCGGCGGGCCTGGAATCCTCCGGGACGCGGCCCATCAAACCTCCGGCATGGTGTGCTTTTCGGAGGCCGTGGAGGACAGGTCCGGGAATCCGCGGGCTTACCTGGTTTCCAATATCAAAGAACGCACCCTTTACTATGATTATATTGCCCGGCTGGACGGCGGCGCGATTCAGGCAGCCGTTCTGACCGACCGGGACGGCCGCGTGATGACCTCCCTGGGACAGGCCGCCGTAAGCTGTGAGGACTGGCTTTTTGAGGACGGCGTGACCGGGATTGAGGGCGAATATCTCTACAGCAGTCAGAAGGCGCCGTTTTCCCAGTGCAGGCTCCTTCTGGTGGCGGACCGGGGCGTGGTGCTGAACGCGCTGCGGAAGACCCAGCAGGATTACGCGGTGATTCTGATTATGTTTCTGGTCATTTCCACCGTGCTGGCTTCCAATCTGACGGGCGTGATTTACCGGCCCTTGGGGAAACTGACCGCCGCCATGAGGGAAGTCTCCAACGGCGATCTGGAAACCCGAATTGAAATTGCCTCCGGGGACGAAATCGAGGTGCTGGCCGGGGAGTTCAACCGGATGCTGGAGAAAATCGAGACATTGATCCAGCAGCTT
>ERZ778514.1793-NODE-1793-length-15089-cov-4.622589_pt1 | contig 15089 bp, 10 predicted proteins | sample MGYA00510344_ERZ778514 | MGnify/ENA primary metagenome ERZ778514 (study PRJEB29527, sample SAMN07138968) | mouse gut metagenome | material: feces | host: mouse | place: China:Nanjing | collected 2016-01-25 ... | reverse complement strand
CTGTTCTCCTTTTCCGCATTCTATATAGCGGATTTTGAATTTGTAAGGAAACTGTCGCTCAGCCCGCTGATTGTCGGAATCATTCTGGGAATGCTCTATGCAAACAGCCTCCGCAACAAGTTACCTCAGACATGGGTTCCTGGCATCCAGTTCTGCACGAAGCAGGTTCTGCGCCTGGGTGTCGTGCTTTACGGCTTCCGCCTTACATTCCAGCAAGTTGCTGAAATTGGGCTTCCTGCCATTGCCGCTGATCTGGTGATAGTTTGCGGGACTCTTTTGATAGGAATACTCGCGGGACGTATGCTGAAGGTTGACGGTGAGACGTCTCTGATGACATCTGTGGGAAGCGCAATATGCGGGGCGGCTGCCGTGCTCGGTGCCGAGCCTGTGGTGAAATGCCCGCCGCACAAGACTGCCGTAGCCGTTTCTACCGTGGTTATTTTCGGTACATTGTCAATGTTCCTGTATCCTGTCCTTTACAGGAGCGGGATTCTTGACGGGCTGAATGACAGGCAGGTGGCAGTCTATCTCGGCTCGACACTTCATGAGGTCGCGCATGTGGTCGGAGCCGGAAATGCAATGGACGCCGCAGGAGGAAATGTCGCCGATGCCGCTACCGTCACCAAGATGATTCGTGTCATGATGCTTGCACCTGTGCTTGTTGTCATGAGCCTTGTGCTTTCACGCAGAAGCAGGAAGGCCTGCATGGCTTCCGGACATGGAACTGCTGAGGGAGCAGGCGCGTGTGCCGGTAATGAAGAAGCTGATGTCAGGCCGTCAGGGCGCGGCAAGATTACGGTTCCATGGTTCGCGGTACTGTTCCTCGTTGCGATAGGCATCAATTCCATGCTCCAGAGCATGCCGTTCATTCCTTCCGATATTCTCAATGGCGGACTCGGTGCGATAAATGCCTTCGATACATTCCTGCTGACAATGGCAATGACAGCCCTTGGCGCGGAAACCAGCTTTGACAAATTCAAGCAGGCCGGGGCAAAACCTTTTCTGCTTGCAGGCATTCTTTACATCTGGCTCATTTTCGGAGGCTATGCAATAGCGTCCCTCTTGTGATGCTGCATTTGGTTTCGGGCTCTCCGCCATTGTTGCAAGGGGACTTTCCGGAATTTCAGAGTAAGAATTTTTCCTGTTTGTAATGACAAAACCGTATATTTGAGCCGATGTTCATATATACGCCGGCACTCCGGCAAAACTTTACAGGCAAGCTTGGCGTTTATGTATGTCATCATGGATTTTCATTGGGAGGGAATCCGGTTTATAATAACGGTTTGAGCGGATATGGAGAAGGATTCGATTTTTGAAATGGCTGAACGGTATGTCAAGCTTACCGGAAGGTCCATATTCTTGACAGGAAAGGCGGGAACGGGAAAGACCACATTTCTCAAATATATTACACGTACTACCTCAAAAAGGTTTGTCGTGCTTGCTCCGACTGGAGTCGCGGCAGTAAATGCAGGCGGCTCCACGATACATTCATTTTTCCTGCTTCCTCTATGTCCGTATCTTCCGGATGTCAAGGAACTTGTGACGGAGTACCAGATGCCGGAAAGCTACCGGAGCCTCAGGAAAGACAGGGTCAAGATTCTCCGTACCCTGGATCTTATCATAATAGACGAGATATCAATGGTCCGTGCCGACCTTCTGGATGCTGTGGACATGACTTTGCGCAGGTATCGCCGCAGTGACAAGCCTTTCGGAGGCGTTCAGCTTCTGATGATAGGTGATGCGCGGCAGCTTTCGCCAGTGGTGAAGGAATCCGAGAGGCAATATATGGAACAGGTGTATCCGTCCCCGTATTTCTTTCATTCAAAGGCTCTACGCAGGCTCCAGTATATTACTATCGAGTTTGAGAAAGTATATCGTCAGCAGGACCTGGAGTTCTTGGACATTCTCAATGCCGTAAGGGAAAACCGTCTCGAAGGGGAACTGCTCCGTAAGCTCAATTCAAGGGTCGGGGCTGCATGTGGCCATGGAAGCAATGCAGATGACACCTCAGAGCCGATTCGTCTGATGACCCATAACAGACAGGCTGATGATGTCAACAGCCGAAAGCTTGATGCATTGCCCGGGGAGGCAGTCTCGTTTGCCGCTGAAGTTGAGGGGGATTTCCCAGAAAACAGCTATCCGGCTGACGAGGTGCTTGTCCTGAAAAAGGGCTCGCAAGTAATGTTCATCCGTAACGATTCTGAAGGGAGGTTCTACAATGGCAAGATTGGCCGTGTGGAATCGTTTGATTCTGATGACAGCGTAACTGTATTGGATGCCGACGGGAACCTGATATCCGTGCAGCCTGTCGAGTGGCAGAATATAAAATATGCCCTGGATGAAGAGTCCGGGGAAATAAAGCAGAACATAATAGGGCAGTTCAGGCAGCTTCCTCTCAGGATTGCATGGGCCATTACGATTCATAAGAGCCAGGGCTTGACCTTTGACCGTGTCACCATAGATGCCGGTGCAGCCTTTGCTTTCGGTCAGGTCTATGTGGCCTTGTCAAGATGCCGCACATTGGAGGGCATTTCATTGGATTCTCCCATCAGCCCTTCCGCAATATATTCTGATTCTGATGTCTCCTTGTTTGATGAGTCGGCAACTCCTCAGGAAGAGCTTCAGAATAATCTTGAGAAAGAAGAAACCGATTACCGTTTCAGCATTCTCCGTGAAATTTTTGCCTTTGATGATATAGGCAGGTCGTGGGGATGGATGATGAAGATATGGCGGGAGCATCTGCATAAGCTGTATGCTTCAGAATATCAGGTGCTTGAAAATAAAAGTGCAAGGTTTCAGGAAATCAGGAGGACTGGACGGACTTTCAATCTGCAGCTCTCCAAAATAGAGGCAGCTGCCAGTCCGGACGATGATTATCTTAAAGTCAGGCTCGAAAAAGCTGCAAAATATTTCATTACCGAGCTGGAGGAGATGGCAGACCTTTGCTCGAGAGTCTCGTCCCTTGAGATTGACAACAAGGAAGTCCGGAAGAAGATTAAGGATGCTTCAGAAGAACTGGCAGTGAATCTTGAAATTGCATGCAGGACGATGCATATGATTATTGACATGGGCTTTTCGACAGAGGAGTATTCCAAAATCAGGACGGAAGCACTGCTGGAGGACAGGAAAAAGCCGGCGTCTAAGAAGAAATTGAAGAAAATCGTCAGAAAGGAAGGTGAAGCCGGCATTGTGGATGACAAAGTCCGTGAGAAGCTGATGGAATGGAGGACTGCCCGCTTCAAGGCTGACAACGTGCCCGCATACACCATAATGCATCAGAGCACTTTGCTGGAAATAGCCTCCATAGTTCCAAAAACAAAGGAGGAATTGCTCTCCATCAAGGGATTCGGCAAGGCCAAGTTCGAAAAATACGGTGATGAAATCCTCAGCATCTGCCGCGGCAAGTGATTGCTGTCATGACTTCTGTACATGATTGCCGTTCATAATGGTCTTCATGGCTGTTTTTGTGACTATCTTCGTGATTGCCTTCATCAGCATTTACTCTTTCATCTAACGTAGGTCTGGCTATGCTTTTGATTAGCCTGCTCCATTATGTATTTATCAGCAGGTTTATCGGGTCTCGCAAGTATTATTGACAAGGTCCGGGTGTGCCTATTTCTGTCAACTGAGCATAAGTAGCAGATATTTTCGGGCCACAAGCAAAGCAGGAAAACGGTAAAAATATCGTGCGATTTTTTTACCGTTTTGCTTTTGGTGAGCATTCCGTAAAAATCCGGCCCATTTTTTAAACCGTTTTCCTGCCATATGTACCGGCTCAGTGAAAAACGGCCTGCCGCCTGATTTTCCCTGCCGCCGGTTTGAATGGAAATCTATGCTCGCTGTCTGAGGTATATGCGTGTATTGGTGGGAATCTGTAAGCAGCTTGGTGAGGATGCTGGAGCAACCCATAAATCATGAATGGTCATAAGTTTGTTCAAAAATGAGTCATAATTTGCCAAATCTTCAAAATTTTATAGGATTTGGCAAATTATGCATATTGTTTGTGCTATATTTGCGAAGGCAAAAATCCAATGCCGTATCTCCTCTTCATGTTTTCAACTGGCGCGCCCGAGAAATATTCGCGCAACATTTTGATTTGAGCCAGATGCGTTGTCTGATAGAGTTTTGATTGCATAAAAGTGTACGTTTTGTGGTAAACTTTTTCAGGACGGGACATAAGAGAGAAACGTAAATCGGTTGTTATTAACACTTTACATAATCTCGGGTGTGCGAATCTGCACACCCGAGATTATGTAATTATTTGATGGATAATTTGTTGTGGTTTTCTGTGCCTTCTAAAGCGTCTGTCCCGCAATGAACTCCCGGAGTATCGAGGTCGGCGGGATGGCCGAAATCTCGGCGGGGGAGAGGGACACTATGTAGTCCAGGAATCTTAGCATGCGCGAGGCTTCCGGATAGGCGGGGGAATTTGGTGCTATTCTTCGAAGGAGCGGTTCCGCATAATACTTCAGGACCGGCAGCTCGAAAATGTGTGCCGAATTGAAAACCGCGTCCGCGTTCTCCTGGAACGGGAAAATGTTGCGGTTCTCCCCGCGCCTGACGCTCTGCCATCTCATTATGGTGTCCTCCGGCATGATGCCTCGCGTGCGGTTGTCACGTATCATTCGCCTGAGCATCCTGTTGTCGGATGTCGATATGTTGTTGTTCTCGTCAATCGAAAGTGATGTCAGTGCGGACGCATATACGCGGAATACCTTTGAATTGTCAACGTCCGGAATCATGGCCGGATTGAGAGCATGTATTCCTTCCATTATCAGTATGTCCTTCTCGTGAAGCTGCATGAAATTGCCGTTGAAATGGCGCTTCCCTTCCTTGAAGTCAAAGCGAGGAATCTCAACCTGCTTCCCGTCCAGAAGGTCATTCAGCTGCTGGCCGAGAAATTTCAGGTCCATGGCCTCGAGAGCCTCGAAATCATAATCCCCGTTTTCGTCCCTCGGGGTTAATGACCTGTCAACGAAATAGTTGTCGAGCTCTATTACCTTCGGGTTAAGCCCGAGTATGCGGCATTGGATTGCAAGCCTTTTCGATGTTGAGGTCTTTCCGCTGCTCGAAGGACCGGCTATGAAGACGATTTTCACACTTGCCCTGCGCTCGTATATCTGGTCTGCGATTTCCGCATATTTCCTTTCATGCAGAGCCTCGGAGAAATTGATCATGCCGATGATTTCTCCCGAGAGCACCTTGGCATTGAGGGCACCTACTCCACGCACACCCATTATAGAGCACCAGTCGGAATGCTCCTTGAGGGCTGTGGCTATCTTGGACTGCCGTTTCATGGGGAGTACACGTCCAGCGTCGCCGTCCATAGGGTATTGCAGGCAGAATCCGTCGTTGAATCCCATTATATTGAACGTGCTGAGCACTCCGGCTGATGTGGTGAGCGGCCAGTAAAAGGTGTCGGCCATGTCGTCAAGGAAATATACCTCGTATGTGAAATGTCCGGTGGTGCGCAGCAGATTGACTTTTTCAGTCTGGTTGTTCCTGCTGAATATCTCCTCGGCCTCGGCAGCTGCCAGCGTGCGTCTCTTGAACGGTGTGTCTGCATCTATGATTTCACGCATGCGGGCGGATATCTGCTCCAGCTCCTCGTCGGTGGCGAAATATGGTCTCGGCCTTCCGTCCTCCATGCACGCGGTCTCCCTTATTTCGCAATAAAGGCCGCTTGGGAGCGAATAGTCGATGACCAGAACCTTTTCCGGATACATCTCGCGTATGACTTTCTGGAGCACAAAGCACAATGACCTTATATATGTGCGCCGTCCGTCAGGATGCCCGTATCCGATGAAACGGATGTTGTGCGGATTGATGACAGCATAGTCCAGCGAATGCAGCCTGTTGTCCACGAGGGCCGCGAGCACAGGCTGTCCGCACTGCCTGTCCTCTGCAGCCTTGCCGTTCTTGGCCGCATATGGACAAATCCTGTCAGACAGTTCCTTGAGAGTTGTCCCTGCCTGTATTGTTTCGAATGTTCCTGTGTTCTCGCAATATACTTTTACTCCGTTCATGTTCTTTGGGTTTTGGTTGATGATTCTATGCTTGCCTATGGCAGAATCTCTTTCAGGAACGGTCCTGTGACGGATTCCGGATTGTCTGCAAGCTGTTCCGGCGTGCCCTGAGCAATTATCATTCCTCCGGCCTTTCCGCCTTCCGGTCCCATGTCGAACAGATAGTCCGCCGATTTGAGGACGTCAAGGTTATGTTCGATGACAATGACGGTGTTTCCTTGTTCCACAAGCTTCTGCAGCACATCCAGCAATACCTTTATGTCCTCGAAATGCAGGCCGGTGGTAGGCTCGTCAAGAATGTAAAGGGTATTGCCCGTGCCTTTCTTGGAGAGCTCGGACGCGAGCTTCATCCTCTGGCTTTCTCCTCCGGAGAGTGTGACTGCAGACTGGCCGAGCTGCACGTATCCGAGTCCGACATCAACCAGGGCCTTGAGCTTCTGTGCGATTGACGGAATGTTGCTGAAAAACTCATAAGCCTCGCTTATCGGCATTTCAAGCACGTCATTTATGTTCTTTCCCTTATATTTTACCGCGAGTGTGTCGCTTTTGTAACGTCTTCCACGGCATTCGGGACAAACCACGTTCACGGAAGGCAGGAAATTCATCTCGATTACCTTGATTCCCGCGCCCTTGCATTCCTCGCACCGTCCTCCAGGCACGTTGAATGAAAAGCGCCCGGCCTTGAATCCGCGCACCTTTGCGTCCGGAGTCGCCTCGAACAGGGTGCGTATGTCATTGAACACTCCTGTGAATGTCGCCGGATTGCTTCTCGGGGTGCGTCCTATCGGGCTTTGGTCAATTTCTATCAGCTTGTCAATGTTCTCTGTACCTATGATTTCCGCAAACGGGAGCGGCTGCATCTTGGCATTGTAGAACTTGTTTTTCAGAATCGGCATCAGGGTCTCATTAATTAGCGAGGACTTTCCGCTTCCGCTCACTCCGCTTATGCCTATCAGCATGCCAAGAGGGAAGTCTATGTCAACATTTTTGAGATTATTTCCTGAAGCCCCGTGTATGCTCAGGGTGAGACCGTTGCCTTTCCTGCGCTCAGCGGGGATTTCAATGGCCTTTCTGCCCGTGAGATAGTCCATGGTTACGGAAGGTCCCATGACAATATGCCCGTGCCCTGCGTTTTCCTCATTATTTCCCTCTTCACCGTGCCTGCTGTTTTCTCCGTAATATTCATCCAGCATATCCACGGGGGCGCTGAGGCAAATCTTTCCGCCGGCGTCTCCTGCTCCCGGTCCTACGTCAATGAGCCAGTCTGCTGCAAGCATTGTCTCCGCATCGTGCTCTACCACCATGACGGAATTGCCCTCGTCACGCAGTTTTTTGAGCGAGCCTATAAGCTTGCGGTTGTCCCTCTGGTGCAGCCCGATGCTCGGTTCGTCGAGGATATAGAGCACATTCACGAGCTTCGAGCCAATCTGTGTGGCGAGTCTGATTCTCTGGCTCTCTCCTCCAGAAAGCGAGGATGTGGTCCTGTCCAAAGACAGGTAGTCAAGTCCAACGTCAAGCAGGAATGAGGTCCTGTCCTTCAACTCTTTCAATATGTCGCGTGCAATCATGGACTCCCGCTTGTCGAGCGTGTCTCCGATTGATGAGAACCATTCGTGCAGCTGGCTTATTTCCATTGCTGCGACCTCAGTTATGGTCTTGCCTGCCATCCTGAAATAAGAGGCTTCCTTATTCAGCCTTGAGCCTCCGCAGACAGGGCATGTTATCTTTTCCTGTATGTCTTCAACGATGCCCGGGAATGACATCATTTCTGACGAAGTGCCTTCCCCGACCCTGAAAAGTTCATCCGAGCCATATACAATGAGGGATACGACCTCGTCAGGGAGGTCTTCTATCGGGTCGTACAGCGAAAAATTGTATTTGCGTGCTATGGACCTGATTATGTCGAATTTCTTGGTCTCGCGTATTTTCCCGAGCGGAACTATTCCTCCGTCCGCGATGGACACTTTCCTGTCTGGGATTATGGTGTCCATGTTGACGTCAACTATTGTCCCGAGACCTTTGCAGTGCGGGCAATATCCCTGCGGAGAGTTGAATGAGAACGAATGCGGCGCCGGCTCGGCAAGAGACAGGCCTGTGTCCGGGCATACAAGATGCTTCGAATAATGGTTTATGGCTTCCGTCTCCATGTCCATCACGGCAAGGGAGCCTTTGCCGAGGTTCAGGGCGGACATGACCGATTCGCGGATACGTTTCACGTCTTTTTCAGACGGCTTCAGCCTGTCCACGACCAGTTCTATGAAATGCGCCTTGTAGCGGTCCAGGGCAGTGACTTCATTCAGTTCGAAGAGCTTTCCGTCAATCCTTACCTGCGTATATCCGCGCTTGCGCATCTGCTCAAGCAGTTCCTTGTAATGTCCTTTCCTGCCTTTTACGACAGGCGCGAGCAGGTAGCATTTCCTGTCCCTGTAATTGTCCATTATAAGTGACACAATCTGCTCGTCCGTATATCTGACCATTTCCTTGCCCGTGTGAGGGGAATAGGCCTTTGAAGCCCTGGCATAAAGCAGTCTGAGGAAATCGTATATCTCCGTGATTGTGCCCACAGTGGAGCGCGGATTGTTGCCTGTGGTCTTCTGCTCTATGGCGATAATCGGGCTGAGTCCTGTTATGGATTCCACTTCCGGCTTCTCCAATATGCCCATGAAATGCTTGGCATATGTTGACAGCGTGTCCATATACCGGCGCTGCCCCTCGGCATAGATGGTGTCGAAGGCCAATGATGACTTTCCGCTTCCGCTCAATCCTGTCACTACCACGAATTTGCCCCTCGGGATGGAAAGGCTCACGTTCTTCAGGTTATGGGCATTCGCGCCCTGTATTTCTATATATTCGTTCTTTATGTCCATTTATCTGCTTTTGGTCTGCTCCGGCCGGTGTGTCTCCGGTTTGGCGATTTCCGCTGTTATTCCTCGTAAGGCTCGTTGAAAGGCATCAGGAACGGATTTTTTGTGCGCTCGTCTGCTATTGTGGTGCACGGCCCGTGGCCCGGTATCACTGTTATGTCCCCGTCCAGGACCATCAGCTTTATGAAAATCCCTTGCATGAGAGCGTCATAGTCTCCGCCCGGATGGTCGGTGCGGCCGATGCTTCCTGCAAAAAGCGTGTCGCCGCTTATGAGGACCTTTTCGCTGCGCTCCAGATAGCAAACTCCTCCGGGTGTATGCCCGTGGGTCTCAATTACTTCAAAATGCAGGTCGCCGACATCTATCGTGTCGCCTTCCGATATGAAGCGTGCCATGGTGCCGTCTTGGGTGCCGCAGAAAGGATATTCCTGGGGCACGGGAAGTCCGAATGCCTTGCAGAGCTGTCCGTTTGACGAGGTAAGGGTGAACATTTCCTTTTCGTGCATATATACCGGTATGCCGTATTCTTTGCAGAGGCGTGACATCCCGTAGATATGGTCAAAATGCGCGTGGGTGAGCATTATGCATTTTGGGGACAGGCCTTTGTCCTTTATGAAACCGGTTACGGAGGCAAGTTCCTGTTCCGACTCCGCTCCCGGGTCAAAGATTGCGCATGAACCGTTTTCGTCCCATGCTATGCTGCATCGTTCCTGAAAGGCGTTGAATGTAAAATATTCTATGTGTATCATTCAAAAAATCATTTAGAGACACAAAAATAAAAAAAGGTTTGTTATTTTTGCTAAATAATTATTGTGAAACTGAGAAGCCGCCGCGAAATTCCCGGCCGGGAACGGACGGCATCCGAAAACGAAAGAATATCATGCATATTGCGATTGCAGGTAATATCGGCAGCGGAAAGACTACACTTACCAAGATGCTCGCCGCACATTACGGCTGGACTCCGAGATTCGAGTCCGTTGACTATAACCCATACCTCGCAGATTTTTATGAGGACATGGAAAGGTGGTCGTTCAACCTTCAGGTGTATTTTCTTAACAAGCGTTTCAAGGACGTTGTTGACATTTCAAAATGCGACGATGTGATAATCCAGGACAGGACCATATATGAGGACGCGCGCATCTTCGCTCCGAATCTTCACGGCATGGGACTTATGAGCACGAGGGATTTCGAGAATTATTCCGACCTCTTTGACCTGATGATGTCGCTCGTGAATCCGCCTGACCTCCTGATTTATCTGCGTTCGTCCATCCCTAATCTCGTGAGCCAGATTCAGAAGCGTGGCCGTGAGTATGAGAAGAGCATCCGCATCGACTATATAACAGGTCTTAACGAGCGTTATGAGAACTGGATAGGCGGCTATGAGCACAAGCTTCTTGTACTTGACGTGGACCGCATCAAATTCGAGAACCGTCCTGAGGATTTCAGGGAGGTGACGGACAGGATTGATGCCGAGCTTTTCGGACTTTTCAAAAACGAATAATGATATTTTGCGGCAGGGGTTTCTTGGAGGAGTCCCGGCCGCAAATTCGTATTAACCGTATAATTATAGCATTATGACAGAGAGAACTACAATAATAGACTTCGTCGAGAAATATGTGGCGGAGTTTTCGGACAACACGTTCCTGTGGGAGAAGGTTGGTGACGTATGGGAGCCGACAACTTACAGCGAGACGCTCAGGCAGGCTTACAGAATAGGTGCCGGGCTTATGGCGCTCGGTGTGCAGAAAGGGGAGAAGGTGTCCTATCTGAGCGAGGGACGCAATCTCTGGGTCATCGGAGAGCTTGGCGTTCTCTATGCTGGAGCTGTCAATGTGCCGCTTTCCATCAAGCTGGAGGAGGCAAATGACCTTGTTTTCCGCATCAGGCATTCGGATTCCAAATATGTAGTGACCTCCAAGTTCCAGCTTCCGAAAATCCGCAAGATTCTTCCGGAATGTCCGCTTGTCGAGAAGGTAATCGTGTTCGATGAGATTCCAGACATGAGGGAGAATGAAATCTATATCGGTGACGTGATGAAGATGGGCGATGACTTCCTTGACCGCAACCGTGAGCTTTTCGTGCAGAGATTCAAGTCCATAGGTCCGTATGACTATGCCAACATCAGCTATACTTCAGGCACTACGGCCGACCCTAAGGGCATACTCCTCACGCACAGGAACTATACCGCCAATGTGGAGCAGGCACAGTCGGTAATCGGCGTAACTCCGCAGGACAGGATGCTCATCATCCTTCCTCTCGACCACTGCTTCGCCCATGTGGCAGGTTTCTATACCATGATGTCATATGGTGCTTCAATCGGTACGGTGCCTTCCGGAAAATCCGGCAAAGAGGCTTTGCGCAACATCCCGTCAAGCATAAAGGAGCTTAAGCCGACCGTTATGCTTTCCGTTCCGACTCTTGCCAAGAGCTTCAAGAAAAACATCGAGGCAACGATAAAGAAAAGCGGTCCGGTCGTGGAGAAACTCTACAATTTCGCTCTGGACAATGCAATAAAGTACAATAAGGAAGGCTACAACAAGGGCGGTCTGGCAGATTGCTGGAGACGCCCTCTGATGTGGATTTTCGACAAGGTGATATTCAAGAAAGTCCGTGAGGGACTCGGCGGACAGATGAGGTTCTTTGTAGGAGGCGGCGCCCTGCTTGACATTGACCTTCAGAGGTACTGGTACGCCGTAGGCATTCCTATGTATCAGGGCTACGGCCTGTCAGAGGCCACTCCTATCATTTCTGCCAATGCTCCTGCAAGGCATATCCTCGGCTCTTCCGGAAAGGTAGTGTCTCCGATGGAGATAAAAATTCTTGATGCGGACGGAGTTGAGCAGCCTTATGGCGTGAAGGGAGAAATCTGCATAAAGGGAGAGAATGTGATGGCCGGATACTGGAAGAATCCTAAGTCAACTGCTGACACCATAGTTGACGGCTGGCTGCATACCGGTGACATGGGATATATGCGTGATGCCGAGATGCTCTATGTGGTGGGCCGGTTCAAGTCGCTCCTGATTGCGTCTGACGGTGAGAAATATTCTCCGGAGAGCATTGAGGAATCCCTTGTGGAGAACTCGCGCTATATTGACGGTGCACTTCTGCACAACAGCCAGGACCCTTACACAATCGCCCTGGTGACTCCGAACAAAGAGGCTCTCAAGTCGTGGGCACGTGAGAACGGACTTGACCCTGAGACTGATGCGGCACGCGAAAAGATGCTCTGCAAAATCCAGGAGGAGGTCAATTCATACCGCAAGGGAGGACGCAATTCCGGTGCATTCCCGGAGAGATGGCTTCCTGCTGCAATCTGTGTGCTTCCTGAGCCTTGGACTGAGCAAAACCATTTCCTGAACAGCTCGATGAAAGTCGTGCGCGGAAGAGTTGAGGAGGCATATAAGGCCAATATGGAGTTCGCATATACTCCTCAGGGAAAGAATATCGTGAACCCGATGAACATGGCTTCGCTTGCTTAGCGTTGCTTCAGCCGGTTGGTTGGCACGGGGACTTGGACAATCCCGGGACGGCATGAACTGTCTTGTCGCCGGCCTGGATTTGGTGTCCCTAAAATTTGGACAAGCCCGGGAGGTGCTTTGCGGCGTTGTTTTGGGCGGTGCTTTGTTATGTTGATAATTTTGTGGAGCGTAACCCACTGTGTATTAATGTTATATGAATAAACGATTCCCCTGTCTTGGGGCATCGCGTAATGCATAAAGGATTGAAATGCAGTTGTTTATGCTCCACGGCAAAATAAGAATACTGAAATGGATTTTTCTGAACTGATACTGAAAAGGCAGAGCGACCGGAAATATTCTCCGGAGCCTGTCGCAAAAGATGATATAATCAAATGTCTGGAGGCGGCCCGCCTGGCCCCGTCTGCCTGTAATTCCCAGCCGTGGAAATTCGTCGTGATAGACGACAGGGGCAAGCTTATGGATATGTCTGAGGCAGCTATCGGGCTTGGCATGAATAAATTCACCGTTCAGGTGCCGGTTATGATTGCAGTCGTGCTTGAGAAGATGAATTTCTCCGCGCGTATAGGCAGCCTTCTGAAGAAGAAGGACTACTGCATGCTTGACCTGGGAATCGCGGTTGAGCATTTCTGCCTGCAGGCCGCAGACCTCGGACTCGGCACATGCATCATGGGCTGGTTCGATGAGAAGCGCATAGCCCGCCTGCTCGGTGTGCCGCGCGGCAAACGCATCCCGCTGATAATCTCACTCGGCCATCCCGATGCCCCGACACGCGCCAAAGTCCGCAAGCCCCTTGAGGAAGTCTCCTCCTGGAACGCTTATTGACTTTTGACTGATTAACCTGAGGGTGACACCCGTCTTGTCCATGAAAACCATCGGCAAAGATACGTGTCGCCCTCTTTTGTTTTTGGGCCTTCCCGGTTACCGTACCGTTTGGCTCTCTTTCGGTCGTCTGTACATTAGGGACAATAGATTTCTATGAAAAAAGTTTCATATGGACATTTCAGCTGATAAGCGGGCAACAAGTCAAGTGCGTGGACATCCCTTGCCCTGAACAGTCGGCAGCGCTTGGACTATAGCAGTCGTAGGCCGTATGTTCCAGCTGCGGTGATCGAATTAATAGTGTATCTTGATATATTCATATGGAAGTTTCTTCCAGTTTTCCATACTCCTCTCCCGTCCTGTTTCCATTCCTTTTTGCTTCCATCGTTCCCATCCTTTTTACGTACCTTGTTCTGTTCCCTCGTTCGGTTTCTCTTCGCGGCTCAATTTCTCCTTGTCTGCTTTGCATGATATGTTTATCTGTAGCGTTTAATGGTTTGATTGTCAATGAGATGCTGATAAACGATTCCCCGTAATCGGGGAATCGTTTATCAGCAAATGACTATCCGTCAGGCATTTACACTCCATTCTTGTCTGGTGGAGATTTCGGAACAGCGGCTTTTATGCGAAGGTATTTGCATATCTGCCTTGATGTCGCATGAGTGTGACTTAAAAGCAGATGGTGCAAATCACTTTTAAAAGCATCCGATAAACTTGCAATTGACTGTGGGCCGATGTTGAATCTTTCTGTCAGATAATCTGCGATGTCCTTATAGGATGTGTCTGAATTTGGAATATACTCTTCACGGATTTCATACTCGCTGCCGGTGTTTGCATTTATGGCAATCAGCATTTTATCATAATTCCCAAAATAACGAATTAGCAAATCATAGTCAAAAGGAGAATAAGTGGCAATAATGTAATCTGTCAATTGCTCTTGCTCGTTCAAATCTAATTTATTGAATAGCTGTCTAAGTGTTTGGTGATTAAGATACTGGTCGCTGCTTCTTTTGCGTTTGACGATTTTTATAGCTTTGCGCAAGGATGATGATGAGCAGCTCATCTGCAATTTCTTAGAGAACGGATGTGCCGATGTCGCATAGCCAAGGAAATTCCATCTGAAATCTTCAGCTTTTGGGCATAGGAGCTTTTCCACAGGATTGTTGAACAGATATGCAATTGCAGTACGAACCTTCTTTTCACCTATTTTAGGCGCACTGCCAAAGCTCTTTTCAAACAATTTCCCTTTAAATCCCTTGTCATTGTTGTAGAATCTTGCGAATAAACTGGAATATAAGGATATGAATTCTGATAGTTCATCTCTAGAGCCTGTCTGCACAAGGGCATGTATATGATCCGTCATGATGCATAGCCCCAGCACTTTTATGTTGCGCTTCCGGGCAAAATGGCTGAATATTGTGTAAAATGTCAGCCGGTCATATTGCGAATAGAATATGTTGAATCCATGGATTGCCCGTTGATAGATATGGTTTACTTCATTTTTAATAAAACGTCTGTTTCCGTTTTTCATGATGTGTTTTTCTGCAAATATCGGAAGTCATATCCGCGTAAGGAAAAATTACGCGGATATATTGAAATAACTGTGTCTGACGTATTTGCAAGGCTGTTTCTATATGAAAATTTTATGTGATTTTTTATAAAAGTTCAATAAGTTTACAGTGATTTGCCATGTATTCTGCTCTTCTTTTGTCCCATTGTGGCGGACATTTTGCCGTGGAGCGTAAATGTTTGGTCGTCAAACAGATACTGAACTACGATTCCCCGTTACAGGGGAATCGTTTATCGGCAAAGTGTTGATAATTAGTTGTTTGCGCTCCATTCTGACTGTCCCGTCCTGAAAAAAGTTTACCACAAACCGTAAACTTTTATGCAATCAAAAC
>ERZ778514.1784-NODE-1784-length-15122-cov-4.788677_pt1 | contig 15122 bp, 15 predicted proteins | sample MGYA00510344_ERZ778514 | MGnify/ENA primary metagenome ERZ778514 (study PRJEB29527, sample SAMN07138968) | mouse gut metagenome | material: feces | host: mouse | place: China:Nanjing | collected 2016-01-25 ... | reverse complement strand
CTCGGCTCAGGGCGGCACGCTCTATAACCATCTGAAGAAAATCTTTCAGGCCCCTGAGCCAAACGTCGTTGAAAAAGCCCTGAAGGTCGCCCGTCCCCATTGCGGCGGCAGAAAACCAGGGACTCCTAAAAAATAATCCTGTTCTCTCTTTTTGCCGTGCCGCTCTTTTGTTGGCGCGGTAATTTTTTGCCCGCATTCCAGCACAGTGCTTTTACGCATCCTGATGGCTTTGCCCCATTCCCTTTCCCGGCGCGTGTATTGATTCCATTTTCTGTCTCTCTCCGCTGTGTCGTTTTTTGGCGCGGCGGTTTCTTTTTCGCCTGATCGGAACTGGAAATTTCCGGACACGGGCGGCGGGTTCTGCCCTTCTTTTTTGCAAAACGACATGAACCGACATATTTCGACATACGTTCTTGTATTCCGACGCGGGATTTGTTATGATGTTACCATGAAAGGCAGGCTTTTCCTGGGCTTTCTTACCCCTTTGCCGTTCATCCTATCCCTGTTGTGGCGCATCTTGCCCCTGAGACGCCGGAAAGGAGCCTTATGGAACCGGATTTTTTCTCTGCCCTGCTCGCACGCCTCTCCGCACAGTTCCGCGGGCCTATGAGCAGCCTCTATCTCGCCGCCAGCCGCCTCGCCCCCGCCGAGGAACGCCAGCAAAACCCTGAACTCGACGCCCGCGCCGCAGCCCTGGACCAGAGCTATTATCAGGTCCTTCGGCTGACGAATAACCTGGCCGCGTTTCAGTCTCTGCACGAACCTGCCCTGCTGCTGAATCAGGATATCGCCGCCTTGGTGACTGAGGTCTTTGACCAGCTTGAGGGTTACGCCCATTACCGGAGTCTGACCGCGCGGCTGATCTGTCCCATGGAGCATTATGTCTGCGCGTTCTCCCAGGAGGGCGTTCAGCAGGTCCTCTGGCAGCTTCTCTCTAATGCCTTCAAGTTTACTCCCCCCGGCGGGACCGTCCTTCTGGAGCTGGCCCGGGCCCATGGACAGGTCCTGCTCTCCGTGGCCGATACCGGTCCGGGGATTCCTCCGGAAGAACGGGCGGGCCTCTTTCAGCGCTGGCAGCCCGGCAGAGACGTCCTTCCCCCACACGGCGCGGGACTTGGACTGGCAATCTGTCAGGGCGTGGCGCGGCAGCATGACGGGACCCTGACGCTGGACGAGTCCTATGACAAGGGCTGCCGCTTCGTCTTCTCCTTCCCTGACCGGCGCGTCAATACAGGACGTTTCTCCGATGTGCAGCGGGAGTACGGCGGCGGCTTTGACCCTTGCCTTGTTGCGCTGTCCGACGCGCTGCCGTCTTCCGCCTTCCGTATCTTTTAAGCCCCTTTTTCCAGACAGATCTCCCGATTTTGTCTTTCGCCGCCGGACCCCTTTTCTGCCTGTTTCTCCCTTTTCGTTGTGCCCGCTTCCCGTTTTTTCCCATTTTCTGAAGGCCTTCTCTTTGCTTGTCCATTTTGCCTGCCCATTCCGCGCCGGACGCTTTCTGCATGGTTCGCTCTCCCGCCGACCTCCTTGTCCTGTTCCCGCTGTTCTTCAAAAATCTGTAAATCTTGCTGTATTTTCCGTTGCCTTTTCTTCCGGCGGACGGTATAATAGACCCGAACTCTGCACAATGCGCCTGAAAGGATGTGACCTATGGAGCGGCACAGCAAGATTATCTTTCCCGCTGCCCTCGTATTCTCCGCAAGTCTGACCGGCCTGGGGCTTCTGCTGGACCCGCCTTTGACGATTCTGCGGGGTCTGGGGCGGATTCTTACCATGCAGGACCTTCTGATTACCGATTATGTGATGATCGGCGGCCCCGGCGCGGCTCTGGTCAACGCGGGCCTCGTTACCCTGCTCTCCGTCCTGCTGATTCACTTCTCCGGCGACGGGTTCAACGGCTTTTCCATCGTCGAGCTGGGCCTGATGTCCGGATTCAGCCTGTTCGGGAAAAATCTGCTGAATATCTGGCCCATTATCCTAGGCACCTGGCTTTACGCGAAATATCAGCGGGAACCATTTTCCAAGCACGTCTCCGTGGCCCTGCTTTCTACCTCATTGGCGCCGCTGGTCAGTTATATGGCCCTGGGCAGCGTCTGGGCAAGCCTGTCCCTGGGGGTGCTCTCCGGCGTGCTGGTGGGGTTTATCCTGCCCTGTCTGTCCTCCTATACCTACAAGATCCAAAACGGGATGAATCTCTATAATATGGGCTTCGCCTGCGGCCTCTTCGCTATGATGATCGTCCCTGTCCTGACGGCCTTCGGTGATTCCCCTGATTCCGCGCTCTATTGGGCCTCCGGTCATAATACCCTCTTCGCTTCCATGCTGGCCGCCCTATGCGCCGTATCCATCCTGGTGGGTCTCTTCGGCACCGGGGAGCCTGCCTGGGCAATCTGGGCCGGTTACCGGGGCCTGCTGACCACCTCCGGAAGAGCACCCAGCGATTACCTGCGGATGTTCGGTTACGGGCCGGTCCTGCTCAATATCGGCGTGAACGGACTGATCGGCATTGCCTATATCCTGATTGTCGGCGGGGATCTGAACGGGCCTACCATGGGCGGGGTGCTGACCATTATGGGATTCTCCGCCTTCGGGAAGCACGCAGGGAATATTACGCCTGTGATGTTCGGCATTTATCTGGGAGCCTACGGAATGCACTATACCCCCGACTATCCCTCCCTACAGCTTGCCGGCCTGTTCGGTACCGCACTTGCTCCCATTTCCGGCTACTTCGGCTGGCCCTTCGGGATTCTGGCCGGGTTCATCCATTCCTGTCTTGTGCTCCAGACCGGCGGGCCTGTGGCGGGACTGAATCTTTACAATAACGGATTCTCCGCCGGACTCATTGCCATCGTGCTCTTTCCCACCATCACCACCCTGGCGCGGCACCGCAGGCCTGTGCTTCAGGATGAGGATTACTACGACCTCTTCGCCGAGACGGAACCGGAAATGGTGAAGGCCCCTAAATCCAATCCTTCCAACGAGGCGTCCTGATTTCCTTTTTCCGGTATAAAACCCGCCGGGATTGTCCATGCTGTTCCTATAGGCTTTTTTGGCCGGAAAGGAACGATTGCTATGAAACGTCTCGACTGCCGGAAACTCAAGCTCCTTGAAATCGCCCTGATGCTGGGGGCCGCCCTCTTCCTGACCTCCGGCGCGCTGGCCCTGCAAACCGGCGACCAGCTCGCGGAAAAGGTCGTGCGGCTCCATGTCATTGCCAACTCCGACAGCGACGCGGACCAGGCCCTCAAGCTCCAGGTCCGGGACCGGGTGCTGGAACGGGCGGAGGCGCTTCTGCGGCAATGCGAAAGCCGTCAGGACGCGGAAAAACTCCTGGAAAGCCGTCTTTTTGAGCTGCGGCGCATCGCCCTGGAGGAAATCCGTGACAATGGCTTTGATTACGACGCTGTTGTGCGCTTGACTGAAATGGACTTTCCTACCAGAGAATATGACTCCTTTACCCTGCCCGCCGGGAAATATCTCGCCCTTCGTGTCGTGATCGGCGAGGGCGCGGGCAGGAATTGGTGGTGCGTCGTCTTCCCGCCCCTCTGCGCAGCCGCTTCTGCCGACGTGCCCGCTTCCGCTCTCGCAGCAGGGCTTTCCGAGGAACAGGTGGGCTTGATTACCGAGTCCGACGGCTATATTATCAAAAGCAAGCTCGTCGAATTCTGGGAGCAGCTCCGGAACAACGCTGAGTGACCCGTATTCCCTTCTTGGTCAGGAAATTGGCGGTTTTTGGCTGCCTGCACAAGTTTTCCGCCTGTTTCCTTCCCTCGCGCCCATTTCTCCCGCCGCCTGCCCCTTTCCCGCAGACAGCCTTGGGCATTCTTACAATTTTTCTTTCGCTTGTTTTCCTGCCGCTGTCTTTCTGTACGGCGGCTTTTCCTTTTCCTGGGCTGCGCTCCCACGCCCTTCGTGTTATACTCGACTCTGTCACAAACCGGCAATCCTACAGCAGAAAAGGAGTGCAATTTTTTATGAGAAAACGTGTCCTGTCCCTGGCCTTGTCCATCTCCGCAGCCGCCGTGGGGGAGACCAGCATTACTCCCAAAAACAGCGGTGACCCTGAGTTGGAGGCTACCTTCCACCTGTCCAAACCGACGTTTCCTCCGACGCCGTGAACTGGGCCGTCGAAAAGGGCGGCGGCACTACGGCTACGACATTCGCGCCTGCCAATACCTGTACACGGGGGCAGATCGTCACGTTCCTCTACAGGGCTTTCGCTGCATAATACGGCTTTCCCTGCGGGCGGGTTCTTTTCGGGCCTGTCCGCTTTTCGCCGCTCTCAGTCCCCCAATGTCCTCCCGGGACTTGTGTTTTCCCGGCGATTCGGGTATAATGGGGGAAAATTGATTTCACAAAGGAGTTTTTTCTATGAGATTGGTGTCCTGGAACGTGAACGGTCTGCGGGCCTGCCTGAAAAAGGGCTTCCTCGACTTCTGCGACTTCGCCAACGCCGACGCGATCTGTTTGCAGGAAACGAAAATGCGTCCGGAACAGGCCGAGTTCGAGCTGCCTGGCTACCATAGATTCTGGAACAGCGCCGATAAAGCAGGGTATTCCGGCACGGCTATTTTTACCAAAGTGGAGCCGATTTCCGTTGCCTACGACTTCGGCGACGATATCCACAGGCATGAGGGCCGCGTCATTACTGCCGAGTTCAACGATTTTTACCTTGTCTGCTGTTATACCCCTAATTCCAAGGACCAGCTCCTGCGCCTGGATTACCGTATGGAGTGGGAGGACGCTCTGCGGGATTACCTGACGGAACTGGATCAGAAAAAGCCCGTCGTTTACTGCGGAGACCTGAACACAGCTCATCAGGATATTGACCTCAAAAATCCCGACGTCAATCACCGTAATCCCGGCTTTACCGACGAGGAACGGGGAAAGCTCTCCCAACTCCTGAACGCCGGGTTCCTGGATTCCTTCCGCGTGCTTTACCCCGAAAAAACCGGCGCTTATTCCTGGTGGAGCTACCGCGGACGCGCCCGTGCCAATAATACGGGATGGCGTATTGATTACTTCATCGTCTCTCAGCGCCTCCGGGACCGTATCACCGGCGCGGATATCTGGAGCGAAATCCTGGGGAGCGACCATTGCCCCGTGGTGCTGGAGCTGGATGGCGCCCTTTGACGGAATCGCCCTTTTTAAAGATACCCGCATCTGCGCCAAACCGGGCAGCTCCATGGACATTCCTTTTTTCTCTAATGCCTTAAAATTTACAAAAAAAGACCGGAAGCCTGTAAACCACTCGCTTCCGGTCTTTTTCTGTTCAGTTTTCCAAGGCCTGGTCAAGATCCAGGGTCACCTCCAGGACCTCGCCCTCCCGCCAGAGGGTCAGGGTCAGCTGATCCCCTACGTGGAAGCGCCGGCGTATCCGCAAGACCTCCTGACTGGACGAAACCGCTTCGCCGTCCGCTTTCAGGACATAGTCCCCCTTCTGTATCCCAGCCCGGTCCGCCGGAGAACCAGGCGTCACTGTCTGGACCTCCAGGCCCTGCACGCCGCCGCCCAAATTCGTCGGCAGACGCAGCAGCTCTACCCCTAATACCGGCTCCGGCTGAAGCTGTCCCATTGCAATCAGGTCGTTCACCATCCGCTCCATCAAGGCCGACGGGATTGCAAAGCCCAGCCCTTCTACCGTCGAATAGTCGGAACTCATTTTTATCACGTTGATGCCCACTACCTGGCCATACGCGTTGATCAGAGGCCCGCCGGAGTTCCCCGAGTTCAGCGCCGCGTTGGTCTGAATCAGCGTCATGTTCCGGCCATCCACCTCCACATCCCGGTTGATCGCCGATACAATCCCATCCGTCAGGGTGCCCCGCAGCTCGTAGCCCAGAGGGTTCCCAATGGCATATACCGGGTCTCCTACCGTCAGCAGGTCCGAGTCCCCGAATTCCGCCGCTGAAAGACCTACAAGACCCTCCGGCAGGTCGTCCTCTACAATCTTCAATACCGCAAGGTCCTGGTCCGCGTCGCTGGCCACGTACCGCGCCCCGCACCGGTAGCCTGTATGCAGCACCACCGTGCAGTCCCGGCCGCCTTCTACCACGTGGTGATTCGTGACGATATAGCCGTCCTGGGTAAAAACCACCCCCGTGCCTACTGACATCCGGGTGCCGTCAATCTCCGTCAGCACCGTCACCACGCTGGGATTCACCTGCTTATAGACCTCCTGGGCGCTCATCTCCGTGCCATGCTCCCGCTTTACCGCAAGAGAGGCCCCCTGTCCCGTAGGCCAGCGCGGTATGGTGATCTCCTCCGGAATGTCCTTGTCATCCCAGTGCCAGTCATATTCCCGGCCCCGGTACGAAAAATCGCCGTCGCTTATGCTTCGGAAGCTGCCCAAAAGCCCTGCCGCCGCCGTCAGTCCTACCAGCACCGTGATGCAGGCCGCAAAAATCCACAGGCCGCGGCGCCGTTTCCGGGGCTGCTTTCGGTTCAGCTTCCATTCCTGCGCAAATGTATCGTCTTGCGCCGGAGTCTTCTTTTTCCCCGTCTCCCATGGCGGCGCGTTCCAGCATTCCAGCTCTACCCGGCCTGGAATCGCCACTTCCTTTATCTCCAGACGGTCTGAACCGCGTTCCCGTTTTCCCGTTCCCAATCCGTCTGACGCGCGCCTGTTCCCGCCCAGTCCTTCCGGCAGAGGGCGGCTGTACGTCAGCGCGACTTCCGGCTCCGGCGCGCGGTACTCCAGCACAACTTCCGCAGGCAGCTTCTCCTGCCGCCAGCTCTCTGGAAGGGGGCGGCTGTACCGGACCTCTATCTCCCTGTTCTCCCTTTTTTCTCCCATACTACGAAACCTATCGCTTTCTCATTTCGTCGTCAGCGAGAAGGAAAACTCCGTTACCCCGTTCTCGCTGGCAACGTGTATCTTTTCCTTGTGCTGCTCCAGAATCGTTTTCACTATATACAGTCCCAATCCCACGCCGTCCTTGTCCTCGCTTCGGGACTTGTCGCTCTTGTGGAACCGCTCAAACAACAACGGCAATTCCTCCGCCGGGATCGTGTCGCCTATATTCCGCACAATCACCCGCGCCTTGCCGTCCTGCACCGCGCCGCCCAGATATAACGTGGAGCCTTCCCGGGCAAACTTCGCCGCGTTCTCCAGCAGATTATAGATCACCTGGGTAATCAAATCGTTGTCCCCCAGCACCAGGATCGGGCCGTCCGGAATATCTGCCTCCACGTCCAAATTCCGGTCCGTGATCTTCTTTTCCATTGAGATCAGCACCCGGCGCATACTCTCGCTCAAATCAAAATGCGCGCCGCTCCGGAGGGGATCGATGGCCTGCAATTGGCTCACATCCAGCATCCGCCGGACCAGACGGCTTAAACGGCGGCTCTCCTCCGCGATGATCTGCAAATACTGCCGTTCGTTCTCCGGTGGAATCGTCCCGTCCAGAATGCCGTCCGTGTAGCCCGCAATGGTCGTCATGGGGGTTTTCAGCTCATGGGAGATATTCGCGATAAACTCCCGGCGCTGTCGTTCCGTCTGCTGCAAGGTTTCCGCCATAGCATTGAAGGACGCGGCCAGCTCTCCCACTTCATCCGTGCGGCCATAGTCGTTCATGCGGATATCAAAATCCCCGTCCGCAAAATGCCGGGTGGCCTCCACCATCTCCCGTATGGGCTTCACCTGACGCATGGCCGTAACAGAGGAGGCCATAAACGCGATCATCAGCACTACGAAGGCCGTCATGAAAAACAGCCCGATAAAGCCGCCCCACATGGTATCCAGGGAGGCCGTGGGGGACAGCGCGACCACTTCCCCTAAAATCTCCTGCGTTTCCGGATTCACCGCCTGCACGCCTACCGCAAACCGGTGCTCGTCGTACATCTGCTCATCCCGCCAGAAGGCCATGCCGCGTTTCATCACCCGCCGGGTCGTGGCTTCCGGTATCGTGATGGTCCGGCCCTGGAGCGTCTCGTCGGTGGTCAGCAGCACATGGCCTTCCGGGTCGCAGATCAGAAACTGCACATCCGACACCACCGCCGCAAAGGTCGCAAGACGCTGGAAATCCTCGCTGTTCCGCAATTCCTCTATATCCAGATAACGCCCGCTCTCCAGATAGCTGACGGAAAGCTGACCCATCACCCGGGCTTTAGCGGCGATTTCCTCCACTTCCCGACTCCGGGCATAGTTATAGCTCAGCGAGAAGAACGACACCCCCAGCAGACACAGCGTCAGAAGCACCATGCCCGCCGTTACAAAAAGCTGCCGCCAGTAAAGCCCCTGAAAGCGACGGTCCTTCATCCTTCCGCCTTCTCTCCCCCGACGTTCAGCGCAAACTTGTACCCTACGCCCCATACCGTTTTCAGCGCCCACTGCGGGCTTACGTTCTCGATCTTCTCCCGCAGGCGCTTGATGTGTACGTCCACCGTCCGGCTGTCCCCAAAATAGTCAAAACCCCATACTTCATCCAAAAGCTGGTTCCTTGTGTACACCCGGTCCGGCGTGGTGGCCAGATGGTAGAGCAGCTCCAGCTCCTTGGGCGGCGTGTCGATCTTCTTCCCGTCCACAATCAGCTCATAGGAATCCAGATCGATCACCAGCTTGTCATATACCAGACGCTTGCTGGTGTCATTGGGGATTTCCGTCCGGCGCAGCACCGCGTTGATCCGGGCAATCAGTTCCTTCATCTCAAAGGGCTTTACGATATAGTCATCCGCGCCCATCTCAAGACCCTGGATACGGTCAAACACCTCGCTCTTGGCCGTCAGCATGATAATCGGCACCCGGGAGGTCTCCCGCACCTTTGCGCAGACCGCCCAGCCGTCCATCACTGGAAGCATGATGTCCAGCAGAATCAGGTCTGGAACGGCTTTCTGGAATTCTTCGATGGCCTTTCCGCCGTCCCCGGCGATCCGCACATCGAAACCCTCTTTCACCAAGTACATATGAATCAGGTCGGAAATATTGTGGTCGTCCTCCACTACCAGAATATTGCGTCCCATGTCCCATTCCTCCAGTTTTCCTAGTTTTCTCTTCTATTATACCCATTCACTGGCAAGGTTGTTGAATTTTCTGTAAATTCGCCTTACGAAAGTTCCCGCAGAGCCGCGCACACGCCTCCGGCCTCCCGCGCCGCCGCCAGAAATGCCCGCAGGCCCTCCGCCGTCACGTTGTCCGAGAGCCATACCGTCACATCTCCCCGCCGGGACGCGATTTGATGCAGGAGCTTTTCCGAGGCGCTCCGGCTTTCCAGGTTCATGCCGCTGATCTCCGCCTGTACTGTCCGGTAGCCCTCCGGCGCGTTCCGGCCGCCACCGGTTACCATCGCAAGCCGGGTCTTCCCACAGGTCGCTTTGGACAACACCCGGTTGCCGTCCTCCAATTGCCGCGCCACGGACCGGGACCGTCCGCCGCCGTCCGCCAGAATCCCGATGCTCTGGCCTGTGGCGCTCATCCGGCGGAGCAGGTTCCCGGACGCCTCCATCTGCTCCGGCGAGAAGAAAAACGCGCCCTGGGCCTGATATGCGTCCAGCGCGTCCAATAGCCCCGACGTGTCGCCGCCTGCCGCGATGCACAGATAGATTTTCTGTCCATGCAGCTCCAGCGTTTCCTCTTCCTCCGGTTCCGGCTCCGGGGCTGGCTTGGGCTGCGGGGCCGGAGGGACTGCCGCGCTTCCTGTTCCGCCGTTGGTCCCCGACGTGCCGCTCCCGGTTCCTGTCGGCGGCGCGGGGCGTTCCAGCGGAGGCTCCATCTGTTCCCGGGCCCGGAGATAGTCGGCATAGACGGATTCCATCGAATATTCCGCGGCGTCGGCATAGTAGCTGTCCGACAACGTATAGCTGGACTGCCGTATCCAGACCAGACTCCCGCGGCGGACCTCTATCACAGAATACGTCAGGTCAAAACACCGCGTTACCGCATAGGCCGGCACAAATATGGTTCCGTTCCGCCGTACCGCCCCCGGGTAGTAAACCTGGCCGTCATTGTCCGTCGCCGTGTACCGGGCCAGGTCAAACGTCAGGGAACGTCCGCCGCTGTACAGCACCACCCGGTTTTTCTCGTTGTTCACTACCTGCGAGATACCCAGCGATTCCCGGCCCGCCCCTGTAAAGACGCTGCTGGCTACATACACATATCCGCTGCTCCAGAATGGCATGGTACTGTCAGAGAGGGGCAGGACGTTGTTCCCTACCGCCGTGAAGTACACCCGCTCCGCGCCGTAAGCCGGGATCAGGCTCAGCTGTATCAGCAGAAGCAGGCACAGCAGCATGGCCAGTTTTCGTCTCACGCTTGTCCCCTCCCTTCAAAATCCCCCCTATTCTAGCATACTTCCGCGCTTTTTGTAAAGAACCAGACAGAGACGGGAAAATCATTCCTCATTTTTCATCCCTCCCGCAGGGTCCTACTGTCACCCCGGTATAGTAATGGGTCAAGATCTCCTGATAGCCCGAGCCCTGCTGCGCCATCCGGTTCGCGCCGTACTGACTCAAGCCCACCCCGTGGCCGTAGCCGGTGACATAGAAGGTGATTTTCCCGTCCGCTTCCTCCCATTCAAAGCAGGCTGAACGCAGGCCCAGCGCGCTCCGGACCTGGGCGCCCTTTACCGTCACACCGCCTACCGAAACCGTTGTGACGCTGCCCGCGGTGTCTGTTACCGGGTTGGCCAGCCAGTCCGAAACGGCGCCGGTCAGGTCCGCGTCCGGCCATGCCGCCTGAAGCTTTTCTTTCAGCGTCTCCTTTGTGAATTCCTTGCTGCTGTAGTAGTTCGGAATGGCCTCTCCTGCCTCCGGCGAACTGACGGCCTGCAAATACGGAAGGTCCTCCTGCCATACCTGGCCCGCGTTCCTGGTCAGCCCTGCCGACGAGGAATGAAACACCGCCAGAATCGGCGCGCCTCCGTACAGCACCGCCTGGCCGTCCGTCTCCTTTACCGCCCGTTGGATTTTCAGCTCGTTTTCATTGGCCTGCGCTCCCCAGTTGGCCCGGGCCGTCTCTTCGTCCAAATACGCCTGACAGCAGGTGGAATCCGTGCAGATATCCGCCGTGTCCCCGTGGTTCCCGCCTGCCCGGAGCTTGTACAGAGTATACGTACGGGCCGCCGCTGCCTGAGCCTTCAGCGCTTCCAGCTCGAAAGACGCCGGCATCTCCGCCCGGACCACGCCCACCAGATACGTCCCCAGATCCAGCTCCAGCACCCTCTCGCCATCCAGTACCTTCAGCTTGGTATCTCCATCCAGCGCCCCGCTTTCAAAAGGCGGCAGACGCGTCTCTTCTTCCTCCGGTCCCTCCGCCGGCTTCTCTTCGCCGCCCTTCAACGCCCATGACAGCGGCGCCAGAAACAGTACCGCCAGCAGCAGAGCCGATATCCCGATTGCCTGCCGCGCTGTGTCCCTTGTCATTTTCGCCGCACCTCCTTCCTGCCATCCTATGCGTTCCGGCGGCTTTTATCACCCCCGTTTGTGTAAATTCTAAAACGCTTGGGACCATTTGTCAAGAAACGCGGAATGCCAATGAAATCTGACTTGCAAGCGCAGTAAAAATCTGCTATATTTACCTTGGGATGTCAGCTTTGCTCTGCATCTCAAATTTTATCAAAAGGTGGTACTTATTATGTCAAACAATCCCGATTTCCATAGGTTCCTTCAGTCCGTCCTCGATTTTCTCTGCAAGCAGCTCTCCGGTCTTGGCAAATTCAACAAAAAAGCCCTCCATGAAAACCGTTCATGCTCCCAGCAGTTCTATGCAATGTGTACAAACAGCCTGAATTCATCAAACGAACGCATCAAAAACGGGCTTCCCCCTAACGAGGCACGGAAGGAGCGGGAATTCCAGACAGCTCTTTTCAAAATGGCCTACGAAAAAAGCAGGGACGACCAGAAGCTGATATTAAAACTGTCAGCCCGTCAGTTTCTCTTAATCGTTCTCTGCGCAATCTTCATAGGAGCGCTTTGCTTCGGAAGTCATCTGCAAAACGTTCCGGAAGAGGCTTTTTCTTCAATGCCCGTTTCTGACATAGACAAACCGGAAAAAATGTGCTACACTGAACCTTATGACAACAACGCGGGGAGTCTTTCTCCGCAGAATCTTCCTTGAAAGAGGTGCAGAAATGGTGGACAAACGCTTCTTCCTCCCCCTGACGGCGCTGCTTGGGGGGGCGGCGGCTTTCGTGCTGCGGCTGCTCCAGGACAAAACCGGGTTTGAAGCCGAGACGGGTCTGCCTGTCCGGGGCAATCTGGCGGGACTGGCCCTGATCGTCCTGCTGGTTGGACTGACCGCGGTCTTCTGGTTCCTGGGCCGGAGGCTTCCCCCAGAGGACCCCGAAGCGCCGCCGGAGTTCCCAACGGACTTCTCTTCCGGCAATACCGCCCTGCTCTCCGTGACCGTGGGCGGCGTGGCTCTGATGGCGCTCAGCGGGCTGGCCGACCTCGCGGAGGGCCTGGGCGTTATGCCGGAGGGCCTGGCGGTCTATTCGCGGCACAGCCTGTACAGCATCCTGCGGGAGGGAGGACTGGGCTTCTCTCCTCATGGGCAAATCCTGGCGGGCATTTTGATCCTCGCTTCCTCCTCCGCCCTGTTCCTTGCCGCCGCCGTGTGCCGGAAACGGGAGGAACAACGGCCTTTCCCTGCTGCCGCGCTGCTTCCCCCGGGGGCCGCGCTGGTGGTACGGCTGGTGTTCTCCTACCGGGTCGCTTCCGTCAACCCAAGCCTGGAAATGTATTACCCGGAACTGCTGGCCCTCGTCTTTATGACCCTGGCTTATTACCGGCTCAGCTCCTTTGCTTTCCAGTCCGGTGACACAAGGCGGTTCTCCCTTTACGCCTGCCTCGCCTTCGTCTTCTCCTGCACCGCCCTGGCTGACGGCAGCGTTTACCTCTCCGCCCTGCTGATCCTCGCCGGAGGCGCGCTGTCCCTTCTGGGCTTCCTGCTGCTGCGGCTCTCCAACCTGCCTTCGCCGGAACCGGAGGACGACGGGACCATTATCTGACGGCGCGGCTTCCCTTTCGCAAAAAGTTTACGGCTGACGGATGATTCGCGTTCCGTCAGCCGTTTCGCTTCATGGATGGTCTATAATCTGCACGTCCAGCTTGTTATAGGGTATCTGCACGTTGTGCCGGTCAAAGGACTTCCGCAGATTCTCCGACAGAATGAACTGCGTCGCCCACCAGTCGTCCGTCTTTGTCCAGCAGTAGATGGTGTACTCAATGCCGCTGTCCGCAAATTTCGTCAGGAATACCGTGGGTTCCGGGTCCTCCAGGATGTTCGGCGTCTCCCGCAGGGCTTCCCAGCAGGCGTCCTTGACACTTTGGGTAGGCGCGTCGTAGGAGGCCGACATCTTCCAGGTGATCCGCCGCCGGCCTAAGGTGGTGTAGTTGATTACCTTCGCCGACGCAAGCTCCTTGTTGGGCAGCAGGGCCGTGTAGCCGTCCGGCGTGAGAATCCGGGTATGATTCAGGGTAATCAGCTCTACCGTCCCCATGGCGCCGTCCGCTTCGATGAAATCCCCCAGGGCAAAGGGATGGGATGAGAAAATCACAAGCCCCCCAGCCATATTGCCCAGGACGTCCTCCGCCGCCAGGGTCACACCCAGGGAGCAAACCGAGAGCAGCGCTACCAGAGAGGACATATCAATCCCCATAGCCCCTGCCGTAAATACCACCGTCAGCGTGTACAGGACGGCTTTCAGACCCAGGAGGACATAGCGCCGCACACGGTCCTCCAGCTTCGTCCGGCCCAAAAGACGATCCAGTATTTTTAACAGCAGCTTTACCGCCAGCAGACAGACCGCCAGCATAATTACCGCCGATATCAGGTCCTCCATCGTGAAATGCCCCAGGGCGCGGTTCACCACAGTGCTTACGTCCGGCATAGACCTCTCTCCTTCATCAGCGGATTGCCCGTACCCGGATGACCCCGGCCAGATTGCGCAGGTCTTCTTCCACCGCCGGGCCTACCTCCGAATTCAGGTCTACCAGCGTATAGGCATAGTCCCCTTTGGATTTGTTGCTCAGGTTTTCCACGTTCACCCCGTCCCGGCTCAGAAGCGTGGTGATATTCGCCAGCATCGCCGGAATGTTCTTGTGCAGCACGCAGAGACGCATAACCCCGCTCCGCTCCAGAACCACATCCGGCAGATTGACAGAGTTCCGGATATTCCCATTCTCCAGGTAGTCCCGCAGCTCATCCGCCGCCATAACCGCGCAGTTCTGCTCGCTCTCCGGCGTGGACGCTCCAAGATGGGGCATGGCGACGACATGGGGATGCGCTACCAGACGGTTCGTGGGGAAGTCTGTCACGTACGCCGTCACCTTGCCCTCGTCCAGCGCGGAAAGAAGCGCGTCGTCGTCCACAATCCCGCCCCGGGCCAGGTTAATCAGACGCACGCCGGGCTTCATCGCCGCAAACGCTCCCGCGCCGATCATATGCCGGGTCTTCTCGTTGTAGTGGATATGGGCCGTGATGTAATCCGCTTTGCGATACAGCTCGTTGATATCCTGCACCACGCGCACATGACGGTCCAGCCGCAGGGCGGAGTTCACGGAGAGGAAGGGGTCGTAGCCGTACACGTCCATCCCCATGTTCAGCGCCACGTTTGCCACCAGCGCCCCAATCGCGCCCAGTCCAATCACGCCCAGGGTCTTCCGGTAAAGCTCCGGGCCCGCGTACGCCGATTTGCCCTTCTCCACCACGTCCGCAACCTCAATCCCCGATGCCGCCTGATTCTGTACCCAGCGGATGGCCCCGGGCACGTCGCGGGAGGACAGAAGCATCGCGCACAGCACCAGCTCCTTAACCGCGTTTGCATTGGCGCCCGGCGTGGAGAAAACCGCGATCCCGGCTTCCGAACAGCGGTCAAGGGGAATGTTGTTCACCCCTACTCCCGCACGGGCAATCGCAAGCAGGCTCTCTGGAAATTCGTAGTCCAGCAGGCTCGCGCTCCGGACCAGGATTCCCTCTTCCGCCGTGACCGCTTCCCCTACCTCGTACGCCGCCGGGTCCAGACGCGCGAGTCCCGCAGGCGCGATCTTGTTGAACGTTCTCACTCTGTGCATTCCTGAAAACCTCCATTATTGTCAGCATACAGGAGATCGTCTCTCGCTTTCTCCCGTTCCTTTTATTGGCTGTCTCTTGCGCTTTTGCAGGGAATCCAAAGCCGGAAATCGCA
>ERZ778514.1782-NODE-1782-length-15135-cov-3.679841_pt1 | contig 15135 bp, 11 predicted proteins | sample MGYA00510344_ERZ778514 | MGnify/ENA primary metagenome ERZ778514 (study PRJEB29527, sample SAMN07138968) | mouse gut metagenome | material: feces | host: mouse | place: China:Nanjing | collected 2016-01-25 ... | reverse complement strand
GCTGCAAATCGAAATCATACAGCTTTTCCATTTCCGCGCCTGCCAGGGGTTCAATCACCGTTCCGGCGGGGTCGTCAATCAGCAGCATCACATGGGGCAGTTCTATGGGCGCGTCCTTCCGTACCTTTACCCGGGGCGGGATTCTTGACAGCACCGTGCCCTCAGTCGCCCGGATCAGCGCGCCGGAGCCGGGGGTGAAGTCGTACTGCTCCAGGTCCACCATGCCGATCAGTCCATGCCGGATTCTGCCGTCCGACTGAGCGCGCTCCACATAAATCAGACTGTCCTCCAATGTCCGGAACACGTCTTCTGACAGATACTTTGCCATGGCGTTATTGATTCTGGCGATATGCGCGTCTACATCCGGCCCGTTCAGCTCCGCTTCAGGAAGAATCAGACGCAGGGCGGACGGCGCGTCTCCTACCGTTTCCTCCACTGCCTGCCAATATTCCGGCTGGGAGGTGAACTGGTCGCAGGCTACCACCGCCCATTTCGTCATATCCACGTCCTTGGGCAGCAGTACGTCCGCAGGGTAAAAGCCTAGTTTCCGGAACTTCTCATTCATGGCCGCACCTTCCTTTCTCTTGTTCGTCATTTTTACGCTGCTTCATTCAGTTTCCACGGGCAGCAGCTTCCCGCCAGGCTGAAAGTCCTCCCGGCGGCGGTCGGGTATCCGAAAAGCATAGTGTCCGCCAAAAGGACCATCAAATCTGGCTTCCCCCGGATGGACGTACTCCCCCTGACGCGCCGGGTCGGGCTGTTCTATCATCTGCACCTGACAGACAAACGATGCGCCTTCCGGTGATACACAGAGGACCTTCGCGCCCTGTCGGAGACTTCCGGAGAGCATTCGGCCTGCCACTGCCGCTCCACCGCTCCGGAGGGCAAATGCGTCTTCTATCACAAACTCAAACGGACCCGCCGGTTTCTTCCGGAACGAAAACAGCCCCATCACAGCGCCGCCCGTATCGCGTTCAGAAGACCGTCAAACTCCTCGTAGGCGGGCAGATCCGGATAGTCCTTTTTGATCTGTTCCGTGCTCTTGAACAGGAATCCCGCTTTGCTCGCCTGTATCATCGCAAGGTCGTTGAAGCTGTCTCCTGCCGCAATGGTCTCGTAGCCGATGGACTGGAGCGCTTTTACCGTCGTCAGCTTTGATTTCTCACAGCGCATTTTAAAGCCCGTGATCTCCCCGCTTTCCGATACTTCCAGCGTGTTGCAGAAAATCGTCGGCCAGTTCAGCTTCTCCATCAGAGGCTTCGCAAACTGCTCGAAGGTGTCGCTGAGGATAATCACCTGCGTTTCCTCCCGCAGCGCGTCCAGGAACTCTTTCGCGCCGGGCAGAGGGTCTATCGTCGCTATGGTCGCCTGAATCTCCTTCAATCCAAGACCATGCTCCTTCAATATCCCCATGCGGAATTCCATCAGCTTGTTGTAGTCCGGTTCGTCACGGGTCGTACGCTTCAGCTCCGGTATTCCGCTCGCTTCTGCAAACGCTATCCATATCTCAGGCACCAGTACGCCTTCCATGTCCAGACATACGATATTCATACGTGTTCTCCTTGTTCTCTCGTTTTTACCCCTTGAGGGCGTTTGCTGCCAGTATAGCAGATTTTTCCCCGCTTGTCACCCATTATTTCCAAATCCAAGTCTTGAAATAACAGATATCAGCTGCTATAATCGGCCTGACAAACGAACATCCCTTTTCTATGGCACTTCATTTTATAAGCGTCTGCTGAACGGGGCTCCATTGGCCGTTTGATCTTGTAATTCCCAGCAGGCAAAATGCTGTATCCATGCAGATTTGCTGCCTCCTTCACCTCCACGCCCGGACGTTCATCGCAGCGGACAGAAGGAATGTCAAAAATTATTCTAAAAAAATTTCAGGAAGCCCTTGACAAACTCCGTCGAAGCTGATATAGTATCACTTGCCCGTTGCGGGTGCGTCAAACACGGCGGCATAGCTCAGTTGGCTAGAGCATGCGGTTCATACCCGCAGTGTCCCCGGTTCAAATCCAGGTGCCGCTACCAGATTTCATGAGGCGTCCTTTCGCGGCGCTTCGTGAAATCCTCCATCCCCCCATGGCCCGTTGGTCAAGTGGTTAAGACACGGCCCTTTCACGGCTGTAACATGGGTTCGAATCCCGTACGGGTCACCATCCCATAAGACGTCGTCCTTTTCGGCGTCTTTTGGGATACCACCTCCCCCTCTCTTTTGTTTCTTTCATCGGAGGCTTAGCTCAGCTGGTTAGAGCGCATGCTTCACACGCATGAGGCCACTGGTTCGAGTCCAGTAGTCTCCACCACAGGAATCCCTTAGAGCCACAAGGCTTTGAGGGATTTTTTGTTTCCTTTTGCTGGAAGATTCAGCATCACGAATATCTATCATAACAAGGCTATATTTCTGTTATACCAACCGGACCAGCATCTCTGCCGCCAGTCCCGCAAAATAAACACCTGCTTCCATGGCTGCGGATCAGCTGGTAAAGGGGCAGGTCTTTTCCAGCAATCAAAATCTGCCCTCGCTCCATAGAACTCCTCCTTTCGGCAGGGGGACTTCATTTTCGGATATCAAATATCAGCAAAAGCATGGGGGATGCCAGATTCAGACATCCCCCGCTGCTTATTCAGAATTCCAGATTTTTGCCGTCCTGCCCAAAGATATGACAGACATTACCGCTGAAGGTCAAATTCAGCTTGTCGCCGGGATGGAAGGTGTCGATATGCGCGCCGCTGGGGTCCATGGTCGGCACGATCACCACCACGTCTTTGCCTTCGGCATTGGCGTGGAAATGGACCTCGCTGCCCATCATTTCGGAAACTTCCACTGTCGCGGTCAGGGTGTTGCCGGGCGCCTTGGCAAGCACCATATGACTGGGACGAACACCCAGAACGATCTCCTGCGCAGAAACCTTCCGTGCAGACAGATTCTTCTGCTTCTCGCCGGACAGCGCCACTTTACAGCCGCCTACAGAGACGCTGTACTGTCCGCCCTCACAGAGCAGCTTCGCGTTGAAGAAGTTCATCTGCGGCATCCCGATAAAGCCAGCCACAAACAAGTTCGCGGGATGGTCAAAGACTTCCTGAGGCGTGCCGATCTGCTGAATCCAGCCGTCCTTCATAATCACGATCCGGTCACCCAGAGTCATGGCTTCGGTCTGGTCGTGGGTGACATAGATGAAGGTAGTATCGATTTTCTGACGCAGTTTGATGATCTCGGCGCGCATCTGGTTCCGGAGCTTGGCGTCCAGGTTGGAGAGGGGTTCGTCCATCAGCAGCACCTTGGGTTCCCGGACGATGGCCCGGCCAATGGCAACACGCTGCCGCTGGCCACCGGAAAGGGCCTTGGGCTTCCGGTCCAGATACTGGGTGATGTCCAGGACCGCCGCGGCTTCCTTAACCCGCTGATCAATTTCACCCTTGCCCATCTTGCGCAGCTTCAGAGGAAAGGCCATGTTCTCATAAACCGTCATATGGGGATACAGCGCGTAAGACTGGAAGACCATAGCGATATCCCGGTTCTTGGGTTCCACGTCATTGACCAGTTTGCCGTCGATGTACAGCTCGCCGCCGGAGATCTCCTCCAAACCGGCTACCATCCGCAGGGTGGTGGACTTGCCGCAGCCGGAAGGACCAACGAGGACGATGAACTCCTTGTCCGCAATGTCCAGATTGAATTCCTGCACGGCAATCACGCCCTGATCCGTTACCTGAAGATTGACCTTCTTTTCCGGATCGCCGGGCTTCTTCTTCGGCTTCTTCTGATCGCTGCTGTGGGGATAGATTTTCGTGATACCCTTCAATTTCAGACTTGCCATAGCACTCGGTCCTGACGAAAGGGCCTCCGCCGCCTTCGCCTCGCCCCGGTTGGGACATTACGACAGGTCTCCACACTGCCGCACCGCAGACCGCCGCGGGTTTTCCTCCTTCTTTCTGGTGCCGGCCGCTGTAGGAGTGGAGCAGCGGACCGGCCCGTTGATTATTGCGCACCCTGTGCGGGAAATAAGACAGGCCGTCTCATACTGGGGACGAATTACGGCACAAAGCCAAAGCCTAAAATGGTGAAAGTTTTCTCTTCATCCGCCGGGGCCATGGAAATCTCGATTTTATGACGGCGGGTTTCTGTTCCCTGAAACAGCAGCGCGGCATGGCAATGAGTCCAGTTGACTGCTCTTGGGTCCAGGGTGCGGAGCAGCACGCCGTCTTCCCGGACCTCTGCCTTTCCGAACGCCGGGTTTTCTGAATCCTTGAAAATCAGCATCAGACTCTTGCAGGCAATCTCTAAGACAAAGGGCGACGGGTCTTTTCCCTTCTGCCAATTATAGGGAAACTGCGGCGTGTTCTCCGTATCGTCATCCAAAAGAACCGACTGCAATTCTATATCCCGCCGCGTAAAACCGCCCGGAGAAATCTGCACGTCCGGCCAGCCGTCTTTTCGGTCCAGCAGGCGGATGGAAGCGTAATCTGTGCCATACAGGGGCAGAGCCATAGGTTCCGGCGGCATGGGCATCTGGCGGTCCAAACGGTCCAGAAGATACAGCAGACAGTCCGCCATGACCTGATGACCGGTATTGGTGGGATGGTACACGTCATAAAAATACTGCCGTTTGCTGAGGACCCGCCCGCCGCTCTTTGGAAGTGAGAACTGCGGTGAAACAGCTTCCAGTACATCGGCCATGGGAAGCTGATACCGGAATCCAATGGGGGCCAGCCGGTCTTTCAGGTTCCAGTCGTTGGCAAAGACGGAAAACAGCAGGATTACCGCCGGATGCTGGGGCTGATCAAGGATTTTCCGGACCAGGCTTTCATAGCACACGCCGTTTGTCTCGTCGTCCCCATCGTTGACGGCAAATTCAATCACCACCAGATCCGGCCGTTCCGTTCCATCCCGCCCGATATCCCGGTCATAGCGGAGAATGCCCAGCTGTGAGGGAGTTCCGCCCACGCCGGCCTTGAGATAGCGTACCTGGCCCGGGTCGGAAGCGTAACGGTCCCGGATGGCCTCAAAGCTCTTTCGGGCATAGCACATTTCCTGCGCCGGAACTGCCCCGGCCCCTTGTGTAATGGAACCGCCCAGATACGCAATCGTTACTTTCTGTCCGCACCGCAGCTTCCTTTACCCGGCGGTTGTTCCCTCCGGAGAGAAACGAACGGGCAATCATGTCCCGATAGGCCCGGCTTTCCCGATCTACGGGGCTGTCCGGGTCCAGGTCCGGCGCGTCGAAGCCGTCCTGCAAATAGAACTTTACGGTCACTTCCGCCAGGTCCCGGTCTGTGGGAAGCGTAAACAGGAATTGTCCCGGTGTCCGGTCGCTTTCCGGCAGTTCCGGCACAAAGAAGACCGTTTCCGTACCGTCTGCCCGAAAGCTGTACGGCCAACGGCTTCCGCTGCCGGGACCCGCGTCCTCGTAAAAGGCAAGGGTAAAGCCAATTTCCATCGCCGGGTCCGCCGCCTGCGCCGAAACGCCTATGCTGTGGACGATCTGACGGAAGCCTTCCGCCGTATCCAGCCGTGCTGCAAGCCTTTCGTCCAAGCCGCCTACAATCTTTGCCAGCGCGCTCAATCGGCCTCCGTCCAGAAAAATGGGCTGCCGTCCGGTTCCGTCAGACTGGGGTTCGCCTCCGATTTTCTGGTCCAAAAGAACGTAAAAGCCGTTTCTTCGCGTCTGAGGGTCTTTTGGCGCTGTTACGTTCAGCATGAAGACGCGCCTCCTGCCTGCCCGTAATAGGCGTTCGGACCGTGCTTTCTTTGAAAATGTTTTTCCAGTATCCAGGGGGAAGCAGGCCCGGCATGGCTGTCGATCTGCTCGGTAAAGAGGGCCATGCGCGCCACTTCCTCCACGACCACCGCATGATAAACCGCCTGCGCCGGGTCTTTTCCCCAGGCAAAGGGTCCATGACTGCGGCAGATGACGGCGGGAACATGAACCGGGTCCATTCCCCGCTGCCGGAACGTCTCCGCGATGATTTTGCCGGTGTTGGCCTCATAGTCCTCTTCAATTTCCTCCGCCGTCAGACTCCGGGCGCAGGGGATGGGGCCATAGAAATAATCGGCGTGGGTGGTGCCATAAGCGGGGATATCCCGGCCAGCCTGCGCCCAGCTTACGGCATAAGGGCTGTGGGTATGGACAATGCCGCCCAGTTCGGGAAAGGTGTTGTACAGGACCAGGTGGGTTTTGGTATCGGAAGATGGGTGCAGTTTGCCCTCTGCCTGATTGCCCGCAAGATCCATCACCACCATGTCCTCCGGTTTCAGGTCCTCATAGGCCACTCCCGAAGGCTTGATGACAAACAGGCCCGCGTTCCGGTCGATTCCGCTGACGTTGCCCCAAGTATACGTCACCAGATTCCGCCGGGGCAGTTCCATATTGGCTTCATAAACTTTGCGTTTCAGTTCTTCCAGCATAGAGTCATTCCTCCAAGGTTTCCAACGCGGCCCGTTCTGCCGGCAATGCCCTGCGGTAACGGCTCAGGAATCTCTCAAAGCCGTGGATCTCTGCTTCCTCCGCCATCAGCTCCCTGGACTCCGCCCCAGCAAAAACCTTCCGGTCCAGATAGTCCTCCAGAGCCTCCCCCGGTTCCCTCCAGACCTGGTATGCCGCCAGCAGTGCCATGCCATAGGGACCGCCTTCTCCGGCCGTCTCCATCACGGATACCGGCACGGCTGCGGCGGCGGACAGCATCCTCTGACCTACGCCGGGCGTCTTGAAATAACCGCCGTGGGCATAGAGCCGGTCGATCTGAATATGTTCTTCTCCGGTCAGGATGTCCAGACCGATTTTCAGCGTCGCCAGGGCGGAAAGCAGATGGGTCCGCATAAAATTCGCCAGGGTGAAGCGGCTTGTGGGTGTCCGGAGGAACAGTGGGCATCCGGCATCCAGGCCCGTCACGCCCTCGCCGGAAAAGTAGTTGTAGCTCAAAAGTCCGCCGCAGTCCGGTTCACCTTCCAGGGCTTTCCGGAACAGCAGGGGAAAGAGCCGGTTCCGGTCCATCTCCACCCCGGCGGCCTGACAGAATTCGGCAAACAGGCCAACCCAGGCGTTGATGTCGCTTGTGCAGTTGTTGCAGTGGACCATGGCCACCGGCGCGCCGGAAGGAGTCGTCACCATGTCGATTTCGCGGTGAACTCCCAAAGGACGGCCCGTAACAATCATGGCAAAATCACTGGTTCCGGCGGACACATTGCCGGTGCGGACCCTTACGGAATTCGTCGCCGCCATACCGGTGCCCGCGTCGCCCTCCGGAGGAGCCAGCGGGATTCCAGGGCGCAGATTCCCGGACGGGTCCAGGAATTTCGCGCCTGCTTCGGTCAGCGTTCCGGCGTCTTCCCCGGCGGTCAGGACCTGGGGGAATACATCCCGGAAACGCCAGTCATAGCCCTGTTCTGAAATCAGCCTGTCAAATTTCCGGACCATCTCTTCATGGAAATCCAGTTTTCCGCTGTCAATGGGGAACATCCCCGAAGCCTCGCCGATGCCCAGGACCTTCCGCCCGGTCAGCCGCCAGTGGATATATCCCGCCAGCGTGGTCAGGCAGTCCAGCTGGGACAGATGGGCTTCTCCGTTCAGCATGGCCTGATAAAGATGGGCCGCACTCCAACGCTGGGGAATATTGAAGCCAAAGCATTCCGTCAGCTTTTGGGCGGCTTCTCCCGTGATGGTGTTGCGCCAGGTGCGAAAGGCCGTCAGCTGATTTCCGTCCCGGTCAAAGGGAAGGTAGCCGTGCATCATGCCGGATATGCCGATGGCTCCCACGCGCCGCAGAGGTTCGCCATACCGCTCTTTCACATCCCAAAGCAGCGTGGCATAGCACGTCTGAAGCCCCTTGTGGATATCCTCCATGGCATAGGTCCAGACACCGTCTTCCAGTCGGTTTTCCCAATCGAAGCTTCCAGATGCAATGGGCTTGTGATCCCGGTCGATCAGCACCGCCTTGATGCGGGTGGAACCGAACTCAATGCCCAGGACGGTGTTTTCAAAATCCATTGAATCCCTCCTGTTCCGTATTTACAGACCCGCAGGCTTACTGAAAGGGGTTCTCTGTGGGATAGGGCAGCGTCCTGGGCTGGTTATAGGCAATGTCCTGCACGCCCAGGAACTTGAAGACCTCAAAAAGCGCCTTGCCGTGATGCCCGAAAGCTACCGCGCCATGATGGGGATAGCGTTTCTGAATGAGCACGTGGCGGTAAAAACGGCCCATTTCATGGATGGCAAAGACCCCAATGCCGCCGAAAGAACCCGTGGCCACCGGAAGCACCTCGCCTTGTGCAATGTAGGAGCGGAGATTACCGTCACTGTCGCACTGGAGACGGTAGAAGGTGATGTCACTGGCGGCAATATCTCCTTCCAGGGTGCCGCGGGTGAAATCCGGCTCGCTTCCGGCAGGTTCCAGGAGACGGTGCTGGATGAGCTGATATTTCACCGCCCGATCCGCGCAGAGCTTGCAGGCGGGGGTGTTGCCGCAGTGGAAGCCCATGAAGGTATCCGTCAGGCTGTAATCGAACTTGCCCTTGATCTGCTCCTCCCACATTTGAGCCGGAACGGAGTTGTTGATGTCCAGCAGCGTCACAGTATCGCCGGAGACGCACATTCCGATATACTCGGACAGCGCGCCATAGATATCCACCTCGCAGGCCACAGGAATGCCCCGAGAAGCCAAACGGGAATTCACATAGCAGGGTTCAAAGCCGAACTGACTGGGGAACGCGGGCCAGCACTTGTCCGCAAAGGCCACATACTTCCGGGCGCCCTTGTGATTTTCCGCCCAGTCCAGCAGGGTCAGCTCGAACTGCGCCATCCGTTCGCCCAGGTCGGGGTAGTAACGGCCCTCCCCCATCTCGGCAGCCATTTCCGCGCAGACCGCCGGGATTCGGGAATCGCCCGCGTGTTCCCGATAGCTTACCAGCAAATCCAGCTCGGAGTTTTCCTCCACTTCCACGCCCAGCTCGTACAGGCCCTTGATCGGCGCGTTACAGGCAAAGAAGTCCTGGGGCCGGGGACCAAACGTGATGATTTTCAGATTCCGCACGCCAATCACAGCACGAGCGATGGGAACGAATTCCGCAATCATTCCGGCGATCTCCTGGGCCGTTCCTACGGGGTACTCCGGAATATAACCCTTCAAATGCCGCATTCCCAGATTGTAGGAGCAGTTCAGCATTCCGCAGTAAGCGTCGCCCCGGCCATTGATGAGATCCCCGTCCCCCTCGGCGGCGGAAACAAACATACAGGGGCCGTCAAAATTCCGGGCAATCAGGGTTTCCGGCGTCTCGGGGCCGAAGTTGCCCAGGAAGACCGTCAGCGCATTGCAGCCCGCGGCCTTCACGTCTTCCACGGCTTTCAGCATATCCTTCTCGTTCTCCACGGTGACGGGGCACTCATAGACCTCCGTGCCCTGTGCTTTGCAGGCCTCCGCAATGGCACTCCGGCGGCGTTCCGACAGGGAGATGATGAAGCAGTCACGGGACACGGCAATCATGCCCAGTTTGACTTCGGGAATATTGGTCAGCTGCATAAAAAGTTCCTCCTTCTCAGATGTCTTTTGCAATATCAATATTTTCTCCGGTCAGGCCCACATAGGCGCCCTGTCCGGCTTCGCTGGATTCAGGATGGGCCAGCAGCCACTTGTTTTTTGCTGTCAGCCAGCCGTCCTCTTCGTTCACGGGAGAAAACACGGGCTTTGCTTCATTGGTTCCCTTGGGCAGCACTACCGCCGCCCGGAAGCCTGTATCCTCCGTCTGGCAGGGCGCGTAATGGAGGGAAGTGGCGTAGACTTCCACCACGGCCCCGGCAGGCGCACGGAATGCCTGAATCTTTGCGGTATCCAGCATTCCGTCTGTGATCTCCTCCTGTTTTGCCAGCAGAAGGATGAAGTCGGACGCGCCGATATTGATTTCGCTGTCCCGATGGTACTCCAGGCAGTTCAGCTTCGTGTTATGCCCCCAGCACATACCAAGCTGAATGGGCATCCCACCAAAGGCGTGATTTTGCAGCCGCCCGAAAATGGCGCAGTCCTCCAGGGCGGCGATGGACGGCTCGTATGCCACGCCTTCCTCCGGCATGGCGATGTTCTCCATAGCCTGTATCAGCGCCGCGGTGTCATAGCCTGCCAGAACCCTGCCATAGGGCCGGAAGGAAGGGTCGTAAACAGAGGCAATTTTCATTGGATTCTCCTTTACAGAAGTTGTGGAAACAGTGTCTTGCAGGCGGGATAGATTTTCCGGAACTGCTGGTACCGGGCGTCATAAAGGGCGGTCAGGGCCGGGTCAGGCTCCACGGTATCCGCTGTTTGCACCAAGGCATCCGCCGCCGCCTGGACCGTGGGGAACTGACCGGCGGCAACCATGGCCAGCATCGCGCCGCCGTAGCCGGGTCCCTGTTCGGTGGCGGGGATGTCCAGCGGAATGCCCAGGACATTGGCCAGGATGGTCCGCCAGAGCCCGGATTTGCTGCCCCCGCCGCAGAGCATGGAGCGTGGAATGTCGATCCCCAGACTTTTCGCCACCTCAAAGCTGTCCCGGATGGCAAAGGACACGCCTTCCAGAACCGCTTGCAGGAGATCGGCCCGTGAGGTATCCATGGTCATGCCGATGAAGCAGCCGCGGGCGTCGGTGTCGTTGATGGGACTGCGTTCGCCCATCAGATAGGGCAGGAAAAACACATGATTCCGGCCCAGCTTATCCTGTGTAATGGCCGCCTGTTCTCCGGCGTAATCCTGGGTTTTGAAGATGTCCTCCATCAGCCAAAGATTACAGCTTGCGGCGGAGAGCATACAGCCCATAAGATGATATCCGCCGTCAGCATGGGCAAAGGAGTGCAGAGCGTTGCTGGGGTCCACGCTGAAGCAGTCCGAGGAGATAAAGATGGTGCCGGAGGTGCCTAGACTGATGTTGCAGCCGCCATTGCCTACGGTCCCGGTGCCCACAGCGGCGGCGGCATTGTCCCCGGCTCCGGCGCAGACGATCACGGTCTCCGGCAGGCCCAGAGCCCGGGCAATGTCCGGCAGCAGCGTCCCCACCGGCTCCCAGCTTTCGCGGAGTTTCGGAAGCTGTTTTTCCGTAATCCCGCAGATGCCGCACATTTCCGCCGACCAGCGTTTCCGCGCCACATCCAGGAGCAGCATTCCGGAAGCGTCGGAGTAATCCGTGGCATGAACGCCGGTGAGACAGTAGACCAGATAGTCCTTGGGCAGCATGATTTTTTCGATTTGCCCGAACAGCTCCGGTTCATTCTCCCGCATCCACAGCAGTTTGGGGGCAGTGAACCCGGCAAAAGCGATATTGGCGGTATATTGGCTCAGCTTTTCCCGCCCGATAATGCCGTTGAGATAATCGACTTCTTTGGCAGTGCGTCCGTCGTTCCAGAGGATGGCCGGGCGAAGAACCGCGTCTGTACGGTCCAGCGCCACCAGACCGTGCATCTGCCCGCCGCAGCCGATTCCCTTGACCTGAGCCGCGTCGAAACCAGTCAGCAGTTCCGGCACGCCCTCCAGCACCGCCTGCCGCCAATGGGCCGGGTCCTGTTCGCTCCAGCCCGGACGGGGGAACGAAAGCGGATATTCTTTTGTAACCGTGTTCTGTACCTGCCCCGTTCCGTCTACCAAAAGCAGCTTGCAGGCGGAAGTTCCCAGGTCAATTCCAATGTACAGCATAGCATCACTCCTCCTGTAATAAAATACGCGTCAGATGACTTTGCTGACGGCGGACCGGCCTGTGAGCTGGTACGTGCGGGCGTCGGGCTGGCCGGTATGGGCGTACAGGGTCCAGCTGCCACTGCCTGAAACGCGCTCCCCTTGTTCATTGACCACGGTAAAGGCTCTGGGGTCTATGGGGATTTCCAGCGTCTTCTGTTCTCCCGCTTCCAGACGCACCCGCTGGAATCCGCAGAGAATGGGATTGGCAGGAGCGTCGGGGGATTTCTCATCTTTGATATAGAGCTGGACCACATCCTCAGTCCCGCGCTGTCCCTGGTTTCTCACCTGCACCACAGCCTTGCCGCTGTCCGCCGAAAGTCCCGTTACCACAACATCTCCGTAGGTCAGACCGTAGCCGAAGGGATAGAGAGGCGTTCCCTGATAATAACGGTAGGTCCGGTTCCGCATGGAGTAATCAGTAAAGGCAGGCAGTTCCTCCAGCGCGTCATTCCGGTAGAAGGTCACAGGCAGCTTGCCGGAGGGGGATTTTTTGCCGAAAATCAGTTCCGCGATGGCCTGGCCTCCCCCGGCGCCGGGATACCAGCCCAGAAGAACGGCGTCCGCCTGGTCCTGGGCCTCGCTGAGGTCGATGGCGCTTCCTGCCAGGAGAACCACCAGCGTGGGTTTCCCTGCCGACAGGACGTGCCGCAGAAGCATCCGCTGAGGCGACGGCAGGAACAAATCCTCTTTGTCCCCGGACCCGGCGGCGTTGCCCTCATCAGGCTGTTCTCCTTCCAGGGTTTCGTCCAGTCCCAGAACCAGAATCACCACGTCGCTGTGCCTTGCCACCGTCATAGCCTCCGCCATGCGGTCGCCGGCCTGGGCCAATGGCTCTATCCGGTCCCGCCAGAGGTGGCAGCCTTCCGCGTACAGCACCCGGCCCCGGCCAGCCATGGCGTCCTGGATACCCTCCAGCACGGTGACATAGCGGGACGCGGTGCCGTGGTAGTTGCCCACCAGCGCCGCCCGGCTGTTGGCATTGGGACCGATCACCCCGACAGTCCCCACCGTTTCCGGGTCCAGCGGCAGAAGACCGTTGTTTTTCAGCAGCACGCAGGATTCCAGGGCGGCTTTATGGGCCAGGGCCAGGTGTTCCGGGCACTCCACCGCCTCATAGGGAATGGCGTCGTACGCGCTCCCCTCCCCCAGGACGCCCAGGAGATACCGGGTAGTAAAGAGCCGCTCGGCAGCGATGGTGATGTCCTCCTCGGAAATCAATCCCTCCCGCAGGGCCAGAAGCAGGCAGCGGTAGCAGTCTCCACAGTTCAGGTCACAGCCGTTTTTCAGAGCCAGGGCCACGGATTGGGCAGTATTCTCCGTGACCATATGCCCGGTATGAAAATCCCGGATGGCCCAGCAGTCGGAAACCACATGGCCCTCGAACCCCCACCGGCCCCGAAGAATGTCTTTCAGCAGCGTTTTACTTCCGCAGCAGGGTTCGCCGTTGGTACGGTTGTAAGCGCCCATGACGGCCTCCACTCCGGCCTCTTTGACGCAGGCTTCAAAAGCGGGAAGGTATGTCTCCTCCATATCCCTGGCAGAAGCTACAGCGTTGAACTTATGCCGCAGGCTTTCCGGTCCGCTGTGAACGGCGAAATGTTTGGCGCAGGCGGCGGCTTTCATGGTCTCACCGTCCCCCTGAAGGCCCCGGACATAGGCTTTCCCCAGCCGGGAGGTCAGACAGGGGTCCTCGCCGTAAGTCTCATGTCCCCGGCCCCAGCGAGGGTCCCGGAAGATGTTGACATTGGGGGACCAGAAGGTCAGACCTTTGTAAATATCCCGGTCATCCTGGGCGGAAAGGGCGTTGTATTTGGCCCGGCCTTCCGTCGCCGCCACGTCTCCCAGCTTTTCCAGCAGCTCCTCATCGAACATGGCCGCAAGACCAATGGCCTGGGGAAAACTGGTGGCGGTCCCGGCCCTGGCTACGCCATGAAGGGCCTCGTTCCACCAGTTGTAGGCGGGGATACCCAAACGGGGAATGGGCGGCGCGATATAGCTCAGCTGGCCGGCCTTTTCCTCCAGGCTCATCTGCGCCACCAGAGCCTTGGCCTTTTGCGCCGCTTTTGTTCGATCCATAAAATACTCCTTTACTTCTGATACTTCAGATGTGAGTCCGATTGCAGTCCTTGATAATGAAAGTCCAGAAAATCCGCGGTTCCTCCCGGCTGTTCCGTCCCATAGCAGAACAATCCGAAACGGCATCCGGTGAACAGGTCCAGCTTGAAATACAGTTCCTGCATGATCCCCAGAGGCTTCCAATTTCCCGACTCGTCCAGATAAGAGAACGCGGCGGTATCCGGTTCCCGTGAGAAATCCGCGTCCACTCGAAGGGTCTCCACCGGTCCGGCGGGGATAGCGGCGTATTCCACCGGCGGACGTTCGTAATCCGATTCACTCCGATTGCCGCGTTCTTCCGCCGGACGGCCCAGCATAACCAGCACATAGCCGCCATTCCGCCGGGTCAGGGCAATCGCGCCGTAACAGCCTTGAAAGGCACAGATTCCAGCATAATCTCCCTCTTGCAGTCCCGTTCCGTCCACAGTCACCCACGCCCCGCACGCCGGACCGGTACAGCGCTGGGTGAGCGTATTCCGGGCCAAAATCAGGTTTGGGCTGACGCGTCTGGCAGTCAGCCGGAACGCGCCAGGACGTGCTGTAAGGGACCAGCCGTCCGGGTCCGGGCTGTGGCTGAACTGCCAGTAATGCGCCAGCCGGACGGTCCCTGTTTCATCCGGCGCACAGCAAAAAGAATCGCCGTTCAAAGATGGGTCTGCCGCAAATGTCCAGGCTTTCCCACAGTCCAGAACCGGGAAGCCTTCCGGGTCAAAGGTCAGGGGCATCCAGACCGGCGAACGGCCCAGCGCGCCCCGGTCCTGGAAGAAAAATCCATACCAGTTCCCCTTCGGGTCCTCTGTCATGCCGCCCTGGGCAATGCCGAAGCCCCGCCAGTTCCGGTCCTCGTCCAGAATCGTCTTTTTCCGGAACGGCCCCGTCAAAGAGTCCGCCAGAAAGCAGTCCTGTGTTTTCAGACAGCGGCTTCCCTGGGGCATATGGCAGGTGAAGAGATAATACCGGCCATCCCGCTTATAGAAATGGGACCCTTCATAGCCAAGACGCTGGCCCGGCTGGTCAGTCACAAGAACGCGGTGCAGTCCGTTGGGTTCCGGCCCCCAGGTCTTTGGGTCCAGTTCCGTGAGATACAGCGTGGTATTTCCGTGGATGATGTAAACCTTGCCGTCCTCGTCAAAGAACAGCGACGCGTCATAGAAAAAGCCGTTCATTTCCGTTCTCTGCCAGGGTCCGGCGGGGTCGCTGGCCCGGAAGAGCAGGGATTTATGGGTATCGTTGCAGGCAAATGTCAGATAGAACATCCCCTGATGAAACCGCAGAGACGGCGCCCACATTCCCTGACCGTAAATCTGCCGCCCGTCTTCCAGCTTATGG
>ERZ778514.1777-NODE-1777-length-15154-cov-4.572753_pt1 | contig 15154 bp, 13 predicted proteins | sample MGYA00510344_ERZ778514 | MGnify/ENA primary metagenome ERZ778514 (study PRJEB29527, sample SAMN07138968) | mouse gut metagenome | material: feces | host: mouse | place: China:Nanjing | collected 2016-01-25 ... | reverse complement strand
GATAAAGGCGGCCTTTTCGGATACCGGCCCGAAGTCCACGTCGCCGGAGAGCTTTCCGTCAGGACCGCGGTTCATGGCCACGTCAATCACCGCCGCGCCGGACTTCACCATGTCCGCCGTCACAAGACCTGTACGTCCCACGGCGGAAACCAGGATATCAGCTTCTCTGGTATACGCGGCCAGGTCCGGCGTTTTGGAATGGCACAAACTCACCGTACCGTCAGCCTGGGTCAGGAGGGTGGACAGCGGCTGTCCCACCAGACTGCTCCGGCCTATGACCACACAGCGTTTCCCGCGGACGGGAATATCATACGCGGCCAGAAGCTCCATCACGCCCGCCGGGGTGCAGGGCCGGAACCCTTCCCGCCCAAGGGTCATCTTTCCCACGTTCAGCGGATGGAAGCAGTCGACGTCCTTGTCCGGCCGGATGCTCTCCAATACCTGCCGCGTGTCCAGATGTCCCGGCAGAGGGAGCTGGACAAGAATGCCGTCGATTTTCGGGTCGTCGTTCAGCTCCGCCAGCAGCGCCAGCAATTCCGCCTGGGTGGTCTCCGCGGGTATCCGGTGGGAGAAGCTCTGTATTCCGCATTCCCCGCAGTCCCGCTCCTTTCCACGGACGTATATCTGGGACGCGGGGTCTTCTCCTACCAGTACCACTGCAAGCCCTGCTTTCAGACGCTCCGCTTCTGCCCGGACCTCCGCCTTTACCTTTTCCGCAAGGGCTTTGCCATCAAGGATTGTCATGTCTTTCTTCCTCCGTATCGCTGTCCGTTTCCAGCCCGGATTCCACCGCGTCTGTATCCGGACCGGCTTCTTTTTTTGTGGTTTCTTCTGACGCGGCTTCGATTTCCGCGGCGGCTGGATCTGAATCGCTTTCCGTTGTTTCGGAACCTGGATCTGAATCTGAACCATGGGCCTCTAAAATATCCTCCAGCTCTGGAGGGGCGTCCTGTTCAGCCTCCGGGGACGCGGGCTGTCGTTCTTCTGCCAGCCGGTTCACGTAAAGACTGATGGCGGACGCGCGGCGGATACAGAGCTGATAGAAGAGCAGCCCGGCCCCCGCCAACGCCAGAAGGAAGCTCAGTGCCTGGGATACCCGGACAGGCTCGCCAAGGAAGCTGAGTCCGAAGAGGTAGAGGCTGTCGGTACGCAGGCCCTCAATCCAGCAGCGGCCCAGACCGTACCAGAGAAAGTAGAATGCCGTATTCTCCCCATCGAACCGGCGGCCCTTGGAGACAACCAGAAGAATCAGGGCCAGTCCCGCCAGATTCCAGAGGCTTTCATAAAGGAAGGTGGGGTGGACTTCAATATATTGGTAGCTGCTGACCCAGAGCCGCATCCGCCAGGGCAGGTCCGTAAAAGAACCGAAGGCTTCCCGGTTGATAAAATTGGCCCAGCGCCCGATCACCTGACCCAGCAGCAGGCCCATGACGCACAGGTCCGCCAGCGCGCCGAAAGGGATTTTCCTGCGCCGGGAGAAGCAGTAAGCCACCAAAGCGCCCGCGATGACGGTGCCGTAAATGGCAAGCCCGCCGTCCCATATGGCAATCATGCGCCCGAAGTCCAGCCCTCCGGACGCGTTCCGGTAGAGGTCCAGATTGAACAGCACATAGTAGACACGGGACCCCAGGATGCAGCACGGCACCGCCCAGAGCACCAAATCCAGCACGTTGTCACTGGTCAGACCGTATTTCGGCGCCTGTCTCATACACAGCAGCAGGCCCGCCAGAAAGCCCAGGGCCAGGATGACGCCGTACCAGTAGACCCCGTGGCCGATGTGAATGGCGATAACGTCCGGATTAAAGGACCACTCTCCGAACAGGCCGGGGAAGCTGATGGGCATATCTTTCAGAGCAGTTAACGCAGTCAAAAACGAGACTTCCTTTCTATCAATCAGGTTTCCTCTTTGGGGACGATTTCGCAGAAGACCGACCGGTCCTCCGTAATGTTCTTCCGCAGGAAATCCAGCACGTCGTCCAGGTTGATGGAGTCGAAGACCTCCGGGAAGCGGAAGGGATCGTAGCCGTTGAAATGCCCATCGGTCATGGACGCGGCGATATTTTCAAAGGAGTTCAGCGCCCGGATATTGAAGCCGTAAGACGCCCGCCGCACCCGCTGGTAGAAGGACTCGTCCGCGCCTTCCCGCACCAGCCGCCCGGCCTCCTTCAGGATTTCCTCCGCCACGGTCCGGGTTTCCTTGCTGTCGCCTCCCGCGTAGAGGTAGGCCGCGCCGGGCAGCAGCTCGAAGGCCCCGCCGAAGGTTCCGTTAATCAGCCCCTGACTGTACAGCCGTTGGTATAAAGGACTGGATTCCCCAAGGAGCAGGTCGCAGGCGATGTCCCCCAGAATCATGGTCCGCAGGGTATCCTCCCCGCGCTCCGGCGGCCGGCACTTGAAAGCGGAAAGGAACTGAGGCGACGAAACCTCCATAGCAATCTGATTCTCCCGTTCTGCCACGGCCTCCGGTTCCTGGCCGTAATCCCGGGCAATCACCGGCCCGCCGCTCCGGGGAAGGACCCTCTGAGCCAGTTCGCTGACCGCCGCCGGTTCCACGTCGCCAACCACCGTCAGGATCATGTTGGAGGGGGTGTAGAAAGCCTTATGACAATCATAGAGGGTCCCGGCGGTGATATGGGAAATGCTCTCAATGGTCCCCGCGATGGAGGTCTTGGCCGGGTTCTGCTGATAGAGGGCCTTGAGCATCTGGTGGTAAATCTGCCAGTCGGGGTTATCCTCGATCATACGGATTTCCTGGCCGATAATCCCCTGCTCCTTGGCGACGCTCTCATCCGTAAAATAAGGAATGGAGACAAATTTCAGCAGAATTTCCAGATTTTCCTCGAATTTGCTGGTAGAATCGAAATAATACGCGGTTATGGCGTTGGAGGTGAAGGCATTGGGTTCCGCGCCGTTTTTGGCCAGCTCCTGCAAGGCGTTGCCCTCTTCTGTATCAAACATCTTATGCTCAAGATAATGGGCGATTCCGGCAGGGGTGTCCAGCCATTGCCCGTCATGCTGGAAACGGGTGTCCATACCGCCGTACCGGGTGGCGAAGAAGGCGTATTTTTTCGCGTAGCCCGGCTTTGGCACCACCCGGATTTCCAGGCCGTTGGGCAGGGTCTCCTGATGGACCAGCTCGCCGATGCGCTGATAAAAATTCTGTTTCATTCCGCGTCCTCCTTTCCCCGCAGGAAATACACCGTGTCCAGGGCAACGCTCCCCATGGCCTCCTGAATCCGCTCCAGGGGCGTTTCCCGTACCTGCCGGGCAAGATCTTCCAGGCTGTCGTTCTGACCGGTGGCAATGCTGCCGATACAGAAATTCTCCATCCGGCCCTGGGAATCCTGCATGGACGCATAGGCATTCAGCAGGGTGCTTCGGGCGGCTTCCAGTTCCCAGTCTTCCAGATTGCCGTTCTGCACCGCCTGGAGCTGGGCCATGATTTCGTCATAAGCCTTCTGGTAATTTTCAAACTCAATGCCGGAGGACACCGTAATCAGCCCCTTGGACCGGTGGAAGGTAGAGGACGCGTAATAGCACAGGGACAGTTTTTCCCGCACGTTCAGGAACAGTTTGGAATTGCTGCTCCCGCCGAACAGAGTGTTCCCCAGAAGCAGCGCAGGCCAGTCCCGGCTCTTGCAGGTAAAGCCCATGCCCAGCTTGCCTTGGGTCACGTCAAGGGATTCCGTAATGGTCCGGGGCGCGTCGGGGGCGGCGTGGCGCGTTACGGGCAGCAGGGGTTCCACCTTCTCGCGGGGCAGGGACGAGAAGGCCGCCCGCATTGCCTGTTCCACCCTGCCCTGTGACGCGCTGCCGCTGTAGAACAACTCCAGCCGGGCGGTGGACAGGAGCTTCTGATACGCCGTGTAGAGCTTTCCGGCCTGAAGCTTCTCCACCCCGGCCTGTTCGCCAAGTCGGGACACGCCATAGGGTTCCCCGGCGCACATCTCCTGGAGAAGGCGACGGTCTGCATAGGCCCGCTTGTCGTTGATCAGGCTCCGGATCGCGTCGGTCAGGTTGGTCCGTTCGCTCTCAAAGTAATTGGTGACAAAACGGCCGCGTTCCGTCGCAGGGTCGCAGACCAATTCTCCAAGAAGCCCCGCCACGTCCTCCAGAAGCCGTTCGCCGCCGGGGGTAAAGCTGTCGTCGATCATGCTGGCCACGAATCCCAGGCAGTGGGTCTCGCCGATTTTCCGCACCACGCTTTCGATCCGCGCCCCATAGAGCCTGTCCAGCTTTGCCGACAGCAGTCCCATATTCGGGCAGGTCACCGTGCCCCGCCGCAGCACCGGCGGAAGCAGGGCAAACCCGGACGCTGTTTCCTCCCGCAGGGGCACGAGGAACTGCGCCGAGAGCACGCTGGTCTTGAATTTGCGCGCTGGCAGATACGTCAGGTAGACCTCTTCTGCCAGCCTTGTTCTGATCCCTTCCAAAATCTCAGCTCCTTCTGTGTTCGTCTGAATCTTTCATCTTTTTCAGCACTCCTGATTATAGTATATTTTTCCCAAGAAAGAAAGCCCTCTTGTAAAAAAGACTCGAATTTTGCGGCGTCATAAAAGGGCCGTCCGGCGCATAGGTTGTCCCAGAGGTGAATGGAATGAAACGAAGGAGAATCTTCCGGCGTGTGGAAGCGCTGCTGCTGGCCTGCGGGACGCTTTGGCTCGCTGCGGTGACGGCGGGCAGCGAGAATGCGGCGGCGGCCTGGAAAGCCCTGGGGGACGCGGCGCCGCTGGGGGTACTGCAATGGGAGCTGGGGGACTTCCGGCGGCAGGACGGCCTGTCTGCTGCTGCGGCTCTGGCGATTGGACAGTCTCCCCTGCTGCTGGCGGCGGGACCGGCCATTGCGGACTATCAGGCCCTGAACCGGCAGGAGGCCCCGGAGGAAGACGGCGAGACGACGGAACCTGCTGTGATTCCCGTGGAGGAAACGCCCTTGGACCCCGTTGCTGCTCCCGCTGCGGACAACGGCGTGCCTGCCAAGACGCTGGTTCCTTCCAGCACGGAGGGCTATACCGTCTGCGGCCGGACCTACATCAGTAATTCTACCCAGCATATCCTGTCCATAGAAGACCTCCAGCAGCCCTTTGACGCCCGGTTAGGCCCCGAGGAACCTCAGATTCTGATCCTGCATACCCACGGCAGCGAAGCCTATACCCCCGTCCCTGGGACTTCCGTTGTCTGGTCCGGGAACTGCCGCACCACCGACTGCCGCTGGAACGTGGTCCGGGCCGGGGATGAAATGGCCGCCGTCTTCCATGAGCGTGGCATTTCCGTCCTCCATGACCGCACCCTTTATGATTATCCCTCTTATTCCGGCGCTTATGACCGTTCCCTGGCTGCAATTCAGTCCTACTTGGCCCAGTATCCCTCCATCCGCTTTATCCTGGATGTGCATCGGGACGCCATTGAAGACGGGCAGGGGAATCAGTACAAAGCCGTCTCCGAAATCGAGGGCCTGGGAACCGCCGCGCAGATGACCATTGTCCTGGGCAGCGACGGCAGCGGTCTGGAGCATCCGCGATGGATGGAGAATCTCCGGCTGGGAACGGCCATCCAGGAGGAGGCTCTGCGGGATTATCCTACCCTGATGCGGCCCCTCCTGCTCCGGAACTCCCGCTATAACCAGCACGCCACCACGGGTTCTCTTCTGGTGGAGGTGGGCGCGGCCGGCAATTCCCCGGAGGAAGCAGCCCTGTCCGCCCGCCTCTTCGCTGAAAGTATGTCCAATATCCTGGAGGCCCAAAGCAAATGAACCGCTCTCTTCCCTTACAGCAATTCCATCCTGGACAGAGAACTTTAATAGCAGAATCCAGCGAAAATAAAGGAATCTGAAAACTTTTTGCGCTGAAATAATCTTGCCCCTGGTGGAATTGCTGTAAAAACCTTCCGGCGCGCCGCGGGAGCTTCTTTTCCGTGAGCGCGCCGTTTTTTGCACCCAATTCACGCCTGTGTCTCTGCTGTCTTTTCCAATCGCTGCGGAGTAAAAATCTGGACGCTGTCAGAAATATAAATCTGGAGCAGGATTTTTTTATGACCCGTGCTTTTGGGGCATACTGTTCCTTGACGATTTTCCGGTTCTGTCAGAAAGAAGCAGGCGTTTTTGTGAGGTCCTCCAAAAATTCCCGGCGGCTCAGGGAAAAGATTGACATTTTGACAAAATCTGTTATACTGGACAAAAAGGGTCAAGTTTCGGGAAAGGGGAACGGCCGTATGCTGATCACAAGAGAGCTGGACTATGCCATACGGACCCTGCGGGCGCTGCACCGGCACGGACAGCTTTCGGCGGCGGCGGTGGCGGAGCTGGAGCATATGCCAAAGGCCATCACGCTGAAAACCCTCAGCCGGCTCCATGGCGCGGGCATTGTGGAGAGCAGGCGGGGCATCGGCGGCGGTTACGTCCTCCGGCGGCCCTGCCGGGAATTGACGCTGCTGGACCTTTTCCAGGCCCTGGACGAGCCGCCGCTGCTCAACCGCTGCCAGAAGGAGGGCTACTGCTGCGAGAACCATCCCGAAGGCGGCTGCGGTATCTGCCGGGAGCTGAACCGGGTGCAGTCGGCGCTGAATCTGGAATTCCAAAGAACCCCGTTAAGCGATATCTTTGCATAAATCCGGACGCAATATGAAGGAAAAAGGAGGCACACACATGATGTATCAAACCACCCAGGCCCATGAAGAACTCCGGGCCAAAGTACGGGCTTTCGCCGAAAGTGAAATCAAACCCATCGCGTTTATGCTGGACAAGGAGAACAAATTCCCCACAGAGGCCGTGGCGAAAATGGGCGAACTGGGTCTGATGGGCCTGCCCTACGAGAAAGAGTACGGCGGCGCGGGGTCTGATGCGCTCAGCTACGCCATCGCCGTGGAGGAATTGGCCAGGGTCGACGGCGGCGCGGGAGTCATCCTGTCTGCCCACACGTCTTTGGGCACCTATCCGATTTACGCCTTTGGCACGGAAGAGCAGAAGAAAAAATACCTGCCCGATCTCTGCTCCGGCAAAAAACTGGGCGCGTTCGGCCTGACGGAACCCAACGCCGGTTCTGACGCGGGCGGCACCGAAACCACCGCCGAGGATATGGGGGATTACTACCTTCTGAACGGCGAGAAAATCTTTATCACCAACGGCGGCGAGGCCAGCACCTACGTCGTGTTTGCCGTGACCACGCCTGGCATCGGCACCCGGGGCATCTCCGCCTTTATCGTCGAGAAGGGCTGGGATGGATTTACCTTCGAGGAACATTACGACAAGATGGGCATCCGGTCCTCCGCTACCTGCCAGCTCAATTTCAACGGCGTGAAGGTCCCCAAGGAGAATCTGCTGGGCAAGGAAGGCCAGGGCTTCAAGATCGCCATGGCTACCCTGGACGGCGGACGGATCGGCATCGCGGCACAGGCTCTGGGCATCGCTCAGGGGGCTTATGAGGCCGCTGTGGAGTATTCCAAGGAGCGGGTCCAGTTCGGACGGCCTATCTGTCAGCAGCAGAATATCGCCTTCAAAATCGCGGACATGGCAACGAAGCTTCGCTGCGCAAGATTCCTGGTCTACTCCGCCGCAGAGCTGAAGCAGGCCCATGTCCCCTACGGCATGGAGTCCGCCATGGCCAAGCAGTACGCCTCTGATATCGCACTGGAAGTCACCAACGACGCTCTCCAGATTTTCGGCGGCTGCGGCTACCTCAAGGGCATGGAGGTCGAACGCTTCTACCGCGACGCCAAAATTACCACCATCTACGAGGGAACCAACGAGATTCAGCGGGTCGTCATCGCCTCCCACATTCTGGGCAAGGCGGGTAAGGCTGACAGCGCGCCCGTGCAGAAGAGAGGCCCCGAAACCGGCGAACGCAAAAAGGCCATCTTCAAGGACGGCAGCGCGCAGGAGAAGGTGGAGGCCCTTGTCGCCAACCTCAAGAAGGACGGCCATGACTTCACTGTCGGCATTCCTATGGATACGCCCATTACCCAGGCGGAACGGGTGGTATCTGCCGGTCAGGGCATCGGGGCCAGGGAGAATATGAAGCTGGTGGAAGCTCTGGCGAAAGCGGCAGGCGCGGCCATTGGCTCCAGCCGTCCCGTGGCGGAAACGCTGAAATACCTGCCCCTGAACCGCTATGTGGGAATGTCCGGCCAGAAGTTCAAGGGAAATCTCTATATCGCCTGCGGCATCTCCGGCGCGATCCAGCATTTGAAGGGCATCAAGGACGCAAGCTGCATCGTGGCCATCAATAAGGACCCCAACGCCAAGATTTTCAAGAACTGCGATTACGGCATCGTGGGGGATGTGATGGAAATCCTGCCCCTGCTGACCGCCGCCCTGGATACCGGCGAGAAACTGCCCGCGCCGCCAATGGTCAAGATGAAGCGGATGGTTCCCAAGAAGGTCACCCAGCCCCGGAAGCTCTACGTCTGCAACGGCTGCGGCTATGAATACGACGTGCTGGCAGGGGACCCTGAGAACGACGTGAAGCCCGGCACCGCCTTCAAGGAACTGCCCGAAGGCTGGACCTGCCCCCATTGCGGCGAACCGGTGGACGGCTTTATTGAAACGGAGGTCTGAGCGGTTATGCGCCTGGAGAAAGAGAAGCTCATTGCCGCCTGTCAGGAAAGCCTGCTGCCTTGTGTGCGCATTACGCCGTCCCAGGAGAACGCGGGCCCGGCAGACAGCAAATTCGGCGGGGACTTCTATCTGCCTGCCGGAGCTGAACCGCCGGAGATGGAATTCCTGGCGCAGGTCAATTTCTCCCAGGTCCCCCGGCTGGAGGGCTTCCCGGACAAGGGTCTGCTGCAATTCTTCCTCTGCACGGACGAGGACCGGTTTGAGTCCTTCTATGAAGACGGCTGCGCGTGGAAGCAGGACGCCGGGTTCTTCCAGGTCCGCTGGTACCCGGAGGCCCCCGAGGACGCGCCCGCCTGTGTGAACGCCGTGCCGGAAAAGCGCTGGCATCTGGATTCCCCCAAGGGCGGCATGAATTTCGAGCCGTCGGAGGAAATCGCTACTATCTCTGTCAGGGAAGACGGCGGCTTTGCGTTCGACCTTGGCTTTGAGTTCCTTGAAGACGCGCTGACCCCGATCTTCCAGGCCGCGTGGGAAGAGGACGATGACGATGAAGACGAGGACAGGGAAGAAGAAGAGGGCGTTTACGATCTGGAGAAGCTGCGAGGATACGGACCAATTCTTCTGCGACTTCGGCAACTGGGGCTTCAAGCTGGGCGGGCATCCGTCTCTGCGGCAGGGGGAATTCCGGCTGGAGGAGGAAGACCATCAGGCGTATTCGGCCCTGCTGTTCCAGTACGACCTGACGCCGCCCCATGACCCGGGCTGCCAGGAAGAGGATACCTTCTGTTTCTTCATCAAGCCCGGGGATTTGCGGGACTGCCGTTTTGACGACATCCTGATGATTCATCACAACTGCTTCTGACAAACGATTCTGAACAACTGCCCGGAGAGAGGACCGCCCAAATTCCTCACTCCTCATTCATAATTCCTAATTCAACACTAAGGAGGTTTTCCCTGTATGTATAACTATCGTATGGTGACTGACGACCTGTACTGGGTTGGCGCGGACGAGCACCGGCTGGCTCTGTTTGAGAACATCCATCCCCTGTATCACGGCGTGAGCTATAACGCCTATGTGCTGCTGGACGAGAAAACCGTGCTGTTCGATACGGCGGACTGGGCGGTGGGCCGGGAGTTCCTCGCCAACGTCAAGGCGGTGCTGAACGGCAGGCCCCTGGACTATCTGGTGATTAATCATGTGGAACCCGACCACGCCGCCTCCATTGAGGAAATCCTGCTCCGCTGGCCGGATGTGCAGATCATCACTACCCCCAAGGCGGTGACGATTCTCAATCAGTTCGGCTTTGACCTGGACCCCAACGCCGTGCAGGAGGTCAAGGAAGGGGACACCAAGTGCTTTGGCAAGCATACCGTGGCCTTTGTCTACGCGCCTATGGTCCATTGGCCGGAGGCGATGGTGACGTTCGATACCACTAACGGCGTTCTCTTCTCCGCTGACGCCTTCGGTTCCTTCCGCGCCCTGGACGGAAAGCTCTTCGCCGATGAAGTGGACTTCGACCGGGAGTGGATCGACGACGCCCGGCGCTACTATACCAACATCGTGGGAAAGTACGGCCCCCAGGTTGTGGCGCTGCTGAACAAGGCCGCCAGCGTGGTGGGGCTGGATAATATCAAGATGCTCTGCCCCCTCCATGGTCCCATCTGGCGGAAGGACCTGGGCTATATCATTGACAAGTACACCCATTGGGCTACCTACGAGCCGGAGGAAAAGGGCGTTATGATCGTCTACGCCTCCATGTACGGCAATACCGAGAACGCCGCCGAGGTCCTGGCCGCCAAGCTCACCGCCCGGGGCGTTACCAATACCCGGCTGTACGATGTCTCCAGCACCCACGTCAGCTATCTGATCTCTGACCTCTTCAAGTACAGCCATATCGTCTTCGCGTCCGTCACCTATAACCTGGGCATTTTCCCGCCCATGCACAACTTCCTGATGGACATGAAGGCCCTGAATCTCCAGAAGCGCACCGCCGCGATTATGGGCAGCGGTTCCTGGGCGCCCCGGTCCGGCGAGCTGATCCGGAAGTGTCTGGAGGACTTGAAGCATTTCGATATCCTGGACGACGAAATGACCGTTACTTCCTCCCTCAGGCCCGACAACGAGGCCGAAATCGACGCTCTTGCCGACGCGATTGCCGCTTCCGTCCAGAAGTAAGGCCGGGGGAGACGCTGAAAAATTGAAACAGAAAAGGACCTGCTGTCTGTGCAACGCGGACGGCAGGCCCTTTTTATATCTGAAATTTTTGCGCTTCACTTCATCCGCCTTTTGAACGGAACAGCGGGAAGATCCGGAATCAGATCAGGTTTGCAAAGGGTGAGACCACCAGGACCGTCAGCAGGCCCGCTACCGCAATAGCCAGACTGCTCATAGCCCCTTCCACTTCCCCCAGCTCGATGGCTCTCGCGGTCCCTATGGCATGGGCAGAGGCGCCGATGGCGATCCCCTTTGCCACCGGCTCCTGAATGCGGAAAATCCGGAAGATGAACTCCGTCGTGATATTGCCGATAATGCCCGTGACGATGATAACAGCCACAGTGATAGTCGGAATGCCGCCCAGTTCCTCGGAGACGCCCATGCCGATGGCCGTTGTGATGGATTTCGGCAGCAGTGTGACGTATTGTTCATGGCTCAGGGAAAAGAGCTTCGACAGGGCAAAGACGCTGACAAGACTGGCCAGCACCCCGGCGGTAATCCCTCCCGCGATCGCTTTGAGATTCTTTTTCAAAAGGGCAAGCTGCTGATAGAGCGGCACCGCCAGACAGACCGTGGCAGGGGTCAGAAGATAGCTGATGTACCTGGCCCCTTCGTTGTACTGCCCGTAGTCCGCTTTCAGAAACACCAGCACGCCGATGATCAGAACGGTGGCAATCAGAATGGGATTCAGAACGCCCAGCCGGTATTTTTTCTTCACGTGCTTCCCAATCTCAAAGGCAGCCAGGGTCAAAACCGCACCGAAATAGGCGGATTCTGTCAGAAATTCCCTCATACCTGCTTTCCCCTCTCCCGGCGGATGATGCTCTGCACTGTCCGGCCCGTTGCCCCCATGACGATGACGGTGGTGACAAAGGTGATGACGCTGACCGGAATCCAGACGGGACGCAGTTCAGGCCACGCGTCCAGAAGCCCCACCGCCGCCGGAATGAACATCATGGGCATGATCTCAATCAGGAACCCTGCTGTTTTTTGGACCTGCTCCAGCTTCACAACGCCGGCACACAGGGCCAGCAGGAGCAGAACCAGGCCGTAGACGCTGGCGGGAACCGGGAAGGGAATCAGAAAATGCAGGATTTCCCCCAGAAGAGAGAAACACAGGATGATACCAAACTGACGCAGAAAAACCATACCAAAACTACCTTTCGTTACATCATATCCGTAATACTGTAAAACATCCGCGCCTGCTTGTCAACGGAAACTTTTTGGCCCCGAAAAAAGACGGACGTCCTCTCGGCAGAATGTACAGGGAGGGCGTCCATTTTCTGTTTTCAGCGGATGAAGTTGGTGCGCTGGACCGGTTCCCGTTCCGGAAGCCCGTATTTCTCCCGACCCAGTGCAATGCTCCGCATAAGGAAGGTCATATTTCTGGCCAGGGTGCGCATGGTCTGCATTCCCTCCAGATCCTCTGCCGCCTGACCCGGTTCCCGGCCATGAACGCTGTTCCAATACTGGCTGGGGGCTACCGGCATTCCAGAGATGGTGAAGAACTTATTCAGCTCGTCAAATGCCGCGGACAGTCCTCCCCGACGAGCTGCCACCACTGCCGCGCCGGCTTTCATGGTCTTGTCAAAGGGCGTGCTGTAGAAAAGCCGGGTCAGGAAGGCCGTCAAGGTGGGGTTGGCAGCGGCGTAATATACCGGACTGCCCACGACAAGACCATCGCAGGCTTTGAACTTGGGAGCCGTCTCGTTGACCGCGTCGTCAAACACGCACCGGCCGTTTTTCCCGCAGCCCCCGCAGGCGATGCAGCTTCGGATAGCCTCCCTGCCGATCTGAACGCACTCCGTCTCTATGCCCTCCGACTGGAAAACCTTCGCCATTTCCGCCAGCGCAAGGGCCGTGTTGCCGTTGGGTCTGGGACTTCCGTTGATCATCAGAACCTTCATATGCTTACTCCTTTCCGCAGATGCCAAGGGGATTCTGAACAGCTTTGAAAAGAGACGCCGTTCTGATCCTGAGGGCGTCTCTTTTCTCTGCTGAAACCGGGACGAGAAATTTTATCGTGACAGGCCGTCCATGCTTACGCTGTCTTCTCCGGCGTGGGCTGGAGCTTCACGCCCAGCAGCTTTGCCGCGGCGTCCACGGGCACATACGCCATGCCGTTATACTGGAAGCCCTCCACCTGCACCTGCCGGCCTTCCATTTCCAGGGTCAGGCGCAGCAGGGTGGAAACGGACGGAACAGGCGCGGAAGGTTCCTCCGGGTTCTGCTGGTTCTCCGGCGGCGCAAGTCCCGGGTCTTCATTGGAAGCGGGCGTTTCCGGGGCCGGGTCTTCGGAGGCGGGAGTGCTCTTCAATTCGTCAGGCAGTCCGGGGGCCGAAAGCTCGGGGAACTTCACCAGCAGATTCGGCAGGGGCACGCAGCACTGGTCTGCCATGGTCCGCAGAGGCCAGTTCAGCGTCTGGTCCCGGTAGGCCAGCGTACCCTTATAGGCCGCCGTCTCCGTCTCCTCGGCGGTGATGATCACGGCGCTTTCGTCTGTGGGCATGGGATTGGGGGATTCCTGCATAAAGGCGTACAGGGCTTTGGCGATGTCGATGCGGGAGGTATAGGGGGTGAGGATGTACGCCAGGTCGCCGTCAGAGAAGGTTTCCTGCCGGTCCTCCATGCCAAGAAACGCGCGGGCTTTGGAGAGAATTGCCTGGGCGTCGGGGCCGGAGATGTACAGGTTGGGGCTGAACTTGTTGTCCTCGCCGCCGTCGATCAATCCAGCGGAACGGGCGGCAAGGAGCGCGTCATAGTAAGGGCTTCCCTGTGGAGCGTCGGCAAAGGCGGGGGTGTTCTCCGTCCAGCTGTTCAGGCCGCACAGCTTTGCCACGGACATCACAAACGCTCCCCGCTCCATCCCAAGCCGGGGCGCGAAGGTGTGGCTGCTGGTGCCTGCCATAACGCCCGCATCCGCCAGGGCCGTCAGTTCAGGCTGCAATTCCGCGTATTTTGCCAGGTCCACATAGCCCTCCAGAGTCAGAGGCTCACGGCTGGAGTACGCGGGGGTGGCGTAGCCGTAAAGACGCTTGTCGTTCAGGGGGTACTGATTGACCGTCACGTAATCCGGCGGCTCCTTGGAATCCTTCCGCAGAGGGTTCACGGTTTCCGGCGGGTAGTCCAGGCGGTTGGTCAAGGCGTTGCCCTCAATGGTAAACAGACAGCCGTCTTCTACATAGAGTACGTAGCCGATATGGGTGATAGAACCAGAGGTCACGCTGCGGAACAGAACCAGGTCTCCCTGACGGGGCTCGTAGTTCCCGCCGCGGAGGAGGCTGTTCTGCCACTGGCCTTTTGCCTTGAACATCTTGTAATGCTCTCCGCAGCTGATGGAAGACGGGAAGACATCCGTGGAAAGGCCGGCTTCCCGGGCGCACCAGGAGACAAACATATCGCACCAGTAGCCGTTGGGGTAGCCGAAGCGCTGGCCGTATTTTGTCAGCTCCTTTGCGCCCTCGGTATAGCCCATCTGGGACAGCGCGATATTGATGGTCGTTCCGGACTGGGACAAGTCTTCCGCCATGACCGGAGTCAGACACAGCAGAACCGCCAGCAGCAGGGACAGAAATCGTTTCACAAAACCGCTCCTTTTTTACAGGGCGCCTGCCCTTTTTTTGCATTGTTTTCCATTATATCACTTTTTTTCTGTTTTTCAAGTGTCCCTTTCAAATGCCCGCGCTGTTCATGGGTTGCAAGATCGGCCAGCCGGGTGGGGAGGGGGACGCGGCTTTCCTTTCCCGTCAGACGGAGGGCCAATTCCGTTACTGTGTCCAGGCTCACCCAGTTTCCTACGGACAGATAGACCGGTTTTACGCCCGTGTGGGTCCTCAGAACGCGTCCTAAGATTTGACCATCCTTTGTGATATCCGCCCACGCGCCCGCCCGGTCCTCCGGCATGGGACAGACCGCGCCTGCAACCTGATAGAAGCTCTTTGCGATTCCGGCGGTGGGGGTGTTCAGGTAGAAGGACGCATGGCTTGCCAGTCCCAGGCCCCGGGGATGCAGAACGCCGTTTCCGTCAAAGAGGTAGAGCCCGGGCTTCTCCGTCAGCCGGGAGGCCGTTTCCAGCACCAAAGGCAGCTCCCGGAACGCAAAACAGCCCGGTATATACGGAAACCGGACCTCTCCCGCGCAATGGGCCTCCTCCAGCACCGCTCCGGTCCACGCGTCCAGCACGACGATACAGCATACCGCCAGTTCACGGCCGCCTTCCTGCCAGTAGGCCAGATCGACCCCCGCGACGCTCCGGATATCCCCCGGCGGCGTTCTGTCCCATGGCTCCAGCGCCGGCGACAGTTCCTCCTGAACCCGAACGCACTCCGCTTCTGTCAGGCCAAGGAATTCCTTCGGGGCCAGCAGATTCATCGTTATCCCCTCCCTGC
>ERZ778514.1776-NODE-1776-length-15156-cov-7.094232_pt1 | contig 15156 bp, 14 predicted proteins | sample MGYA00510344_ERZ778514 | MGnify/ENA primary metagenome ERZ778514 (study PRJEB29527, sample SAMN07138968) | mouse gut metagenome | material: feces | host: mouse | place: China:Nanjing | collected 2016-01-25 ... | reverse complement strand
ACAGTGCGATTTTTTACCAGAGGATTTTACAAAGCAAGAATATTGACAATTCCCGTTCATTGGGGAGTTAAATATTGGGAGATACCGTTGTTGAACAATGCCGCTATGAGCGATATATGAAAGAATAGACACTTCCTGTTTATCGGGCAGATAAGAAGAAAGAAAAATCGGGATTTGGAGGAATTATCTATGGATAACGATAAAAGAAAATTAACAGAAAAAGAATTGAAACGTAAAAATGACTTTGAAAAATTAAATTCTGAAATGCAACAAAAAGGATATAAAATTAAGAATATGACTATCAATATTCGACAAGCGAATTTTTTAGGACCTTTGAGTATGCTTCCATTCATAGCTTTAACATTTTTGTTTTACTATAATGTGAATGGTTTTGATTTAGGGGGGATTTCTTTGAGATTTGTCGTAGCGGCGTTTCTTCTTCTTCCTCTAATTATTTTACATGAATTAATACATGGCGTCACTTGGGGTTTTTTTTCAAAGAATCATTTTCATTCGATTGATTTTGGATTTATTTGGAGTAGTTTTTCTCCATACTGTACTTGCTCCGAACCGTTGGAAAAGTGGCAATATTTGCTGGGAACTGCTATGCCTACATTAGTTTTAGGCGGTGGAGCAGCAGTGGTTTCTGTAATGACAAATCAATTACTGCTATTTATTCTGGCAGAATTTATGATTATTTCAGGTGGCGGAGATTTTCTAATTATACTGAAAAGTATGTTATACCACACTGATAAACAAGAAAGTGTGTATTGCGACCATCCTTACGAATGTGGTTTTGTAGTTTTCGAGAAATAGGAACGAATACTATTTAATCATGGTGTTACTGTTATAGCTTCCCATAAAAGGGAAAACAAATGCCACTGCGAATGAATATGCAAAGTAGAAGAAAACACAAAAGTAAATTGGACATTTGTGTAACATTTGTAGTTTATGCTTGTGGTAAATCAATATTGTGGGGGAGGACACATGAAAAAGATACTGCTGATCGACGACAGCGACATCTATATATAGTGTCTGCAAAAATATTTACAACGGCGAGGCTATCCGGTAGAAACGGCTTCCACACTGAAAGAAGCGCGGGCAGCCATTCAAGAGGAAATGCCTCTGGTAATCTGCTGTGATCTCGACCTGCCGGACGGCTCCGGCATGGACTTTCTGGACGAGGTGCGGGCCGCAGACAAGGAGCTGCCTTTTATTCTGGCGTCCTGCCATGATAAAGAGGACTACAAACAGGAGGCCAAGCAGCGGGGCGCGACGCTGTGTATGGACAAAATGAAAGGGATGCTGCTGCAAGATATGCTGGTGGAATACGCATACCGGCAGCTATCCGGCGGGGTCTGTTCTTTGTGGAATGAAGTGAGCTTACATAATCAAACAGCTGCCTTCACAGCGGGAAAAGGTGGAGCCTTGTGGGAGGAATGGCTGGCACGTTTAGGGAGATGGAATAATAAGAAAAAGCGATAGAAAGTAAAGTCCTATCGCTTTTTTAACAAATGGGAGGAATATACCCCATTTGAATCGCTTTTGTTACAGCTTCAACGGATGAAGCGACATTAAGTTTTTCAAATATATGCTGTAAATGGTTTGATAGAGTACGCTCGCTGATATAAAGTGTAGCTGCAATCTCCTTCCGCTTCATGCCATCAGCTATAAGCTGCAGGATTTGTTTTTCGCTTTCAGTCAACTCTTCTAAAAATGGAATTTCCCTGTTAAAAATAACGGCACCCTGTGATACTTGGGAAAGGAAGGATACCAGTATTTCAGGTTCTGTGTTTTTGTTGATAAATCCCTTCGTTCCGATTTTTTCTGCCTCTTTACGGTATATTGGCAAGTCATATCCGGACAGGATCACTATCTTTTGCTCTGGATATTGGTCTAATATCTGTTTCGCTAATTCCAGGCCATCTTCGGATGTTATGTTTTTTAAGTTGATATCCATGAGCAGGATGTCCGGTCTGTTGGTTTCAACAAAGGTGTCCAATCGGGAAATATCACTGATGCTTTCAAATGATGTGATCTCCGGATAATCCGATAAGGCAATCTCAAGGCTTTTTGAAAATAAGACATGGTCATCGACTAATAAAATATTGATAAGAAACATCTCCTTTCATTGACAGGGTGATTTGTATGCAGACCCCGCACGGGAAGTTATTGGTTATTTTTATAGACCCGCCCATATTGTTGACGCGCTCAATGATCAGCGAAAGCCCTCTGTGCTTTGACAGATCGGCGGATGATAGGGCTGCCGCATCAGCAGTTCCGTTGTCCTTTATGCGCAGCATTATGATTCCGTTGTCTTGTGTAAGGGTTATCCATGCTTTTTTTCCCGATGAGTGCCTGTAAACATTTGTGACAAGCTCTTTCAGGAGGCGGTACACGAAGATATCATAAGGGGCGGCTAAAAACAGGGAGTCCGTGCATTCAAAAGTAATACGGATATTACGGTGCGGAAAGGACTGTGATATATATTCAAGCAGGCTTTGGTAATTCTCTTTAACAGTGAGTCCCGGGAGCATTGCAGGGCGGTAATCCTGCATCCGCTCACGGATATAAGTGCTCATGTTATTAAGCGTTTCCGTGATGATTTTCTGGATATCGGGATGGTCTGCCTTTTTCATCATGTTCTTTATGGAAATCAGATCTTGAAGAATGTCATCATGGAGGAAATTTGCAAATTCGAGATTTAGCTGTTCTTCCTGCTGCAGCTGATTCAATGCAGCAAGGTATTTGCTTTCTCTGCCCATCGCATTTTTCCTGTGCCTTAGATTGAAATCTAATATAACGTTGCAGGCATATACAAAGACAAACATGGCGTCCAGCATAAGGAAAAACAGTGGAAGAGGGGTGTCGGAGGCAAGAGCGGACAGACCGCAGATAACTGTCCCGGCAAGCAGGATCAATGCCCGCTGGCACCTGCTGAATACAGTTGACAGCGGGACACTGCTATGCTCTTTTCGTATCATGCTGTGTGTGCTCATAGAGAACAGCAGGACAGGAAGATATATCCCGAAATTAGAAAGATGCCCACTGACTCCCATAGTAGAAAAGTAATAGGCAAGGAATAAAATGATTACCGTTACAAGGGAGAAAAGGATACATTTCCATTCTGCCTTAATGACAAAGGCAGTCCTTTTTCTATGGAAGACAACAATGAAAATGAAACAGAGCCAGCCCACTAGAAACTGTATGCCATAGAACAGGGCGAATATCTCATCTGACACCAGCAGGCCAATCAGGGAGCAGATACAGGTTCCGGCCAGACAGATGCTTACTGCTTTTTTGAACTGATACCCGCCGCCCTGAAACAAAAACATGAGTATGAAATTTATGGAGACATACCATATGACAGGGCTTAAAGCAGAGAAGGCCATACCTGCCGGGGCATCGCCTCGCGCAGACAGGAGTATATACCAGCTATGGAGTGCCAGCAGGCCGCAAAACAGGGAAATGACCTTGTTTCCCCTAACATTGCAGGAACTTATATAAGTAATGTCTATGAGCATTAAAGAGGACAGGAACAAGGAGACAGCCCCTGTGGCGTTAAATGACATATTTCGGTTTATATTCAGTCCCATATACATAATGAGCAAAATGGAATTTGCAAAAAGAAGAAGATTAAGTATCATATGCTTTTTCATATCCGGCCTCCTTTTTTCATGCTTTATTATACCATTTATTTGTGGGCATACAAGAAGAAGTCCCTGCATGGTTTCCAATTTGTTATAAAGGAGTACAAAACCGCCGGGTATGACAGTGCGGCGGTTTCGTACAGCTTCTATTTTGTCAGGACGGCTTTACAACAGGTATGGACGGTAATATGGTAATATCCCAGATAAATCAGGAATGTCAGCGTAACGGCTGCCATTGTGGGCGCATACAGTAAAGGACTGTTTCCCAGAATATTCTGCATGAGGGCGGACTTGTATACCAGCGTACCGAAGATACAGTCTGCCAGTCCGAATAAAAATGGGATGCTGAAAAAAGCTGCTGTCTGCTTTTTGATGATCTTTTTGATCCTCTTATCCGTATAACCCATTTTCCAAAGAATCTCATAATCGGATTTCGAGTCAGTTACGGCTGAAACATTATTAAAGTAAAGGATGCTTCCGGTAGCGATGAAGAACAGCACCACAAGAAAGCCGATTAGCAGGAAGGTGGAACTATTCAGCGAGAATATTTCGTGTACCCTGTGCGAGTTTCCCTGCAGATATGGGCTTCCCGATAGATAGTCTGACAGAGCCTGAAACAGAGCCTCATTATTCTCAATGGATTTTCCGTTTATGCTGAGGATTTTTGCTGCAGGAACGGATTGCCCTGCTATCGTATGATATAAATCGTCACTTATAACTAAAGTACCGACGCTGTTTGCAAATGAAATGGGGTTATCCAACGTGACCGAAGTTACAATAACCGGTATTTCCTCATTGCCTATGAGCAGTGGATAAACACTGTTTGTTTCATTATTGTCAGGATCTGGCTGGTACTTGATCAAAATACACTCATCTTTATTTAATGTGGCAAGATGTTCCAGTACTTTTGTCCGTCCCTGCGTTTCCAGAAGGGCTTTATAAGCTGAATATGGGATGCATTCAAATCCTGCCTCCCGCAGAATTTTTTCGTTATCCGCATCCCCTTTGGAAGTTCCGATGCTGTACTCCATAGGGAGCTGCTCCGCAGTGGAGGTGACCTTATAAATATCGGTCTGCAGGAATATGACATCCGCATCTGATGAATAGGTGTTTACGATCTCTTTGATTGCAGTTATTTCATTTTCCTCTTCAGTCCTGCATTCTATTTCCGATGGCGCCATACGGGATACCGCGGCGATTGGATAGTATAACGTCAGAGCCATAACGCTTGAAACGGTCAATGTTGCGGCTGACAATAAGGTAAGCATGATCAGTGTCCTGGAGTTTGAATGGATGCGGTATATAAACCCGGGCGTGGTGATGATCTTTGTTTCCGTGTAGAATTTTCGTTTGTTTTTCTTCCCTGCCTGTACCGCAAAGGGAAGAGAGAATGCGATAAAAAGCACTGTTCCTGAAAGGATGAGTGCAAATGTCAGCATGGCAACCGGATAAAAACCAACTGTAATCCATAAAGATTTCGTGCCTCGCAATATATCGAGTGAAAGGCAGTATCCAGAAATAACAGCTAAAAACCCGATGACAGCCAAAACAGCATGGGATTTCATCTTTTTTTCTGCACTCTTTTCATATCTCACCAAATCCATGAGTGAGGTTTTGAAAAGGAATCTGCTGTTGGACAGGGCTAATACTATGACAACAGCGAAAATAAAGCAGGCTGTTTTCATAATGGCATTCAGATTGAAAAAAGGTATTTCTGAATGATTGACAGCCAGATCCAGTAATTTTGTAATGCTAAAGACAATTCCCTTATGGAAAAAACCGCCCAAAAGTATCCCGACTATAAAAGCACCGGTACAAGTGAGCAGGTTCTCTGTCATGAGCAGGGAGAGCATTGTGGATTTTCTGTATCCTAATAATGCGTAAATACCGAGTTCTTTTGTGCGGCAGCGCAAGAAGAAACGGTTTGAATAGGACATATAGAAAACTACAAAAGCCATGAGAAATACGGAAATCGTGTTACACATCGTTTCAACCCGCCCGTCATTTGATATTTTTTCAAGCATGACTTTATTCATCGAGAATGAAGTGAATGCAAAAAAGATCATGATCACGAATGCTACGGATAGCAGATAGAGGGCATAAAACGAAAAATTATTTTTTAGATTTTTATGTGCCATAGATAAATGATGCATAGATTCCCTCCTACCTTTCCGTGTCTAATTTTGCTACTTCCCGTGCAATGGATTCATAGAATGTATGCCGGTCATCATTCTGCTTGAACAGCTCTCGTATAATGCGTCCGTCTTTAAAAATTAAAATACGGTTAGCGAAACTTGCGGCATAGGCATCATGCGTAACCATCAATATAGTGGTATTCAGAGCTTCATTGGACTCTTTTAAGGTGTTTAGTAAATCTGTCGCAGAATTGGAATCCAATGCCCCTGTCGGCTCGTCGGCAAACAGAATACTTGGCCGCTTTACAATGGCCCTCAAAGCCGAAGCACGTTGTCTCTGTCCGCCCGAAAGCTCGTTTGGGTATTTAGGAAGCTGTGCATCTATGCCAAACGCTTCCGCCAGACTTTTGACCATATTTTCTATTTTTTTCGGGGGGAGCTTCTGTAAAGTAAGAGGGACAGCAATATTTTCAAAAATGGTAAGGCTGTCGAGCAGGAGGTATTCCTGAAAAATAAAGCCCAGCTTATCCCTGCGGAAATCTGCTGCACCTGAATCGGTCAGGTTCTTAATGTTGACGCCGTCTATTGTGATACTGCCGCCTGTGGGTGTATCAATAGTGGAAAGGACATTAAGTAATGTAGTCTTCCCGGAACCTGAAGCACCCATGATAGCAATAAATTCACTTTTCGACACACTGAATGATACTTTGTTAAGGCTTGGGTGCTGTGCCTTGGCATAAATTTTTGTTACTTCTTTTGCTTCTAATAATGCAGACATATGAAGTCCTCCTTTGCGTTTGTTAGCAACATTGTACTTTCTGGAACTTGAAATAGAATGAGTAAAACGCGCAATTATTTTTGTGTGTTTTACTCATTCAAATTAGGAGGTAGTATAATAATCTGTTTAAAAATGATTTTATAGAGGAGAAGCTGAAATGAAGAAACTGCAATTAGATTCAAAGAAAAATTCCTCCGTATGAATTAAATTTACCTACAATTCAATCATCCTGACTGATTACAAAGTCTTTTGATTTTAACTCCCTTATGGGAAATTCCCCATTCCCGTATGTTTTGTGTTATAATGTTTTATGTAATTTTGCTTCCCTCATTTTTTCCTTAAAAATCATCAAATCACAATCGAAATTTATGGAGGTATCATTATAGAATATATTAGAGTGACAAACGAGAATATAGATTATTTGACAAATGAACAGATGAATAACAAGAGATTTTTAAAACTATTATCAAAATAAATTCCCGTTTGGCATACTGGAAATTTAGGATTTGTGGTGATAAAGAATGATGAAAAAAGCTTGAGGTTATACTAATGATATGAAACGAAAAGATTTGAATTAAAGCCAATGCTATAAGACGGCAGCAACTGCTGTCTTATAGCTTTTTTTCAATACATGCAACCAAACACAGGGGTAATTCAGTCTAATAAGGTGTAAAACAAAAACGAAACGAAAAAGGGGAGGTGAGGTTCATGGAGCTGTTACTGGTGAAAAAAGCACAAAAAGGCGATACGGATGCATTTGTGGAGTTGATGGAGATGCATAAGACGGCGCTTTATAAGGTGGCGAAGAGCTACTTAAAGAGCGAGGAGGATATCGCGGATGTGATGCAGGACACGATACTGTCAGCTTATGAACACATTGGAGAGCTGAAGAAATTAGCTTACTTTAAGACATGGATTACCCGTATTCTGATGAATCATTGTAACGATCTGTTAAAGCAGCAGAGGCATTTTGTGAAAACCGGCTGGGAGGAGGGCAGGGAAGGAAGTGCCCCGTCTGACGACCGGGAGTTTTACGAGCTGCTCTCAGAGCTTTCCGAGGATGTACGGCCGATTTTCCTTCTGCACTACGGGGAAGGCTTTAGCACGAAGGAAGTAGCGCAGATTCTCGATATGAATGAGAATACGGTAAAAAGCAAGCTCATGAGAGGCAGAAAGAAGTTAAAACAGGCACTTTGCTGTTAAAGGAGGCATTATTTTATGAAGAAAACAGAAAAAGAGATGAGAGATATCTTCAGTCAGGATATTCAGATTTCGGATGTGGTGGAGACGAGGATTCAGGAGACGTATAAGCAGCTTGAAAAGAGGAATGTCCGCCGGAGGAAGGCGGGGAGTGCACGGAGGATAGCAGCGGCTATCGCGGTCTTCTGCATGGCGGTTCCGGGTGTGGTATACGCATCCTCAAAGACAGAATTTTTTCAGGCCATGTTCGGCAATGAATCGAGAGAGTCTAACGGTATCTTAAAGCGTGAGATCGATACTGGAAAAGAGGGGAAGGACGCCAAGGTTACGGTGACGCTGCCCTCCAGAGAGTATGTTCCTGTGAACGAGGAGATGGCGGAACAGGCAATCGGCGCTTATGTATCAGAGGAGCCGATCGTGAAGAAGATTGGCAGTCATATCCTTACGGTCAACAGCTTTGTCTATGACAGGAACGGAGCGATGATGTATTTCACGCTGGAGAGGGAAGGCGGGGTTACGGCTCTTGCGGGAGATGAGGAGACGAACCTTACGAAGGGTGCCTATTTTACAGATGATTCAGATTTTTACTTTAGCTGCGAGACGAAAAACGGAGCATTCGCCGGGGAGAATACTTATATAGACATGAAGAAGAGTACGGATGACAAGCTTTACTGCTATTCCTACATGTTGTGGAACGAGCCGTTGAAGGACGAGGATGTGCCGGAGCTAATGCTCGTGACGTATCCATGCACCAGAAAGGAACTAACAGAGGAGACAAAGACGGAGACAGAGCGCATCAGGCTGACTTCGAAAAAGCCGGTTCCGGTACGAAAGATTGATATGGGCGATAAGGGCTATTTGGAGTATTCACCCATTGCGCTGAGCGTTGACATGGCAAAGGGATTGGGGCTTTCCAAGGAAGAGGCGCAGGACCCGTACTATCTGAATTCGATTGCGGTGGAGTATAAGAATCAGGAAAGCTATGTTGTCTGCAACAAGGAGAAAAATGTGGAGAACAGCAGCTATCAGCTCGGGGCGGGAACGTACTATAAGACTGTGTTCAACCGGCTGGTGGATGTGGATGATATCGCGAAGATAACGGTGAATGGGGTGGAGTTTGCGGTGAAGTAGGAAGAAAGAGCCAAGCTTGCCTATGATTATGACGGAATGGGTGGGCTTGTGAAGGAAGTCAAGGATGGAAAAGTCAAGGTTCATCTGCATGGCAGGCTGGGATTGATTAAGATACCCGAGCGTTTGATCATCAGGGAAGAGCCGGTAGCTGCGGCACATGAGACGGAATTTTATTTCAGTTATGTTCAGATTACAGAAGAGCCATTAGATTACGATGATTTAGATATGACGCCGGATCACGAGCCAGAGCCCTGCCTGCTGGGCGGAAGCATAACAGAAGTTAATGATACAGCCATAGAAGTGGCGATCATGAATGATCTGGGAACGATCGCGGTGCTGTCGATCGCAAGACAGCAGGGCGCTCCCAGAATTACAGCTCCTCATGTACCGATCAGTTACCGGACTCGGAAATATGTACGATACGGCCATGTTCCCGTATGAGCCGGGAGGGTTTCTCGGCGCCCACAATATGATGGACTCTAAAAATATCCCTTATGTAATTACACCGAACCAGTGTAGAGACGGGGCGATCCATTCGCTGCTGTAGAAATTTAATGTGGTGTCCTATTGAAAATTATTATACCTTTGCGCTCTTCCGGAAGAGGGAGACGAGCTTGTGGTTGGAGAGTCATTTTCAGACGTAGAGTCTGTAAAGGCAGTGTCGGATGTGTATGCGCCGGTATCGGGAACTGTAAGCGAGGTAAATGAAGAGCTTTTAGACGCGCCGGAGCGGATCAATGAGGCTCCTTATGACGCATGGTTTGTAAAGGTAAAAGACATCACGGAGAGAGAAGAGCTGTTAACAGCAGAAGAATACAAAGCATTTGTAGAGAGTGAGAAAGAATAGGAAGGGCGGTGGACGCTTTATGGGAAAGAATACCTTTGGGTATATCCCGGTAACAGAAAAAGAGCAGGAGGAGATGCTTAAGGAGATTGGCGTTTCTTCTATGGATGAATTGTTCGCCCATATTCCGGACGAGGTGAAGCTTTCCGGAGAGCTTCAGATTCCGTCGGGCATGACCGAGCTGGAAGTCAGGCGTAAGATAGAAGGCATCGCAGAAAAGAACCGGGTATTTCCAGTGTGCTTTCGGGGTGCGGGTGCGTACAGGCATTTTATACCGTCGATTATAAAGAGTGTGATATCGAAAGAGAATTTTCTGACGGCTTATACGCCTTATCAGGCAGAGATCAGTCAGGGGATCCTGCAGACGATCTTTGAGTACCAGACAATGATCTGCGATCTCACGGGAATGGACGCTTCCAATGCGTCTGTATACGACGGAGCCAGCGCAGCGGCAGAGAGTATCGCCATGTGCTGTGAGAGAAAGAGGAAAAAAGCATTAGTATCCGAAACGGTTAATCCGTATGTACTGGAAACAATAAAGACATATTGTTTCGGAAGCGGTCATGAACTTGTGATCGTTCCTGAAAAGGACGGTGTTACGGATATGGAAGCGCTAAAAGAATTGGCAGATGATACGACGGCATGCGTATATATCCAACATCCAAATTTTTACGGCAGTCTGGAGGAGGCACAGGAAATAGGGGAAATTGTCCATGCATCAGGAGCGAGATACATTATGGGCGTAAATCCAATATCCTTAGGAGTACTTAAGACGCCGGGAGAGTACGGGGCGGATATAGCAGTCGGCGAAGGTCAGCCTTTCGGACTCGATCTGGCATTCGGCGGACCGTACCTTGGATTTATGGCATGTAATGCGAAGCTTACAAGAAAGCTTCCGGGGCGGATCGTAGGACAGACGACAGACAGGAGCGGCAGGAGAGGGTATGTGCTGACGCTTCAGGCAAGAGAACAGCATATCCGAAGGGAAAAGGCATCGAGCAACGTGTGTTCCAATCAGGCACTCTGTGCGTTGGCCGTAGGGGTGTATCTATCCGCTATGGGAAAGGAAGGTCTTAAGTGCATGGCAGTGCAGTGCATGTCAAAGGCGCATTATATGGCGGGAGAGCTTGAAAAGTCAGGTTTTGAGATAGAAAATGGGGGCGAATATTTTCACGAGTTCGTCACGGTGTCTGAAAAGCCTTCAGAGAAGGTGCTTGCCGTGTTAGAGGCAAAAGGAATCCTCGGTGGATATCCGTTAGATGATCATAGGATTTTGTGGTGCTGTACGGAGATGAACAGCAAAGAGGATATTGACAGGGCGGTTGCTCTGGCAAGGGAGGTGTAGCGGATGTTAGTATTTGAAAAAAGCAGGAAAGGCAGACGGTTAAGCCTTCTTCCGGAATGCGACGTAGAGGTGGTGCTGCCAGAGGAGAAGGACAAAAGAAAGCTTGCTCTTCATATGCCGGAGCTTTCTGAAAATGAGCTGAGCAGACATTATACAGAGCTTGCGAAGAAATGTCACGGAGTAAATGACGGTTTTTATCCCCTTGGTTCCTGTACGATGAAATATAATCCGAAGATCAATGAAGATATGGCAGCGTTAAAAGGATTTACAGATATTCACCCGCTTCAGCCGGCCCATACGGTACAAGGCTGCATGGAGGTTATAAAAACAGCAGAAGAGTATCTGTGCGGGATTACAGGTATGGAGCGCATGACTTTTCAGCCGGCGGCAGGAGCGCATGGAGAATTTACAGGTCTTCTCCTGATCAAGGCTTATCATGAGAGCAGGGGCGATAAGAAAAGAACAAAGATCATCGTGCCTGATTCTGCCCATGGAACGAATCCGGCCAGTGCAGTTATGGCGGGATATTCGGTAGTAAGTATCCCCTCCGGATCAGACGGGTGCGTGGATCTGGTGAAACTTAAAGAAGCGGCGGGGGATGATGTCGCCGGTCTTGTGCTCACGAATCCGAATACAGTGGGATTATTTGATAAAAATATTTTAGAAATTACAAGGATCATCCACGAGTGCGGCGGGCAGTGCTATTATGACGGGGCGAACTTAAACGCAGTGATGGGGATGGTACGTCCGGGAGATATGGGCTTCGATGTGATACATCTGAATCTCCACAAGACATTTTCTACTCCTCATGGCGGCGGCGGTCCGGGAAGCGGTCCGGTTGGCTGCAAGGAGCATCTGGCGCAGTTCCTTCCTTCTGTCCTTGTAGAAGGAGAGGAAGAGCTTTCCTTTGTAAAACCGGCAAACAGTATCGGAGAACTTAAGAGTTTTTATGGGAATTTTTTAGTGGTTGTCAGGGCGCTTACTTATCTGATGACTTTAGGAAAGGAAGGAATTCCGGCGGCAAGCAAGGGTGCGGTACTGAATGCGAATTATATGATGCATAAATTAAAGGATTGTTATACAATGGCATATGAAGAAGTATGTATGCATGAGTTTGTTATGAGTCTTTCTGATCTGAAGAAAAAGACGGGAGTATCTGCAATGGATATTGCAAAGGGGCTTTTGGACAATGGTATCCATCCGCCGACAATGTACTTCCCACTGATCGTTGACGAGGCGCTTATGATAGAGCCGACAGAGACAGAGTCGAAAGAGACATTGGATGGGGCAGCTGACGTATTCAGAAAGCTTTATGAGATTGCCCAGAGTGATGCAGATAAACTCCATGCGGCGCCGGTGAAAACGCCAGTTGAAAGGCTGGACGAGGTAGAAGCCGCAAGGCATCCGGTTCTTAAGTATGATTTTAACAGGGAGAAGTAAGATGATCAGAAAATTATCATATATCGAAAGTAAAGAGACGAATCCTTACCGCAATCTGGCAGTGGAGGAGTATTTGCTCCTCCACTGTGCTGAGGATGAGTGTATCTTGTATCTCTGGCAGAATGCCAACACAGTTGTCATAGGACGGAATCAGAATATCTGGAAGGAATGTATTGTAAATAAACTGGAAGATGAGAAAGGATATCCGGTGCGAAGGCTGTCGGGCGGCGGAGCTGTCTATCATGATCTGGGGAATCTGAATTTTACTTTTCTTGTAAGGAAGGAAAATTACGATGTAGACAGGCAGCTTGAGGTTATCTTAACGGCAGTCAGGAAATTGGGGATAAATGCAAAGAAATCCGGCCGAAACGATATATTGATAGATGAACATAAATTTTCAGGCAATGCATTTTATAAGCAGGGAGAGTATTGCTATCATCATGGGACTCTGATGGTGGATGTGAATCTCGGCGAGCTTTCAAGATATCTGACTGTCTCTAAGGAAAAGCTTCAGGCAAAAGGCGTGGATTCTGTAAGGTCGAGGGTGGTGAACTTAAAAAGCTATGCGCCGGGACTTACCATTGATCAGTTAAAAGAAAAGCTTCGGGCAAGTTTTGAAGAGGTCTACGGATTAAAAGCCAGAATATTAGAAGTCAGTGAGCTTGACAAAGAAGAGATTAGAGAGAGGACGGAGAAGTTTTCTTCGTGGGACTGGATATATGGGAGGACACTGGCTTTTCAGTATGAGCTGTCAAAGCGTTTTGTGTGGGGGCAGATAACGCTGCAGTTTCAGGTGAAGAATGGAAAGGTCAGGGATGTAAATGTTTTTTCGGATTCCATGAAACCGGAATTTATAGAGCAGCTTAGAGGGTATCTTAAAAATATTCGTTACGACAAACATGCAATCTGTGTGGAGCTTGGGCTTTACTGGTCTTCGGACAAGGAAGAAGAAAGAATGATGGCGGATATTATTGAATGGATAAAAACTGAAGATTTGTAAAGGAGAGCAGTTATGGGAGAAAGATTTGATCTGGTGGTAATCGGTGCGGGACCAGGGGGTTATGTAGCAGCGGTCAAAGCGGCAAAAGAGGGACTCCGCACAGCGATCGTGGAAGAAAGAAGAGTGGGAGGCACTTGTCTGAATAGGGGGTGTATTCCGGCAAAAGCGATGATACATGCCTCCTCTCTTTACAGGGAGATGAAAGAGGGAGAGAGATTCGGTGTTCTGGCATCGGAGATAAGTTATGACTACGGCAAGATTCTGGCATATAAAGAAGAAACGACAGATAAGCTGTGTCAGGGAGTGGAACAGCTTCTGAAAGCCAATGGCATAACGATGTTAAAAGGAAAAGGGATACTGGAACAAGGGAGGCAGGTAAGAGTCATCGACGGTGAGTCAGAAAGTGTGTGCGAGGCCCGGCATATCATTCTGGCATCCGGTTCAAAGCCGTTAGTGATTCCGATACCGGGCATTGATCTTCCGGGCGTTCTTACCAGTGACGAACTGTTTCGGTTAAAAGAGGAGCCAAAGAGCCTTGTTATCATAGGCGGGGGCGTGATCAGTGTGGAATTTGCCAGCGTATATGCGGATTTGGGCTGCAAGGTAACGATCGTAGAGGCGCTTTCAAGGCTGGTCCCTAATATGGATAAGGAGATATCCCAGAATTTAAAGATGATTTTAAAAAAGCGCGGAGTTGATATTTACACCTCTGCGTCAGTGAAGAGCGTGGAGCAGAATGGGGGACTGTACACGTGCGTGTTTACTGAAAAGGAGAAAGAGATCAGAGTATCTGCGCAGTATATTTTGTGTGCGGTAGGGAGATGCCCGGATACAGACGGTTTGTTCGGAGAGGGAATGGAACCAGAGATGGAGCGGGGACGCATTGTAGTAGATGAGAATTTTGAAAGCAGTATAGAAGGAGTATATGCCATCGGCGATCTGGTGAGGGGAATGCAGCTCGCTCATCTGGCAAGCGCTCAGGGTATGTACGTGGCAGAAGTACTCGCAGGAAAAAAGCCCTCCGTATCGCTTGAGGCAGTTCCAGGGTGCGTCTATACAGATCCGGAGATTGCTTCAGTGGGAGTTACAGAGGATGAGGCAAAGGAAGCGGGACTGGATATAAAGACCGGAAAGTTTATTATGAGCGCTAATGGGAAGAGTATCATCACAAAAGAAGAACGTGGATTTGTAAAGGTTGTTGTTGAAAGAGAGACAGGAGTTGTTGTAGGAGCGCAGATGATGTGCGCCAGAGCTACAGATATGATTGGGGAGCTTGTAACGGCGGTGGCAAACCGGATGACGGCCGGGCAGCTTATAAAGGGTATGCGCTCACATCCAACCTATAACGAAGGTGTGTCAGAGGCATTAGAAGATGCTGTAGGAGAGGCGATCCATGTAATGCCGAGGAAGAAAAGATAAAGAATATAAAAGTAAGGATGGTATGTGATATGGGATTTAAAAGTGATATAGAGATTGCACAGGAAACCGAGATGAAGGTGATTAATGAGATTGCGGATAAGATAGGAATTCCTGACAGATATGTGGAAAATTACGGAAAATACAAGGCAAAGATCGATTATCGGTACTACAGCGAAGAGCTTGAGAGCGGGAAGGATGCAAAGGTAGTTCTTGT
>ERZ778514.1763-NODE-1763-length-15229-cov-4.276130_pt1 | contig 15229 bp, 12 predicted proteins | sample MGYA00510344_ERZ778514 | MGnify/ENA primary metagenome ERZ778514 (study PRJEB29527, sample SAMN07138968) | mouse gut metagenome | material: feces | host: mouse | place: China:Nanjing | collected 2016-01-25 ... | reverse complement strand
TTCCACAGCCCCAAAAGTCCGCCCCATAGTCTGCGACTGCAATCCCCCCTTCCTACATTCCACACACATCCTACGGCCATACCACAAAACAGCCACTAAAACAACACCTCCCCAAATTCAATCATCACTGCAAATTCCGTATCTTTGCACCATGTTTGAACCCCTCGACTGCATAGCCCTCAGAACCGTCAGATACAACGACTCCAAATCAATCCTTTCCGTCTATACCCTGCAACACGGAAGGGTTGCCGCCATGCTTCCGGCCGGAGCCTCCCGCGAAGCCCGGCGGTTAAGAGCCGTGTGCCAGCCACTCCAAAGGTTCATGTGCATCGCCGACATACGCCCCAACCGCGACATACACCGGATCAAGGATATCAAACCACACCCCCTGACCTCGCCGGCAAACCACTCGCCGGTGAAATCCGCTTTGGCGCTTTTCATCGCCGACTTCCTGTCGGCAATCCTCCGCGAGCCCCAACAAGACCCCCACCTGTTCAATTTCATCGCCTACACCGTCGAGACCTTGGCTTCAACACCTGCCGTTAAAGCCTCCAACTTCCACATCGCCTTCCTCTTCCGGCTGCAGCATTTCCTCGGCATAGAACCCGATTGGGCCACATTCTCCCCCGGAGCCGTGTTCGACCTGACCGACGGCATATTCCGCCAGTCCCCCCCGCTCCACAACCGGTTCCTTCCATCTTCCGAAGCCGAAGCCGCGCACCGTCTCAGCCGCATCACATTCCGCACAGCCACGCTGTTCACAATGTCGCGCGCCGACCGCAACCGCGTCATCGACCGCCTCATACAATACTATTCAATCCATTTCCCAGGCCTCGGAGCCGTCTCCTCACTCGACGTACTCCGGTCACTCTTCTCATTCTGAGAAAGTGTTGCAGCGCCAACTGACACTTCGGTCAGTCGCGGCTGACCACAATCTCTGCGGCAGAGCTCCTGCCATAGGCCGCTCCACCGTGAAGATACGCCTCCACCTCATATCTCCCTTCTGCCACCTGCGCCCCCGATGCGTCTGTCAGATTCCATATGTAGGGGAACTCTGCCCCGCTATCTGAAAACACAACCTTGCCATCACCGTTCCTGACTACCAGACGCCCCCGGGGTGTCTCCTTAAAATCATGCTTCAACGATATAGTCGCCACCTGCGCCGCAGGCCGCTCCTCAACCGACAGCACCCCGCAGGCCGAAGTATTGACAACCGTAAAACGGATGCTGCGTGTGGCATACACTCCCGCATGGTTGCATACCTTCAGCGATAGTTCATGATTCCCGTCAGCCAAACCGGTAATCTCCATGTCTAACACTCCACCTCCGTTGCTGCCCTGCACAAAACAGTGTTCTGCTTCGGCCAACTTATGCCCCTCATCAAGCGTCAGCGCAAGTTGATGCCCTATCTGCGAACTTCCGCACACAACACCGGCTTCATCAGCACCCACCTCGGCATAAAAGCGCACATCCCCACCGGTAACATCACCGTCGAGAAACAACTCGTCATCAATCCACATACACGTAATATCCGGAGCCGCCACACCATCCGCCACACCATCCGAACCATCAACAATGTCAATCTTGCCCGAATGTCCCGTTGCCATCTCCCCATCATCCGACACCGCGAATGCAACCATCCTGTTCCCCCCTCCCGGATAATCAGGCGTAGGCACAAACACTCTTGCGCTGAACCGCCCCCTGCTGACCGAGGCTTTCCCCTCATAAATCAACGCCTCATCCATCACAACATCCGCCACACCCGACGTAGAGTCATGGTTGATTGTCTTGCGGGTCACAGGGCCGTCGAATATGCTGAGGGTCAAATCCCCGTCAAATCCGGTATCAGTGACATCATTGCTGACCACCCGACCCGTCACTTCCATGAAACGACCCGACTCCACCTCCAGTCCCGCTCCGACAGCCTTCCCGTCTACCGAAAGAATTTCCACCTCCTTTTCTGCCACGGGCACCGCCACCTCCGGGTCTCCGATAAAATTATATGACAGCGAATTATAAATCAAATCATAATAGTGCATTGCACCCGACGGAGGAGTGGTGGGCACCATACGGTTACGCGCCTTGCGGAACACATCCCCATAAGTCCGGCCATGGCGTCCCGAAAAAAACTCATCCCCCATAGCCAGATTGAGCTGTTGGTTATACTCCTGATAAACCTCTCTTAAAGCTCCGACCACACCAATCGCCCCGCCTCTGTCTTTGTATAAGAGCGTCTCCCCTATGTTGACCTCCGGATGGTCGTAATACAGCGCACGGCATGTGGCCAGCATCACAAACGTCGGATAGCGGTAATCCGTTGCAAGAGCCTTTTTAGTGCTCCACACAAGCTCTGCCGCCAGGTCGCGCGGGGTGGCATGACCGCTATAGGCCATATAAGCCGCCCCCTTTTTCAACACCCATTCGGCACAGCGGTGCAACTCAGCCGCCGTCCTTCCCGAAATCGGATAAACAGTATTATAAGCCTTATAGACGGTCGTCGAAGGGGAGCATCCACTGATTACCTCCGCCAGACCCTCGGCATCTGCCATATGGCCGTTCTTATCCCCCTTGTCACACATCAGCACCGCCCTGTTCATAAGATCCGCTGCGGGAGGGTTCTGCAGCCAACGTTCAATCTTGCTTACTGCCGATGCGGCATCTCCAGGCGACCGGGCCGGAATCCGCCCGACAGCCACCGTCATCAACGAGCGCCCTATGTCAAACCCGTCAGCATCCTCTTCAAGCATCCCCGCCAAAGCATCAGTGGCATAACTTTCAGGCAGCTTGCCGCAACCCGCAACATCCTCACGAAGGTATATCGGTATGAGATTATCGCGGAAAGCAGCCTCATCCTCCATCGTCAGCCCACGGTTATCCCAGTGTGCCGCCCCGAAAAGCAGCACCGACCGCAACCTGCCGGGGCATCTGTCAGCCAGCATACGGGCAAAACGCCGTATTGCCATAATATGCGGTGTACCCGAAGAAAACTCATTATAAATATCGTCAATCAAAGCCACACCGGCATCCAGACCGTCGGCCTGTTTGTGCGCACGTGCAAGCCGTTCCGCTTCACCGCGCATCAGGCGGCTCGTCACAATAAGCATCTGAGGTGTTTCAAAACCATGCAGATTCTGGTTCGACACCTCACCGGCAAACTCCACATGGCGCAACTCATCATCTGGATTGAACGCCAACAGATAGCAACACCCCTCGCCTCTCGACACATCATAATGACCCGGCGACATCACAAAATACCGCTCCGCATCCATGCCCGGCTCAACAGGGCGCACTCCGTTGACATTTCCTATTTCCAACTCACGCACAGGTTTGCGTCCATCCGACACCGCCCACACACGAGTGTTCCGTTTAACACCCTTCAATTCAACCTTTTGCTTCGATTCAAGCGCTTTAAAGACCAGCATCGACTGCGGCGCGTCACCAACACTGTTGTCGCGCGGATATGCAACCGTCACGAAATCAAGCCCTCCGGCTGCTGCTCCTGTAGCGTCAATCGACATACTGTAGACATCCCCGTCAGCCTTCAGAGGCTTGTCGGAATATATCTGCGTAATCCCTTGGTAAGCATACGTTTCAGCCTTTACCGGCGAGAGCGATAGGTTAGTCCGGCTGCCAGATGGGAGTGTTACCGGCATAACCCGGCTCTTGTCAACCCTGACCCCGTAGACCGCCTGGATACAAACCCGGCTGTCACCTATGAACCCGGGCATTGAAAAAACATATCTCTGTTTCGGTTCGTCAACAAACCTGCGACCCAGGAAACGGGCGCCTATGGCACCGTCGTTATACAATTCCTCTTCATAATGTGCCATCCCCCACGATGAACCTACCGCCTCAGACTCAGCCTCATCATACACCATCTTCTCAGGCGCAACCTGTGGCATGGCGTCGGTCAGGAAATAAGTCCCATAATCCGCATAATAATTCCTGACGGGCTCAACCGGATAACTCACAGCCCCGTTAACCGAAACCCGCTTCACCAGCCTGAGACTAACATCTCCCTCCCCGTAAAAAACAAGTTTGTCACCATGGCGCATAACCGCAACAGCCGGCAGATCATCAGGCGACTCCGAAGTCAGGCGGTAGTCGGATAGGCAGGTAGCCCCATAACCATAGACAGCGACCTTGTCAGGATGCTCGAAACCCATCTCGCGCAGTTCTGCATCTGTAATCTGTTGCATACCGCTCTCCCGGACCTTGATTTTAACCCAGCGTCCCCTGGAAAGCGCCGACTGCGACGCATAGTAATCCTTCGCAAAAACAGCCGCAGCCTGCTGACTTCCACCCACTACTGCAAGCGCCGTTATTATCAGAGTTCTGAAAATATGTTTTTTCATGTACCGTCTCCCTCCTTCTTTAGAGAGTCTATAATTTCAATCAGAGTGGTGTGCGTCAATCAATTCCGGTCCAACATATAAAAATGTGTCGCAATCATTTGATTTTAAAATCCATCGCCTTTTCTCCGTTCAGTGTCGCAGCAACACGGATCCCCAGTTCCAATCCGACACGCAACCCCGTGCGGCACGGAATGATGATATCACCCGTTTTAAGCATCATGTAACGGCTTACAAGCGCCACGCACTCATCAATTCCCAACTCTTCGCGGCCAAGCGTCAGCTCCTCTTTACCATCCACAATCACAGACCATACCCCGTCGTCAGGCAACCCGTAGAAGCCCCCCATACACAAAGCCCCGTCAAAACCACAGGCAAGCGCCCCTTCCGGCAGTCCATCTTTCGGAACAAGACGCCCCATGACCCCAATCTCCCTGTAATACCGGTGGGCGAACCTGACCGGGATGCTCTTCCCCAGACGGCATATGACAACAGCCGGAACAATCTCCAGAACCCAGTCCATTGCGAAATCAGGAACAAACAGAGGCATCCCCCGTCTGACCACGGCTGAGTCTGCAATCAATGTCATCGGCACTTTCCGGGGGTCGGACACACGCTCTCTGCCAAGCGCCTCCGACTCAATGCGCCTGTCACCGTTCCACATCCGTTCAACTGCAATAACTTTCATCCCGTCTGATTTTCTTACAAATCCATTTTATCCGTTCATCCTGTTATACATAACAGCAAGATGGGCATAGATTGATGTATTGGAGATCACAACATCACCGGGCGCGCAGATTCTTATGGGGGTGAAATTCCATATAGCCTTCACTCCGGCCTCGACGAGCCGGTCGGCTACGCTTTGGGCATGTTCCACCGGAACAGTTATTATGCCGATGCCCGCACCAAGCTCTCGGCAACGCCCAACAAGCTCTTCAACCGGATAAACCGGTAGCCCGTGCTTTAAAGTCCCCACCAGCGACTGGTCAACATCAAAACCTGCCACGATTTCCAGACCGTAGCGTGTCAGCCCTGAATCCTGCATCAACGCGCCTCCGAGCGATCCGGCCCCCACGATTACCGCCCGGTGCTGCCGTTTGAACCCCAGGAACTCCTCAAGTTTGTGTTCCAGCAGCGACACCTCATAACCTATGCGGGTCTTGCCTTTGATGTCAAGAAACGACAAATCCTTGGCTATCTGCGATGCATCAACCCGCAGGTCGCGCGAAATCTGTGTCGACGAAACATATTCGACACCTCTCTCACGCAAAATACCAACATAAGCCAGATACCACGGCAACCGCCTCAGCGCCGGCTCCGGAATAATATCTTTTCCTGATTCCATCTGTCTCGTTCTGTCTAATATCACCCTGAATCACCCCCCACACACCAAAAGACCCGACACCGTAGTCAGGCTTCATCGAAAGCGTTGCGCCAACATCAGGCACAACGCCATAATGCAAAGTTACAAAAATTCCCCAAATTCCTATCTCACCGCCAGGCGTCGTGATTCCGTAGCCGTTTTTTCGCCACTGTCCTCATCCGAAACCGTCGCCCTGTAAAGATAGATGCCACGGGTCACTCGGCGCCCCCCCTCATCGCATAAATCCCATCTGATCGGCAGAGTGGTGAACATGTCGCTGCGCCCGGTTTCCGTTGCCTGCCACAGGCGCTGGCCCATCAGGTCGAACACCTCCACCTTAACCGTAAGGTTGCGGTCGGGGCGGTCATGTGATATATAGAAGTTAGCCTCTGTCGACACCGGATTAACGTCAGTATAAACATCATACAGCTTCGGGGCAATCTCTTTTGAGACGCTGAAGCTAATCGTGGCTTCTGATGAATTGGGGGCTGTGTCCCACACGCGCAGACGCAAGGTGTGCCACCCCTCCGACAAGTTTTCAATCGGATAGGCGATATTGCCTCCCGGTGAGCCATCTGCAAATGGAGTGAAATATTCCGCCACATCAGTCATAACCTTATCCCCGCCGTCAAGCATCAGCATCATCTGATGCCCCACACCGGCTGTCGACAGGTTTATGGCACGGTCATCACGCACAGCCGCCATAAGCATAGGTGCGGAATTGACAGTCTGGCCGTCGCGGAACGACGGATGGTTCAGATATATCGACTCAATCACAGGAGGGGTGTTATCCGCAGCGGCATTCTCATCAAGGCCATAAACATACAGGTCACGGCACACCCCGGCAGCTTCCCGTCCATCATCACCTCCGGCATAGAGATTGATGGCGGCGGACCGGTAGTTGTCAGCCACCTCCGCCGGCATTGACACATTCATTGTGAACACTCCACCTTTCACTTCTGCGCTACCAACAAACAGACGCCCCCCCTGCTGGTCGAATGTAACCTCCTTGCCATCCTCACCTCCGCGGCCCAGAGTGGTGACGCTGCGCATCGCATCATAGAGCGTCCCCTCCACCGTGCCGTTGAAATCGCTCAGCAAAGCCCCAGAAGCATCAACGATGCGCCCTTTAATGGTGGTCTGCTGGCGGGCCATAAGGGTGGCCGGGTCTTCCGCCGTGTCGAGGTCTTCAACCTCGCGCCCTCCGATTTCATCAACAACCACCCTGTGCCATGGCACAGCCAGCCTCATGGCCGGGTCACCCATCAGAACATAACGCAGTTTGTTGGTATCAGACACGTTGTCGTCTCCACTCCGGTAACCGTTTTTCGCCATACGGTAGATTTCACCTATCGTGCGGAACGTACCATCGGCATTACGTACGAACATCTCCCTGCCGAATGACTCCGACAGATGTCCATTCGCCGATATATAAACCGGACGCGTGGCGCTTATGGCGGCAATCACACCACCGTTGGGATTCTTATAAAGAATCTCCGCGCCTGAGGCAGACGCCGAATCCCAGCGAAGGAAATCACAGGTAGCCGCATATAAAACCGGAAGACGGCGCAGATAAAACTCATTGATATCCCGGTAGGTCACAAGCCCCTCGGCGGTCATAGATGTCGGATTGGCATGGCCCTGGTAACTCCACCACATAACCCCCTCGTCGAGATTCCGGTAGAACAACGAGCGCCCCCCTTCACAAATATTGCCCGGGGTTTCAAATTCGTCGATATACACCTTCTTATAGAACATGTCGCCACCCGAACCGTTGGCCATCATTCCCCTCCACATCTTCTCGGCATCATCCATATGCACGCCATTGTCCTTGTCATCTGCCACAATCATGACATTGTTGCGCCACACCCCGCGCTGGATTTTGCCGGTATAGGCAAACAGTTTGTCAACACAGCTTTTGGCATCGGCCGCCGAGGTCACAGGAATACGGCCAACGGCAATCCTCAACTTGTCACGGCCTGTGTTCACCCCTGAGTTATCGTCAAGAAAGCCATATATGTCGTCTGTCATGTATGAATCATTGTCATTAAGCCCTTTGTCCGTAAACCATGCCGGCATAACCGGATAAGAAGGCGCCTTAGCCGTCTTACGCCTGAAGTCATAAGTCGGACGGCTGAAAAACAATGCATATTTCAGCTGCTTTCCGTGGCCCTGCAAACCGCGGTCATACATCATCTTAAGCAGCTTTCTGAAAGATTGCGCATCTGCAACCCCGGAAGAAAACTCATTGTAAACCTCCTGCGGAGTCAGAACCACCACTTCAAGCGGAGCAACGGCATCATTCCGGTGGAATTCTGCCACACGCTCTGCCTGTGACTTCCATTCATTCATCGTGAATATAACCATATCGGCCGTAGCCAGCGAATGAAGGTTCTGGTTCCTGACACTCTCCACAAAAACAGGCGAAGGGAGCTTCCCTCCGGGCTCCCAGGCCGCATATGTGCGGGCCCCTGCAACAGTGCTCCGCCAAACGGCCTCATTGCCCGAAAGCCCCACCTCCACACGACCCACATTACGCGTATCTGTAACATCCCACACCCGAGTCTGCTCACCCGCACCCCGCAACGAAACCTGTCGCTGCGAAGCGGTAAGGTAAAACACCAGGTGTTTATCCCCCGGCAGCCGAAGTTCGCGCGGATAATTGATTGCGATATAATTCAAAGCTGCCAGCGACACCGAACTGCCGCTCTTGAATGTCAGACCAACCGTAAGCGTGCCACCGCCACCTTCAAATTCCCTGCGGCTCACCCCTTGGTTGCCATGTGAATACTTATCCGTAACTTTAGATATATTGTCGCCGGAAACCTGCGGCAGAGACTGCCCGTTGACGGTAAAAGACAATGAACTGCTCCCCGTCACAGACTTCACAACAAACGCACTCTCCATCCTCACAGGAAAATCCAAAGCCCGGTCGGTAAGCTGGAACTGGAACGTGCGCGAAGGAGTGTATCTGAAATCCTCCCCAACAAGCAGAAAACCCGCCTCCCCGGGCGACTCCAGATCCTGTTCATGATACAGACGGTCATAAAACACCCGCTCCGTGTCGCCGCTCACACTGGCAATTCCTGTCGACACAGGCGAAAGCCGTGCCTCATCTCCCGAATCGCTCAGAAAATAATAACCCCGGTCCGTAAACGGGTTCTGCACAGGCACAAAATAATCAGTAGCGCTTTGCTCCCATCCAACAGGCCCTTCTGCATAAAAAAACACACCTTTGCCCGACACCCACTCCGATGCGGTCTGAGGCAGATCATCAACATACGACCGGTCGAGCACATCAGGCAACCGTTTGGCACCATAGCCATATACCTTAACCTTCTGCGGGTCGGCAAATCCCCACCCTCTGAGCTGGCTCTCTGTAACGCAGTGCATTCCGCTATGGTCAACAGCAACCCTGACCCACTTCCCTGAAGCAAGTTTAGAGTTCGTTGCATATGACGCCACATCAAGCCCCGACGCCCCCAACGGCAACAGAAGCGAAACAACAACCACCAGCAGGGTCGCACATTTTGTGGGAATATCCATTCCGGCGGCAAGCGTCAATATATGATTACATTGTGATTCAAACCTTTTCATGCATAGGTATAACGCCGGAAAGCACTGATTTATTGTAGTTCAACCGCCACAAGAGATTCAACTGCAGAGGGATTGAGAGTATTCATGTCAACATACCCTTCAATCCCGTCCAGACGTCCACGGTGGCTATATTGCCATATATCCCAGCCGACGCCCTTATCAAGCGGAGGGTCAGAAAACGAACATATCCACAATGGGTAGTTTTCAAGCTTCTCTTTCACAAACCTGTCATACCCGTCCTTATTCGTATATATAACCGGTTCATAACCTTCATGACCGAGCACATCAAGCATAACCCGAAGCTCCCTCATTATCCGGCCTGTGCCGATTCCTTCGGCATTGGCCCACTCCTCAACATCCACCGCCGGAGGCAATTCAAATTCCCGTCCTTTCAAGGCTCTGATAAAATTGAACGCCTGCATCTCCCCGTCGGTGTCGAACCTGAAAAAATGATACCCTCCGGCGGCAATACCCGCACGTTTCAGACCTACGGCATTTTTAACAAAATTCCTGTCCCTGAAATCCGTTCCTTCCGTAGCCTTCACATATGCGAAAGCCACCCCTTGCCTTTTCAAGACGCTGAAATCAATCTCACCGTTGTGGGCCGAGACATCTATTCCGCGAACCTTATACACCTCGGCCGAAGGGTTGGCCCGCTCCGAAAAATATCGGTTATAACCAAGAAGCACACCCGCCGGCACCAGCACCATAACCGCCGATGCCATCAACACCCATATCTTCCTCATTCCCGTACCCCCCTGATCCTGCGCGAGAATTTCTCGAAGCCCCATTTCCCGCAACGGGCTCCTATGAACATTGCCGCCAGCATAATGACAATCAATGCCGAGCATGGCACATCGACATAGGCCGACAACGCCAGGCCGCCGACACTCCCCGCCGCCGACACCAGCACCGACACCCACATCATCCCTCCGAAACGGCGCGTAAAAACCTCTGCCGTCATCTGGGGCAACGAAAGCATCGACATCAGCAGCATGACCCCCACAAGCCTTATGGTCAACACGATGCATAATGCAACCATAACCGTCATGGTCACTGTGATGAATCTCACCGGCAGACCTGCCACCTTGGCAAAATCACGGTCGAAAGCGCAAGTGACAATCTCCCTGTATTTCCACGCAAAAAATCCCCCTAACAAAACCGTATATATCCCGAACATCCACAAATCCCCACTCGATATATTCAATATATTACCGAAAAGAAACGAATTCAGCTCAGGCACATAACCGGGAGTAAGAAACACGAAAAGCACACCGGCAGCCATACCCAGCGACCACACCACAGCTATCGCCGAATCCTCCCTCACCCTATGACGCGACGACAGCCATTCAACCCCCAGCGACGAAACCACCGCAAACACTCCGGCCATGGCTATCGGACTTATACCCAGATAATAGCCAAGTCCGAGACCCCCGAAACAGGCATGGGTGACGCCCCCCGAGATAGCAACAAGCCGCCGCGCAACAATATACGTACCGACCATCGCCGCCGCAACAGCAATAATCAGCACCCCGCATAAAGCATTCAAAAAAAAACTATATCCTAACAATTCTCCCATCTATAATCAGCCTCAATCCCCCAACTCAAAACATAAAATATCACACCGTCAATCCTGGTACGCCGAAATCAGACATACCTCCATTTTCCGGATGCCGGAAGAGGTATCAGAGCGGTTCACCCCTCTGCTCCCCCACCATCAACAAAAGCTCATCCCTGACCGCCTCAGGCAACTCAATCCCCCTAAGCTGTATGCTGCGCGCCCACGGAGCCACATCCTCTGGCAGAAGCGTCAGCAAAACATCACGGAACTCCTCAATCTCCACATCCTCATATTCAGCACTTTTCCGCCCGGCAAAACGGTCGAGCTCCTCATCATCAAAATATTCTATCTTATCGCTGACCGATGCCAGCAACGAATCCTTCTCGCAAGTGCTGTGCATACCGCAGCACACACTATCCTCCCCCTCAGGCACATCCTGCATAGGCCCGCGTGTAGGGGCAAGCGCCCGGCCTCGCCTCACATCCCTTCTATGGAACAAATAAAGCACCAGCCCCGTCAGCACGAGAACCCCTAATATAATCAACGCACCGGTCATTCCTCAACCTCCTCAATTCTGAACCCGATTTTCTGCAGCTGACGCCAATAATCCGGATAGCTCTTGCTGACCGCCTCGCAGCCGTCAATAACCACCCCCGGCACATAAACCGCAACCGGTGCCAATGCCATCGCAATCCTGTGGTCATTGTGCGAACTGAACTCAGGCATCTCCACCACCGGATGACTCTTCCCATCCCATTCCAATCCGTAATCACGGATTTTCTCCACAACCCGGCCTATTTTATCCATCTCTTCACACAAGGCCGTCAGCCTGTCACACTCCTTCACACCTAAGCTCTTGAGCCCCGTTAGTTTAAATGGAACTCCGATCAGGCAGCATGTAACCGCCAACGCCGGTGCAAGGTCGGGGTTATCAGTCAGGTCAACATCAATCCGCCCGTAAATCTCCGGAGAGGGCGACAACTCCAGTCCACCCTGCAGCTCCTCACTCTCCACCGTATTGACCCCGAGACACTCAAACAGACGCATCGCGGCCTTGTCGCCCTGCAGCGTTTTCTCTTTCAGGTTGGTCACCGTAATCCATCCCGCAGTCAGGGCACTTATCTCATACCAGAATGCCGCCGCCGACCAGTCCCCCTCCGGCTGCTGATCAAACGGCCTGTAACTCCCCTTTTCAACTTTGATTCTCAAAGGCTCCCGGTCAACCTTGATACCCCGCTGCTCCATCATCCCGACTGTCATCAGTATATACGGCAGCGAAACAGGCTCCCCCTCAAACCTCACGGTCAGACCCTCATCCATCATCGGCGCAACCATAAGCAAGGCCGACACGAACTGCGACGACACCGTCACATCCACGTTAACTTCTCCTCCCCGCAATCTCCTCCCATTGATTCTCAACGGGGCATAGCCCTCCTCTTCAATACATTCGATTTCAGCGCCACAGCCTCTCAAGGCTTCAATCAGAACCCCCATAGGCCGTTCATGCAGCCGCTCCGTACCGCGCAGTTCAACCTCCACTCCCTCCTTAGCCGCAAAATAGGCCGTGAGGAAACGGAGCGCCGCACCAGACGCCCCGACATCCACCGTTCCCTCCACTTGCGACAATGCCTTCTCTATGACCTCCGTATCGTCACAACGGGCAACATACGCCCCTCCGACAGCTCCCCCTTGGGTCATTGCATCCAAAACAAGCCCCCTTGTCGAAAGACTTTTCGACAAGGGTAGCTCAATAATTCCATCCTCAATAATCTCCTCAGGAGGAAATATCCTGTATTTCATCACTCTAAGTTATAGTTCCTTTAAGCCATGAAGGCTATTTAAGCCTCCCGCCTATTTCGCCATCTCTTCAACGGCTGCATCCTTTTTGCATCCTTCGCGACAAGCCTTTTCCAGCTTATCCATCGCCTCAAACAGCGACTTCCGGGGGGTGGCGACATTGACCCTCATAAACCCATGCCCTTCGGGACCGAACATTTCACCATCGTTAAGAGCCAGGCCGGCATGGTTCACCACCAGGTCAACCAACTCATCATGGCTAAGGTTAAGGCCACGGAAATCCATCCAGACCAGGAACGACGCCTGCGGCCTAACCATCTTAACCTCAGGAAGCCGCTCTTTCAGATAAACCTCCAGGGCATCGAGGTTCCCTTCGATATATTCAAGCACAGCCCCGAGCCATTCCTCTCCATGGGTATATGCGGCCTCAGCCCCTATGGTCGACACAAATGTCGTGGCGTTGAATTCGTTAACCTCAAGCCAATGGAAAAACGGCTCTCTGATTTCCGGATTCTTCACCACACACCACGAGCTCACAAGACCGGGGATATTAAACGTCTTCGACGGCGCACCGAATGTGATGGCCACAGCAGCGGCATCCTCTCCACACGCGGCAAACGGATAATGTTCCCTGCCGGCAAGCATCAGGTCGCCGTGGATTTCATCGGAAATGACCAGAACCCCATATTCACGACACAAAACCCCGACTTTCTCCAATGTCTCCCTGCTCCATTGCAAACCGATAGGATTGTGAGGATTACAAAGAATCATCATCTTCGGGCGTTCTGTGGCGAAAATCCGCTCCAAATCCTCCAGATTCATCTCATAATTCTCGCCGTTCCAACGCAACGGGTTGGTAATCAGCTCTCTCTTATTCCCTTCGATAACCATCTTGAACGGATGGTAAACCGGCGGTTGGATAACAATCTTATCGCCTGCTTTGGTGAAGAAATTGATGGCGAATGCGATGCCTTTCACAACACCGGGCACATATGTCAGCTCCTCCCGTTCCACCTTGAAGCCGTGACGGCGGTCAAGCCAGTCGATTATCGAGCTCCAGTATGTGTCGGCAGGGCGGGAATAGCCATAAATCGGATGAGAAATCCTCTGTTGCAACGCTGCGGTTATCTCTCCGCAGACCTTGAAGTCCATGTCGGCAATCCACAGCGGTGTCAGGTTGTCTTTCCCGAAAAGCACACGCAGATCGTCGATTTTCGTACAACCGCTTCCATGCCTGTCAATCACTTCATCAAAATCATACTTTTTCATATTTCCCATCGTTAATTGGTTTATCATTTAAGGCCGTTTTAGTGCTGTGTAAAAATAGACCCGTCCCTTCTCTTATCCGGATGGCAACAGTGCTGTCATTCCACAATGCAAATATACTCCCTTTTCCCCACACTTTCCACCCCTTAAAATCCTTTTTTCAAAAAAAAATCATTACCTTTGCCTCTGAACTCAAGAGGGGTGCCCCGGTGTGGGCTGAGATCATACCCTTGGAACTTGACGCGGTTCATACCGCCGGAAGAACTTGACGCTAATCCATCCTCCGCCACAAGCCCCTCTGCAAAATCGTCATTATTATGACCGTAGAAATAAACAACCACCCGATTAAGGTGGCAGAGGATTGCAAATCTCTTGCACAGCTGCTCGAAAAAGAAGGTTTCACCGGCATGGGTCAGGCCGTTGCCGTTAACAACCGCGTCGTGCCACGCTCCCAATGGGGCGACTTCCAGCTGACCGACGGAGCAAAAATCATCATAATTCGTGCCGTCTGCGGCGGATAAAAAGCCATGCAGACAATAGCCATAACACCCCCGGCATTCTATCCGGGGGAGGCACAGGCAATCGCCGGGATATTGCTCAACCGGGGGTTCTGGCGCGTGCATATCCGCAAACCCGATGCCGCTGAAAGTGCCATAAGAGCCTTGATTGAAGAAATACCGGCAGAGCTGCGACCACGCCTGTCAATCCACAACGCCCTCCATCTTGCAGAGCAATACGGTCTTGGCGGAGTGCACCTCAACAGACACACCCCGCTCCCGCCTCAAGGATGGCATGGTCTTATCAGCCGCTCAATCCACTCGATAGCCGAAATAGACACCCTCTCCAACGAAGATTACGCCTTTATATCGCCGGTCTTCCCTTCAATCTCCAAGCCCGGCTATAACCCTACGTTCACCATCGGCCAGCTATCCGAAACAATCAGGCGCAACCAAGTTAACAGAACGCGCATTTTCGCCCTCGGAGGCGTCACCCCGGCACGGCTTCCCCGGCTCGAATCAGCAGGTTTCGCCGGGGCGGCGATGCTCTCCGAAGCATGGCGCCCCCAAATTCCCGCTGACAATTTCAAACTGCAGTTCATCACCCACCCCACCGGGAATCTATCCGTTGTCGATGGTGCCCGCAAAGCCCTCGAAGGCGGATGCCGGTGGATACAGCTGCGATGGAAAGACGCCTCCACCGGCCAACTGATTGATGCCGTCAGAGAAATAGCCGCAATGTGCCGCCGGCATAACGCCACATTCATTATCGACGACCATGTCAGCTTAGTCCATC
>ERZ778514.1747-NODE-1747-length-15330-cov-9.588805_pt1 | contig 15330 bp, 15 predicted proteins | sample MGYA00510344_ERZ778514 | MGnify/ENA primary metagenome ERZ778514 (study PRJEB29527, sample SAMN07138968) | mouse gut metagenome | material: feces | host: mouse | place: China:Nanjing | collected 2016-01-25 ... | reverse complement strand
AATGGAGGCTTTTTTTATGTAGTGGCGTTAACACTTGTTATTAAACACCCTCATAGAGTTGCCGCAGCGGTGGCTGCCACAGTCATCCTGTCCGCGACAGCGACGATACTCTATAGAGAATATCGCATGGAAAATGTGCCGCAGCAGACTATGCCTGTCAAAACTCAGACAATAAGTCCATTGGCGGAGGTCAAAGCCATTGACTTTGAAAATGCTCCGTTGCCTGATGTCATCAAAAAGATTGAGACGGTCTACAATGTCAAGGTTAATGGCATTCCGGCTTCCCCTGAAGAATACGAGTTGTCGCTCCACTATGAAGGTACGCCGACAGATCTCATTTCTGTAATCAACGAAATACTTGGGACACAAATGACAGTTGCCGAGAAATGAAACAGTTTGTATTATCAATAATGTTGTGCTTCAGCGTGGTTTGCATGGCACAGAATGTCACGATCAGGGCAGTAAATCAACCTGCTTCGGTTGTGTTCCGAAGCATCGTCGAGCAGACCGGCAAGAATTTCGTGTATTCATCCGAATTACTGAAAAATATGCACGTGTCTGTTAATGTAAAGAATAAGCCTTTGAAGCAAACGCTATCCATTATTTTTAAGGATACCGATATCAAGTACGAAATAAAAGGCAGAAATATCATACTTAAAAGGAAGCCCAAGTCAAAAAAGCAAGAACGTAAACCTTCTGTGGCTGTTGCACCTCCAACTTTACCCAGCCGCAATGTTGTCGTTCCGAAAATGCTTGAGGAAGTCGTTGTTGTATCGCGCCTCGAAGCCCCGGTGGTCGAGACTGCGGAGATAGGCGCCAAAAAACTGACCGCTCAGGAAATAATAAACACCCCCGTGCTGTTTGGTGAAAGCGATGTGATCAAGGCGTTGCAGATGCAACCGGGCGTATCGGAAGGACAGGAAGGCATGGCGGGAATGCACGTGCATGGTGGTAACGCAGATGAAAACCTGTATATGCTCGACAACGTGCCGTTATATCAGGTCAATCACTTTGCCGGACTTTTCTCAGCATTCAATGCCGAAGCTATCAGATATATCGACTTTTTCAAGTCCTCAATACCTGCGAAATATGACGGGCGGCTCTCCTCCTATCTTGATGTCCGCACCAAGAACGGTTCACAGGAAGGTCATCACGGCTCATTCAGACTGGGTCTGACTTCAGGAGCATTCAATATTGACGGTCCGATTGGGAAAAAGACAACATATTCGGTGGCATTGAGACGGTCGTGGTTCGATGTGTTGTCTATTCCTATGCTGGCGTTGGTCAATTCGTCAAGTGATGATGAGAAGATAAGGTTTCGCTATGCTTTCATGGATCTGAACGCCAAGGTCACACACCGCTTTTCGAATAAGGCGACAGGATTTATGTCGGTCTATTTCGGCAATGACATACTGAAGACCGGGTCTTCGGACAAGCATGTGCCGGAATCCGGATGGTATGATGATGACAGGGCCGACTTTCACTGGGGAAACCTTGTGGCGCAGACTGGCCTTAACTATAGGCTCAACCCCTCGTTGTCAGCCGAGTTCACTGCCGCATACACCCGATATTTCTCGGGTATGAAACATGACTGGATGTCAAAGGAGATTACAAGCGACGGCACTACGGAGTCTCATTCCATATCCAAGACCAACAATAATATCAATGACTGGATTTTTCGTGCAGATTTCGATTGGAGGCCTAACGACGGAAACCGTGTGCGTTTCGGCGGCAACTATATTTTGCACTCTTTCCTCCCGGCAAGAACCGACCGCAATTATACCGTCGGTACCACACAGACATTGACCCGGGATTCCACATGGACATATACAGCCAATGAAGCCAACATCTATATCGAGGATGACTGGCGGATAAGCGAAAAATTCAGAATGAACGCAGGACTGCACCTGTCATTGTTCAACATTGATGGCAAGACCAATTACGGAATCGGACCCAGATTGTCATTCAGTTACCGGCCTTCCGAAAACTGGGCTGTAAAAGCTGCCTATGCACGAACAAACCAGTATGTTCATCAGCTTTCCCAGACATATCTGTCATTGCCCACTGACCAATGGGTCCCGATTACCGGCAGGTTCAAACCTCAGAACGCGGACAAGATTTCAATCGGAGCATATTGGCAGTCGGATAACAAAATGTTCGCCGCATCGGTCGAAGGATATTATAAGATCATGCGGAATCTTGTGGATTACCGTGATGAATATTATCTGCAACCTCCGACAGAGATGTGGAATGCCCAGCTGTGTTCAGGGAAGGGAACGGCAAAAGGTATTGATTTCAAAATCGAGAAGCTCTATGGAAAGCTGACAGGTCATATCTCTTATTCACTCGCTTGGTCTGACCGCACTTTCCCTGACAAGAATGGAGGTCATACGTTTCCGGCACGTTTTGACAACAGGCATACAATCAACATCCTGCTCAACTGGAATATCAGTGACAAGGTGAGTCTTAACGCCGCATGGACGGGACATTCCGGCAACCGGTTCACCCTGCTGCCGCAGGTCTGGGAATCTCCGGAATTCGGCAACAGCTACAGTGGTGACGAATCACCGTTGAAGACAAGGGTTAACAATTATCAGTTGCCGTTCTATCACCGTCTCGACCTCTCCTGCACGGTGCGCAACAAGCGTGGATACTGGACTTTCGGACTTTTCAACGCATACTGCCACATGAATACCGTTGCAATCCGGCGGACACATAACAACGTCAACCGCCCGGTGTTCCAAAAAGTGAAACTTTTACCAATAATCCCCTCAATTTCCTACACATGGCAATTCTAAGATACATGATACCGATATTGTCAGTTTTTTTGCTGACAGGATGCTACGAGGATTTCAATCCGGAGATTGACACCAAGCCGGTGCTTTGTCTGAACTCCCTGATTAAAGCAGGTGAACCGATCGAGGTGGATGTTACACACACGTGGATGTTCAATGATGAAAAATCGGAGAGGAACCATGATGTAAAGGATGCCGTTGTGACCATTCTCGTCAACGAGAGGATTGTCGGCTCAGACTATCTGCCGAAAGAAGGAGACAGGATCCGTATTGTCGCGGAGAGTCCGACTTACGGAACAGCAACGGCTGAAGTTGTTGTCCCTTACCCCACGCCGATTGGAAAAGTAAGGGTCTCTCCGGTTGTGAAGAACATCTGGAAAGGTGAGGACGATTTCTTCCACTATGATATGTTTGCCGATATTACATTCAACCTTAATGTCGAAATGGATGTCAATGACCCGGAGGGAATAGACAATTATTATCATTTCGGATACAACTGGTTTGGAGCAGACACTGACGGTTCGCCGACACTGTCAATCGGACAATTCGAGTATAATTCCGAGCCGATATTCAAAGAACACATCGGAGTATTCGAGACCGTTATGGGCAATGACGAGGATACGCAATTTGTATTCTTTTCCGACCGCCAGTTCTCTGGAAAGACTTATACGCTTCATCTCAATTTCTCAGACAACTCATTCCATGTAAAGTCGCAGGAGTATGATGAATCACTGCTTGTGTGTGGCGTGAATCTTTATCTCACCACAGTCTCGAAAAGCTACTACAACTGGGCTGTGTATAAATGGAATGTAGATGAAGGCATTACAGGAGACCTGTCGGACATCGGTCTTGCGGAATCAAAGTGGGGATACAGCAATGTATCCACGGGCGCAGGTGTCGTGGCAGCACAATCCTCATCCAAATATACAATAGATTTGAAGGAATTTCTAAAAACAACATTAAACAACAGATAAGATGAAAAAGTTACTTTTTATCGCAACTATGCTGTTCACGATTCTAACCCTCCCATCATGTGAGGGCGTTGATGGACCAGACCCACCACCTGTTTTTTCTGAAATAGCAATCCGTCTTGAATATATCGGTCTGGATGATTTTAAAGGTGAATTATCCAGAATAGCGATATTCATTACTGATGAAGACGGTAATTTCATAGTCCGTCATGCTGACAAAATAGACGGGGATATATTTACGGTTGATTGCAAACCCGGCAAATATGTCGTAAGCGCCGAATATGTTAATCCCAATACCGATGATGACAACATCATTCTCGAAAGTGTAAATGTAGAAGTACAAGCAGAACAACCGCTTGAAGTGATTTTGAAAATAAACCTCAATAAAATAGAAAAGCAAAAACAAAACTAAGGATGTAAATATCAATGAAAAAGTTACTTTTTATCGCAACCGTATTGTTCACGGTTCTCTCGTTCTCTTCCTGCAAGGAAGATGATCCAGTTCCCATGATTTGGGAGTTCTCCGACTATGACCGAGAGGCTGTCTCGGCAGTCTATGCTCCTGATTTTGTCAATCAGGTGGCAATCGCTGCACCTCCGGAGTATAGCGGTGACATCACTCTGAAATGCACCAATTACCCTCAGATTACGCTCAATGCGAATAACGCTGATGGTACTTTTAAGAGTGCCGAGGCCGGATTCACGGTAATAAAGGTTAATGACAACACTCTTAAAATCACTTTTGAGCCAATAGAGGCAACAGGTGATAATGGAATATATGAATTCGTTTCGGCTGACGGTAGAAACGGCAAGGAAACGGGGAACACCAATATGTCTGTCGGCAGAGTTAAAAAATGAAAGCCCCTAAATCACGACTCATTGTCGTAATGTCAGCTGTTGCCATGCTGGTGTCGGTATCTTCCTGCGCCACTATGCGTATTGACCCGTCCAACAGAGCCGAACAGGTTTCAGTAACATTCGACAAGACAATCAAATAACAGAATAAATAATGAAATATTCCTTACTCGGGATAAGCGTTATCGCGCTTATCTCAGCCCTCTTGTTGTCTTCTTGCAGCAAGGAAGAGTACGTGCCGGTGCCGGTCAGTTCAAAGTCATGCAACATCGAGATTGAATGTGTCGGAGCTTCCGGCGAGAATCTTCTCGCAGACAAATCCTTCACCGACAAAATCAAAATCGAGGGCGAGAACTCCCACTCCAACATCAAGTTCACGGTCAATAACAATCATCTTTGTTTCGAGGCAGACCTTCCTGACCAAGACGATATGAAGTGGTCTAAAGACAGAAGTGAGGCTACGGGCATATCAAAGATGACCGTCAAGTTTGGCAAGCAGAAAGCATCGTTGAAATGCTTTTTGAAATACATCGCGAATCGACCTCCGGCAACAGTAGGCGGTTCCATCACTCTTGAAGAAGTCGAATACAAAGGTATGACTTACAAGCGTAGCGGAGGCTCTGTGACATTCAGAATACAATTCAACAGAGACGGCAAGCTGTAAAATCAAAATGAGCCAAGTGTAAAGGTCCTAATTAATTCTATAAAATCGCAACTGTCATCGGCAGGGATGTCCGTGACTTGACAAAACGCCACCGAGGGAGGCTCTTGCTTCTCTCGGTGGCGTTGGATTTTAGTAGCCTTCAGGCAATGGAGGCTTGGCGTCTTCAGGAATGTTGGGGTCTGCCCGCATATTCTTTATTGCCTGTATTTCTCCCGGAGTCAATCTACTTTTACGCTGATGCGGTAGCGGGAACTTGTCAATCTCTGTTTCTTTGGCTGGCTTTGATTCCTCCGGTTGCGGTTTGGGAGGCTTCGGTTGCCAGTCGTCATGCGGCTGGAAATGATGAAACGGTATTCCAATGGCCTCATGGTTTACGATAGTGGTCTGCCAACTCTCCCGTTGCTCCTTTGCGCCTGATAGAATTGACTGCTCCATCCCGTATAATGAAGTTGTGTCTTTCGGATTTATCATCGACCTTAAACCACGGTAGAGCCATTCGACGCGCATAAGCTCCTTGCGCTCCTTCCATAGTTCATTAGCACCCCATCCGAGTAAGCACGCAATGTTGAACAGAACCATTATTGCGATGAGTAGATTGCGGTTGACTTTTCGGAGTTGTGCATAGTCCTTTTGAATGTCAATTTTCTTGTTCATCTCTTTCATCGTCTGATGGATGCTGGCCGCATCGTCAAACGATATGCCGGTTGTCTTGACAGCACCGAGGCGGACTGCCTTGTCTGCCGAATCGTCAATCTTCGGAGTTAGATCGGAGACAACCTTGTCGGCTGTCGCCTGGGCTGCCTTCATAGCGGCATCCGTCGCAATGGCTTCAACATCGGGTCGGGGCATTGCCGCAAAAGCCTTCTGTATCTCCGCCAGACTTTTCATTACCAGCGATACCGTGCCGTTGAGCGTCTGAATGACACCCGACAGTGCGCGTATGTCCTCGCGGCTGGCGATGTTGTCAGGCAGGGAAACTTCTATGGGCTGCGGGTGCTGTGGCTCCGCCGGAGGTGGAAAAGCAGGTGGCTGAACTTGGATGCTCCCAATCCTGTCATTGACTTCGGTGAATTTGTCGGTGAGCATTTTTTCAAGACGCGCCAACTGTCGGCGCATAATCTCGAAGTCGGCGTTCTCACACTGCACGCCTTGGATTTCATCTTTCTTTGCCATGATTGTTATCTTTTGATTCCACGTTTAGGTTTCTTTTTCTTTGGATGTGAGAGTTCCCATGCCAGACGAGCCTCCTCCGGGTCATAAGCAGGTCCCGGCTGGAACAGACCGCCTATGAATTGTCCCACTCCTTCGCCGATGTCAGCCGCAAGATTTGCGGCAGTGGCGGCGGTGGCTTTTACAGCCTTGACTGCCTCGTCAGAGACTGACGATGTGCCGGATTTTTGAGCGGCTGAATGTGTGGCGGTGGCTTTTCTCGGCTCCGAATGACGGTTGGCCTGCGAGAAATAACGGTCAAGACTTCTGAACTTGAAAGCCTCGCCGACATCCGAACCCTTTACCTTGTAATCGCCAAGCTGGAACGAAACGCCCTGCATTTCCTGTGTGCCACGGCGATATTTCGGTATGATATGGATGTTCTTTTTAGCCAGCAGAGCGGCGAAAGTCTGCCAGTCGCGGGAGTTGCGCAGAGCCTCGGTAGCGGCAATTTTAATCTCCGCTTTCGCACGTTCAAGGCCGTGAAGTTTCTCCAAGTCGGGAGCTTCCTGCTTCGGCAATGCGAGGCGGTAACGCTTAGTCAGTGCCTCGCAGACTTTCTTATTCTTGTAGCGGTTGCGGCCTGATTCCATGCGTTTGCCGTTGTCGCCGACCATATTGAACACGATATGACAGTGCGGTTTGTCAGTCTCATAGTGGCGCACGATAAGAAATTGCGTCCTGTCCAGACCCATCATCCTGATGTAGTCAAGAGCTATTTTTAGCATTTTCTCATCGCTGAGTTTCGACTTGTCGTCGGCGGAAAACGACAGCGTTATGTGTCCGGCGGGGTTGCTGATTCTGCGGTTTTGCATCGCCTGAGCCTCAAAGCTCGCTATTATCTGATTGCGTTTTTCGCCCATCAGTCCACGGTTTCCGAGTATCTTCCATGTGTCGGGTGTAAAGATTTTCTTGTCGTGTTTCTCGCGGGTAACATAGTCAACCTTTGAGCCAAATGACCCGGATTTAAGTATCTTTCCAATCATGTTTTCATGCGGTTTTTGAGTTTGATAACGAATCCGGCGATGCAGTCAACGATGTTTTCAGCCCTGTCTGCAACGCTGCGGTATCCCTCGGCATTGGCTTGATGGGCTATCTGATTGAGATTGGGTCCGAGTTTTTTAAGCTCATGAAGTAGCATCTTTTCCTCGTCGGAGAGTACGCCGACGACCGTGGCGTTCAACGCTCCTTCCCTCACATATTCAGACCTGCTCATGCCGGCGCGGGATGATTTGATGTCTATGATGTCGAACTGGGCATCGCTGAAACGAACCATCACAGCGTTTCTCTTTTTCGCCTGTCCGAGAGGCGGTCTTCCTGTGGATTTCTTCATAAGAAATATGTTGAAGTCATTATAGTGATTGCACCGGATCAGCGACCATCGGGAGGCAGGCAACAACCGCCCGGACGGGCTGTTTTTGCCCCTTTTGAGAAACTCAAAAGGTATCTTGCCCTCCCACAACTTTTTTACGATTGAGGATAAATGGCGAAGCCACTCCTTCAGGTGGTGCCTGCCCCAGATTAAGCAGCTAATCCGATGCCGTTTCTATCTCAGAGCTTGCGCCAGATTTCGATGTCGTCGGCATACTGTTTCAGATGCTCGGCGAGGATTGCGTTTGCGTAACTGCTGACAGTGGTGCCACGGTCGCCGAGGATTCTGGAAATGCGTTCAAGCTGGTCCCACAGGTCCACCTCGATGTTCAGGGCATGACGGTTTACCAGCTTTGTCGGAGCAAGGAATGTAGCCTTGAACTCGGCGAAGTCTGATTTGCGCTGTTGCTTGCCGATACGCTGTTGCTTCGGTGGCTCGGTTGTGGCGGTTACGGCTGTTACTTCGGTTGCTGTCTGCTCTTTGTCAAACAGATTGTCAGCGTTGGCAGATGTGGTGCTGTTAACAGAGTTGTCGCTGTTAACTGCCTTGTAGGAGTTAGTTGAGTTATCTGGTTGCATAATAATTTGTGGGTTAGAGGTTGATACTTTGGATTTGATTGCATCGGTCAACTCGGTTGACTTGGATGCGGTTGTTGATGGTGCTTTTGTGGTTTTCATCACTTGTTTTGTTTGATGGTTGAACTTTGATGTGTGAGATACTCATTCAAGTCGTTGAACTCGGAGTATAGAGTGGAGCGGTCGATTACGGTTGAGCCATATATGGCTGTCAACTCGGCGAGTGCTGTTTGTCCGGCATTGTCGTTGTCAAGGTAGCAGTTGATGGTGGTGTAACCTTTGAAATAAGGCACAGCCTTGTTGACATTGACAACCGAGTTGAGGATGATTGCGTCGGCTCCGCTGATGATGCCAAGTGCGAGGGCTGAGAGATAATCAATGAATCCCTCGAACACGACACACTCTGTTGACGGACCATCTCTTGACCACGGCAGATATGAGATGTCTTTGCGTCCCCGGCAACCTTTGAAATATTTGTTGCGCAGTTCCCAGCCATTGTTGACATTCTCAAATGCCACAGCAAAATAAGACTTACCGTTGAAGCTGTAATGAGCCTCCTTGCAGTTCGTCTTTGCGATGTGTGCCGGAATACCACGCTCTTGGAGGTATGCGACAAGTGCGCGGTGTTCCAGTGGCACGACCTCAAACCTCTCTATGCTCGGCGCAGAGTGTCGCGTAGCAAAAGAGGAAGCGACTGTCTGCACCGATGGCACAGGATAGCTGTTGGCGATGCAACGCATGAGATAGCGCAGGTCTGTTGACTGATACAACTCAGTTGCCAGGTCTATGATGTTGCCCCCTTTACCAAGGCCGAAATCATACCAGCAGTTGAGCGCTGTATCGACCTTGAACGATGGCGTCTGTTCCTGTCGCAACGGCGACTTATACCAGAGCCTCGTTCCTTTTCTCGCCGCCGGTTCATGTCCGAGTTGAGACAAGAAGGCGGCTAAAGGGATTGTTTTAATCTCTTTTATCATGGGTGCTAAAATGTTTGGGTGAGACGGTTCTTGGTTTAGCTCCTATTATATATGCCCTTTTCTAAACCAGACCAGAATTGTGGTTTTTTAATAGTAGAAATCCGGATTGTAGATATACTCGCGGTTCTCGTAGCGAATCATGCCTTTGTTGTCAAGAAAGGTCTTCAAGCCCTTTACCTTGTTGTTGGAATACGAATGTCCACAGGCGGCATATCCGCTTTTGAGGGCAGCCTCGCAGTTTCGGCATCCTTTTATCGGGCCATTGGCGAATACCACGCCCAATGCCTCGCGATGCTGTTCCTCAGTCAACTCCTTGTATGGATAAGGGTCTTTGGTTTTCTTACCCGGCTCGGTGAACACATATCCGCCGGCAATCTCCGGCAGTCCATAATCATTTACACGGAAGGCGAATGGGTCGAATTCGGCGGCGCGGATCATGGCGGCGCATACTTCCGACACGGTATCATCAGTCTTGCTTCGGCTCACCTGAAGGACTGTTTCACCCTTGTTGTTCAGCTCGGTTCCGACATGGCCACGGGCATTGTCGTCGCTTTTGTTGAGATGCAGAACCGTGTGGATATGTATCTGGAACTTGTCAGTCCATTCCATCAGCTTTCCGATAAGGTCAGTCGATTCTTTGGCGCAGTTGATGTCATACATCAGGTCGCGCACACCGTCGATGATTACAAGTCCTACACCGGGAGTGTTGATTATCGCCTGTTCGATAACTTCAAGGCGCAAGGCTGGTGTGAGCTGACGCAGGGCAGCAAACTTCAGATGCTCCGGATGAGTGTCGGTAGGTAGCTTAGCCAGTCGCAAGGCACGTTCCATTACTTTCTGACAATGATACGGACTTTGCTCGGTATCGAAGTAGAGGATTGTGCGTTTGTCATCGGGGAACTCGGCTGTATATCCCAATACCTTGCCGTTGACGAGCGATGCCCCGACTATGGCGGCGACATTGAAGGTCTTTTTGCTCTTTGCCTTACCGGTCGATGCCGAGAAGTTGCCGAGAGTGCCGATGACACTGCCGTTGGCATACAGTACCTCCGGCGCAGTCTGAATCTCATCCGTGATTCGCAACTGCTTTTCCTCCCAAAGTCGGAGGATGTCTTGCTTCACTCCGTCCATTCTTCACCCCCTTTCTTATGTTCTTGTATGAGATCGAGTGCTTTCTGGGCGTCAATGACTATTTTTCTGCCCGATTGAGTAATGGCATCTTTGATCACGCCACTGTTCTTGATACGGTGCGCGGTAGCCTTGCTGCACTGGAGAAGTTCGCAGAGACCTTTGATTCCGTAAACGAGCCAACGCTTTGCAGTTGTGGCAACATTTTCGTCAGAGGTAACGCTTTCGGTAGCGGCCGAGGTCTTGACAAAATGAGAGTCAAGTAATTCTAAAAATTGTTCTCCGGTGTACTGCCAGAGAGGAAGTTTGAGTAACTGGTCTTTTGTCATACGCAGTGTGGGTTTGAATTATACTTCCGCCCTCTGAGAGAGCGTATCCGAGTATCTCCCGGACACTGCAAAATTACAACCGGTTATGAGTGGTCTGTATGTGGATTCCTGTTCTCCACTTACTAAAACTACCCGTCAGAGTATCAGGCTCTAACGGGTAGTATCATAAAGTTTCAAAAGTGGAATTTCAAGTGGTGAAAGTGGTGCGCGAGTGGTATCTTTAAGTTGCACGGACTCTCATGCTCGCTTTTTGTGATTTTTGAGGATTCTGTCAATCTCATCAGCATATTCTCTGCTTGACACACTGGCATCATCGCCGCGTGGATGACAATACTTCTTTTCGTAGTAGCTCCACTGAATATCAAGATGAGCGAGAATATCCTCACGCCACGCCGCTTTGTGCTTGGCCGGAACAATTTCGTATAATTTCGATATGAGATAGCAAGCCTTGATTTTCTGCTTGGGGCGTATCTTTATGGGTTCATGTTTGCCGTGGAGATTGAGTGATGAATGGAACTGAGTCTCGGTGCTGTCGAAAACATCAGAACAAACTTCGTATAACTCCGAAACAAGTAACATAGGGAACAGATCTTCTTCCCATTGTCGGCATGATTTCGTATTTGTCTGATTCTGTTTTACAGGTTGTTCAGGTGCCGGATAACTACCATTGGGAACCTGCATCTTTTGGATAAAGGTTTCCCTACATTTCGGATGTAACCGAATTTCACATGGCGGAAAGTATCGCTCCACCGTGATGAAAATTCTACGACAGACACTTCGCAACTCATGGTACACATCGAATGATGGCTTCAACAGAAATTCGTCATATTCAACGCTTTCCTGTAATTTCTTAAGGAACTCCCGTTTCTTTTCAAGCCATCCTTCACGGGTCTCGGCCATATGGAATTGCTCGATTTCCTGTTTGTATTTATCTATTGTCCAGTCGTCAGGCACAGGGATTTTGTGGCAAGCCTTTAACGCATACTCATAATGAGCGGCAAACATATAAAACATCTCCACTTCTTTAAGGAAGTGGTTACTCTCGTACTGATCAATCATGTCTGCCTTGGATTTATTTTTACGATCTCTATCCAATTTAAAGAATACGCTCTGGAATGTCTCCATCCTTGTTAGAATCTCAACACAGAAAATTCGGGTTTGGTCAGCCTGCACCTTTCCGATTTCTCCGGAAGCATGGGATTCGATGATGGCGTTTTCTATGTCGATAGAGCAAAGTTTACTGGTGGCTTCGGCTATTCGTTTATACAAAATTGTATCCTGCTTGGCTACCAGCGGAATTTTCGTAAGCTGCCTCAGGTCTTCCAATATTGGCACAACATCTCGTAATGTCGTAGGGTTTGGCATTTGCGGGGTGGTGTTTAACGGGTTTATGAATTTGAATGCCGACAACTATGCCGGTTCACTGAAATGTACGACATAACGACATTCAGCATATCAAACAACCGTCAGTCGCCAAGTGTTCACCGCCCTAACAAACTGAGGTATCCATTAACGTCTTGTCTTTAGAGCGTATAGAAAATAAATCTTCGATAAATATGGGTAATCTCGTATTGTGAACTACGATAATTGGGCATATTTGATGTAGGTGTACTACGATAAACCAACCTTTTGGTTACAAAAGTTGATTAATCTCAGCTTCATCATATCAGAGGCAACAATGTTCACTTTCTGCCGCTCAGAACAAAGATATTTTTCATCAGTTTTTTACCACAATCCATCTGCCGGACTTACGACTTCCTTGACGAGAAATCACGCTATCCTTCTGTAGTAAATCCAACTCACGCCGAATTGTCGATTCCGACATAGATAGCTCATTGGCCAGTTGAGGCAGCGTAATTGAAGGATTATCTGAGATAAGGGCAAGAATTGTTCGTTGTCTCTCAGATAATTTTATCTGTTCATTTATCTGTTCATTTATCTGTTCATTTATCTGCCCCATCTGTGAGCGGATAGAAGTTTCCGCATTGACTATCTTCAGTTCGAGTTTAACCTGCATTAATTCAGGTTGTTCAATGAGCTGAGGTTTCAGCCAGTGCCTTTCATGCCAGGCATTGAGAATGAGAGGGAATCCTGAACCAAGATTCTCGCCATAGCCTATCATACGCAGCATGTGTTGCATCCGCTGGTTACGTGCTTTTGACTCTCCTCCGGCATATATCTGTTCAAGCGGAAGTTTCAGCAGTCCTGGATTTGTAAGCACAAACCTGTCATCATATTTTTCAACCCGGAGAAGTCCGCTGCCTATCATCATGTCGGCATGAATAATCATATTGGTAAAAGCCTCACGGACAGCTTTCTTCTGCGGAGTATCATCTTCACGGACAATGCCGTTCATCTTGAATGGACGTGGCAGGTCGCGGGTAAGTCGAGGCAATACCAATCGCAGAAAGTTGAATAAGTTGTTCTCCCATGTGCCGTCATAGGTCAGACGGTCGCTATATCGTTGGTCTCCAACAAGATTTGACTTGTCTATATAATCCATGCGGAGGTTGTCAAACCGCTCTCGCACCGGCAAGCCTTTGCCAAACATCAGCAGCCCGGCCATCGTAAGTCCTTCCTTTCCAGAGGCGCGGTCAACGGTGTAACCTCCAAGTTGTTTTAGGAATTCCTTGTGGTCTAAACCATTCCATACGTGTTCAAGATTTGCCACACGGAACATATTGCGATATGCTTCAAGTGTCGGAATATCTATGTCGTCCAGCGTATAATGTTCGAGAAACATACGGTCATTACCATCATCACAGGCATCTCGCAACATCATCCTTATAATTGGCTCAGGACAATGATAATCTCCCTCATGTCGGCGTCGGTAAGTGCCACGCATAAGGTTGTTGTTGATATATACCGGGCGCTCTTCATAGGTGGCACGAGGCACATGAATAACGACAACATCTTTACCGTCGTATGAAAGAGTATTGATGTCCTCGTCTCTAAGCAGATTGCTGCTTACTTTTTCGCGGCTGTTGAGTGTGTTCCAAATATCCGTGCGTATTTTGGCGGCATCTTCAACGCCGATGATATTGAATCGTTTGGATATGTCCTTTTCCTTCAAATCCTCGTCAACACCAAGAAGAATTGTCCCGCCATCAGTATTGGCAAAAGCGGAATAAGTCTCCCACAATGAATGTGGCACATCCTTTCTGGCTCTTTTACATTCAAGGGTAACTCGTTCTCCATTAGCCAGAAGTTGGTCAATGTATTTCTTATCGTCTATTTCTGCGTTGTTAGTTGCCATAATACAAAATTAATCATTTTCAATGGACTTCTCATGTTAGGGGAAACAAAAAAATCATTGAATCGGAGGCACGATAAATATTTTCTCATTGAAAGCCTGCATCATAGCAGGTGTTACATTGGATATATAACCTGCAAGGAGTGCAGACACCTCCGATGTGGCATGACCTACCGCATAGTCTATGTAAGCGGTCATGACCCCATGATGCGCCAATGCCGAGATAAACGAGTTGCGGGCATACTGGGGAGTGACACTTTGGATTCCGAGAGATTCGCATACGTCCTTTATGTTCTTTGAGATGCGGCGGTTAAAGTCGTGAACACGGATTGCTTTCTGTTCATCAGTGACGGCATTAAGAAAAATATCAGGGAAAACCAGTTCACCGGGACTATATGGTGATGCATACACATCAAGCAATTGCCGTAACTGCGGAATTATGGGTACTGATGTTTCATCAAGCTGCTTGCCGATAGGTTTGTTTGCCCTGTCAATCTTGGAGCGGATGAAAACAAATTGCGGAAATTTCTGCGATACAGCCGCTTTTTCAGTCCAGACAAGTTTAGCCATATCTATGGTGTTCATCCCATTGAGGCAGTAAAGAAGCAACCAGCGACCTACGGCTCGGGCATATTTTGACTGTTTGTCAGGAGAAGCAAGCCAATATTCCCACAACTTCAATACCTCTTCCACAGTCAAGGCGTTCAGTCGGCGACGGTTGCCGGCATGGATAAGTCCTTTGAAATTGGGTACCATCGTAGTGTGTCCGTCTTTATATGCCTGATTGAACACGGCACGGGTGGCGCGAAGAATTACCATTCGCGTGTCCAAAGAAAGTGGCTGATCAGTGCCGTTGCGTGCTTTCTGTTCATCAAGCCATTTGGCGAAGCGTGTGATTATGGCGGTATCGACAGCTCCGAGCGAAATGGGTTTATCCTTTCGGAAGAGCTTGAACCAGTCAAGCGCAGAAGAATACATCGCGCGGGTCTTTACTTTTTCTTTCGATGCGCCGAGTGCTGCCCAATAAGAAAAGGTGTCGTCCGCCCTCATTGTCTTTTCCGTCACTTTCCCCTCGGACTTTTCTACATGGCTTTTGAGGTCGGCAACCGAGAACCGATTGAGCAAAATAAGTTCGTCTGTTTTGGCGCATATCTGGTCAAACACCTTGCGAAGCTCCTTTCGGGTTTCAATGGCGGCATTTG
>ERZ778514.1744-NODE-1744-length-15353-cov-4.592234_pt1 | contig 15353 bp, 20 predicted proteins | sample MGYA00510344_ERZ778514 | MGnify/ENA primary metagenome ERZ778514 (study PRJEB29527, sample SAMN07138968) | mouse gut metagenome | material: feces | host: mouse | place: China:Nanjing | collected 2016-01-25 ... | reverse complement strand
AGGGCGGACGTTAAGACTGTAAAAAGTCAAAAGTTATGAACAGCGCTTACAATATTGACTGCATGGAAGCTATGCAGCGTATTCCTGACAAGTGGTTTGATCTGGCGGTTGCTGACCCTCCGTATTTCTCCGGTCCCGAACGGCGCGGGTACTATGGGAATAAGATCAGTCCGATTGGCGTTCTCAGAGACTATCCGGTTTCGCCTGTATGGAAAGTTCCAGCAGAAGATTACTTTAAGGAGCTTGAACGTGTATGCAAATATTATATCGTTTTTGGCTGCAACTATTTTGATTTCAGGTTTCCGCCAGGAAGAATTGTCTGGGACAAATGCAACGGAAACAGCTCCTTTTCAGACTGTGAAATAGCCGCTACCAATTGCCATAACAGCGTCAGGCTGTTCCGGTATATGTGGAACGGCATGATGCAGGGGAAGAGCGTATCAGAGGGATATATCCAGCAGGGAAACAAGGCCCTGAATGAGAAGCGTATACATCCAACACAGAAGCCTGCAGCACTGTACACATGGCTTTTCAGCCGTTACGCCAAACCCGGCGGCAAAATTCTGGATACCCATCTTGGCAGCGGTTCCAGCCGGATTGCCGCCTATGAGGCAGGGCTGGACTTCATAGGATTTGAAATTGATCCGCATTATTTTGCGGCACAGGAACAGCGATTTTCAGAGCATATTGCCCAGTTTTCGCTGTTCTGCGGGATTGATGACGCAGAGATGTGAAGAAAACGGAAGTAGAGGAGGACAGACCATGAGACTTTTACGGACCGTGGACCCCTGCCCCTGCTGCGGGGAACCCATTGAACTGACGGACCCGGAGGCCCTGCGGCGTCTGACCGCAGCGGCGGAACAGCTGGGCCTTCCAGACCGGCGGGAGACCGCGAAACAGGAAAATGAGCCGCTGACGCTGGGAGAACTGGAACGCATGGCGCGGAAAGGATTGGCGGTGTGGTGCGTCGACCGCGACGGCGCCGGCTGTGGCGTGCTGTCTATGCGGGAAGACTGGTGGGATAACAAAAAAGAATCCCCTTATATCTGCCTGCCGAATGAGGAAAGGGGCATGAATCAGTACAGCGTGGAATTTATGTTGGAACTCGGTGCGGAATTCTACCGCCGCAGGCCGGAGGCGTCCGCATGAGCCGACGTTATCGGGGCCGCTGGTGCAACGTCTTCCATTGTGACCGACGTGGGGACCGTTATTGCTGTATTGATTGCCCAAAGACGTACAAATCCAAATGCCGCAATCCCTGTCAGAACGATCCGTCCCGGTGCCGTTTGGAGGACACAGACCGAAAAAAGGAATAACGATGAGCAAGGACGAGGGCCTATAGGGCGACGGTCTGCATAGGAAAGGAAGGCAGCCCGTTATGTCCAAATTCAAACGTATCATTATAGCCGGTCCCCTGGTGGTGGAGGCGGTTTATCCCGCGCCCCATCCCAGGGATAGCCGGGGCGTCAGACAAGGGAAAAAGGCGCTCTCATCTCAAGGCCAGCAACGGATGAATCTGAAATACGCCTACCAAAAGTTAGAACTGCTGATTGCCGCCAACTTCGGGAAAAGGGACCTCTTTGTAACGCTGACCTACGACGACGACCACTTGCCGGGGAACCGCCAGGAAGCGCTGAAGCAGGTCAAAGCTTTCTGGAAGCTCCTGCGGAAGACAAGACAATCCCAGGAACAGGAACTCCGTTACATCTACGTCACCGAACACAAGCACGGGGAAGGCCGCTGGCATCATCATTGTCTGATTAACGCAACCGGCGCGGACTATGACGAAATCCGCCGCTTATGGGGACAGGGCGGCGTGGAGTTCCGGAGCATCCGCGTCGACAAGGAGAAGCACTATGAGACGCTGGCCCGCTATCTCTGTAAGGAACAGCGGGATAAATTGGGTCTGCGTCTTTGGTCCGGAAGCCGGAATCTTCGCAAGCCGGAACGGGAATGCTTCCGGGTTCCGGACAACACGCCGCTGAAAATGCCGCCATCAAACAAAGTTATTAGACTGGAAGATAGCGGAAATATAACGACTGCTTATGGTCATTATCGTTACATAAAGTATATCAACAAATCTGGAAGTGCTATGCGGCGCCCAAAAGCTAAGCGTGGACGGAAACTAAGGAAATAGCTTTTTGTTTTATTTTTCAGCCTTGATAACTATATTAACTTTAGGGAAAGGAGCGTAAACCCATTGCAAACCCAAGAAAAATATGGTAAGATGCTAACAACGAGAGATGGTTGGTTGGAATGTCCCAACTGCCGCAAGAATGGTCGGATGATGAAAATTCGTCCGGATGCGGAAGGCAAAAGATTAACAGTCTATTGCCGGATGTGCAAAAATGAATTCTTGATTGATATTCACAAGGGCGCGTGCTTTGAGAGCCAAGGCCAGTGATTGACGCAGAGATGTGTCGTCATTGGCCTTGGTTTTTGTTTTGCGTGGAGGTGATAGCCCATGGCAATGAAACCACTTAGGCCATGCAGACATCCTGGGTGCTGTGTGTTGGTACCTGGCGGATACTGCGCTGCGCATGAACCGTCAAAAGAAGACCGACGGAGTGACGCGTCCAAGGCGTGGCGTTGGATGTACAGTACCAGCACATGGAAGCAACTGCGTGGCCGCCAGCTCTTGAAAGAACCGTTCTGCCGGGAGTGCGCCCGAGGAGGGCAGCGGCGTAAAGCAACAGACGTAGATCATATCCGGGATCACAAGGGCAACTGGGATATATTCACGGACCCTGAGAATCTGGAAAGTCTTTGTCATAGCTGCCATAGCCGCAAAACCATGCGGGAACAGCAGGAATTCAAAGCAAAAAACAGCGGCACTAATGCCTAAACATTGTCCAGCTTTGGGCGCGCGGGCGGCGTATGTGTGCGCGTGCGGGAATCTTTGCACCCTCCCCCACCCAAAAAAGTTTAGGGGCAGTGGCTGGATACCGTGCGGCCCCCTCTGTGAGAGATTTTTTCCCCATGGCGGGAATACGTGGAAAGGAGAACTTATGCGCAAAGGGAAAAACCTGGTGGCTGTTGGAAAGGGTGGCGTCAATAATGCACAGACAACAGACGATCATCAGGTGCGAATGGCGACAGAACGATTGTTGACCGTGCGTATTGACGATCTTGTGCCTTACACCAATAACGCACGAGTCCACACCCAAAAGCAGATTGGGCAGATTAGGGCCAGTCTGCGAGAGTTTGGTTTCGTGACTCCAGTGCTGATTGATTCCGACAACAATATCATTGCCGGACATGGCCGTGTAGAAGCTGCAAGGGCGGAGGGTATGACTGAGGTCCCTTGTGTGTTGGTGAGCAGCTTGACAGAGGCCCAGAGGAAAGCTTACATCCTCGCAGATAACCGACTGAGTGAGGTTAGTGAGTGGGACCCGCAACTTCTGAAGATCGAAATCAAAGAATTGGAAGCACTGCATTTTGATGTACAGATAATCGGCTTTGACGCTCAGGATGTGGATCAGATCAATATCGGAGCACAGACAGAACCGGATGCATTAGACCTGGACGATTTTACTGCGGACTCCAAGGCCGATAATCAAAAAATGCACTGTCCCAAATGCGGCTTCGTGTTTGAGGTATCATAATGAAGATATGTGCATATGTGCAAGAGTCATATTCCAAGTCCACTTACAAAAATGAATGCATGGACACCAGACAATTTGTCGGCCTTCGTGTGGTCGTTGATTGCTTGGAGCGTGCCGGCTATCAGGTGGACTATGCTGGCATAGCAACAGTGCATGAGTACGATATTGTCCTTGTGTCCTTAACTGCTGACTGCGATTGGTGGACGTACATTGCGGAACGTCTGCGCTGGAGAAAGGGAGACTACAAGGTCCTGATCGGCGGCGCGGGAGTTTTGCACATTGCACCATTTCTCCCTTGGTTTTATGCGGTAATGTTTGGGCGCGGCGAAGACCTGATTGTTCCGCTAGTTCAAGGTATCCATAACGGCGAGCGCTATGAACATGAAAGCATTTGCTATGCTGATACATTCACCTATAACAAGATTTACCGAATTGCTCAGGCCGACCATCCCTATTGCCACTCACTGAGGCTGAGTGACAAGCGTAATTTTTCTGAAGGTGCCATTGGATGTAACCATAAATGTCTTTTCTGCGGTTATACCTGGCACAGAAAATTTGCGTCACCATATAAGCACTACCGCATGGAGGATAGTCTTTTCGGCGGAATTTCCGACAAGGAAAGGGCCATGCTGGACTTGAAAGAGAATCCGGATAGTATTGACTGGGCCAGACTGAGAACAACGGCAATCGACGGGTTCAGCGAGCGTTTGCGCGTTGGCGTTGGAAAACCTATAACGCGGGACATTATCAGCAACTTTCTTGTGACAATGCTACGCTACTCCGGTAAACCTCACCAGTTAAAATTTTACAATATTTGTGGATATCCGACTGAAACCGAAGACGACTGGCGTGAATTCCTTGAGGAATTGCAGCTTGCCGATAATGCGGTTGCCAAGAGGGAAAAGCAATGGAGCATTGTCTTACACTCTACACCATTCCGTCCCATGCCTGCCACTCCTATGGCTTGCGCACCTATGAGCAAGCGCAACTATCGCGGTTTAATTGGCAGCACATTGGGGGAAGGGCTGAAAGGCGGGCTTATCTATCAGGGCGCGTCATTGTGGAGTGTAGAGAGCATGGGGACTGATAGTCTTGCAACTGTTATGTTGTCCGCACTGGCACACAGAGGTGCAATTGAAGATTGTGAGAATATTGCCCGATTGTGTGCAACAAAACGCTTTTGGCGAGCATCATCTGCTGTCAAAGAGGCGACGCTGGCAAAATATTTCAACATGGACAAACTCTTCGGCAGTTTTGATGCGGAAACGTTGCCTTCCCGCTATCTGAGAACCTATGCTAAAGTCGAAAAAATGTGGGGAAAGTCCCCGTTAGAAATACAGTACAGAGAAGGAGTGTGAGAATATGCCCGGACCTAGACAACCCACAGATCTTATTAAGGCCAAAGGACGTAAGCACTTGAGCCGTTCTGAGGAAGCAGAGCGGCGGAGCCGGGAGGTTCAGCCAAGTGCGCCTAAAACCGCAAAACCGCCCAAATGGCTACCGGAACAGCTGAAAAAAGAATTTCGGTCCCTGGGAAAGCAACTCCTTGCATCTGGATTATATACAAATTTGGATGCTGATAATTTGGGCCGTTACTTGATTGCCCAGCATCAATGGATTATCGCCACGGGCGAAGCTGAGAGTGCCCTTTCGCAGCGGAATCAGGAACAGGCGGAGGCATGGGGCCGTATTCAGGACCGTTATTTTAAGCAGGCCCGAAACTGCGCTAACGATCTTGGGCTTACTGTTACTAGCCGCTGTCGTTTAGTGATCCCAGAAGGCGCTAAGACCACAGAAGACGTCAACCCATTCCTCCAATTGATCCAGTCTGAACGGTATGCCTGACACTATTTCCTTGTCTCCAAACTGCCGCGTCCCTGCTCCCGGCGAGGGCGTATTGCTTAGATATGACCAATCGTCAGCGGATCGAGTAATCTCATTTTTCTCCCTTTTGGTCTTTGGACAGAATGAATGGGCCGGCAATCCCTTCTCCCTTCTTCCTTGGCAAGAACAGATTATCAGGGATTTCTACGGAGTTCAGGTTCAAGACGACGACGGTATATGGGTCCGTTATCGCCGCTTCCTCTATACAGAGATCCCAAAGAAGAACGGTAAGAGCGAATTTGCCGCCGGTTTAGGTCTCTATCACCTTCTTGCCGACGGTGAGAGCCGGCCTAATGTCGGAATCTTTGCTGTGGACAAACAGAATGCAGATATTATCTATCAATGCGCCAAATATATGGTGGAAAATACCGATTTGAGCCAGCCAAATCACCGGCCAATAGCTTGGTGCCGTGATAGTGTACGAGAAATACGGACACGTTTTGGCGGCATTATGAAGGTATATTCTGGCGATGTAGAAAATAAACATGGGCCTTCATTTTCGGCAATCCTCTGCGATGAACTCCACGCCTGGACTGGCCGGGCAGGCCGGGCACGTTGGGATGTGTTGACTACCGGTTCCGACGCCGCACGGCGCCAGCAGACTGTTATAGTCCTTACTACAGCTGGTAATGATCCTGACCGGACTTCCATTGGTTGGGAAATCCACGAAAAATGCCGGAAAATCCTGGCGTGGCGGCAGGGTAAGCCAGAGGCACCTATGGACGACGATGATCCAGAGTGGCTGCCTATTATGTATGGGGTATCTGTGATAACAGGCGACGATCCCGACAAGCTTAAGGCGTTAAATATCTACGACGAATCAATTTGGAAAGCCTGTAATCCATCCTATGGCGTAATTTTGAGCGCCAGAAAATTCCGGGCAGCAGCCAGGACGGCAAAACAAAGCGAGGCGGCAGAACGTAATTTCCGATGGTTACGCCTCAATGAGTGGATCTCCACGAAAGACGTTGGATGGCTTCCTGTGACACTCTACGACAAGTCCCAAATCGGACCATCTCCCAAAAAGGAGCGGGAAGCATGGATACGAGATAATCTGGAAGGTAAATATTGCTTTGGCGGCCTGGACCTCTCCAAAACGACAGACCTCACGGCATTTGTATTGCTCTTTCCACCTCAACCAGGACTGGATGTTTCTGTAGCGCTCTTTCAAGCGTGGAGGCCCAGAGAGACCGTGCTGGAGGCGGAACAGAGGGACCATGTGCCATACCAGGACTGGGAACGAGCTGGATTTCTGACGCTTTGCGCTGGAGATATGGTGGACTACCGAGACGTAATAGATGCTGTGCTAGATGCCAGCATTCGTTATGACCTCAAAGCCTTGGGCGTAGATCCTTATCTGACAGATACCGTAACGCCAGCGCTTCAGGATAAAGGCGTCAAAGTCATTGCAATCCCCCAGACTATGACGGGGATGAGTCCGGCTATGAAGGAAATGGAGCGCCTGATCCGGGCGCGGGCGATGCGTCATGTTCATAACACCTGCGGCCGTTGGTGCTTTGGCAACGTCCGGTGCGCTGTAGACGGCAACGAAAACATGAAACCCATGAAAGATCGGAGTATCGGGCGTATTGATATTATTGTTGCCTGGATTATTGCTGTAGCCGTATGGCTATTGGATCAGAGCAAACCGCCGGATTTAGCGGAGGTCATGCAAATGCGGGAGTACCATTTGTAGGGAGACGAAAAATGAAAAAAATCGTAATCGGTTTGGCACGGAATCTGGCGGAATTGACTTTGCTGGGCGGAGCTATTGCAATCGCTGTTGGAGCAGGAATGATCTTTCTCCCTGCCGGATTGATCGCGGGCGGCGTATTGGCCATAGCCGGGGCTGTGCTGTCTATTTGGGGAGAAGATTCGCGAAACGGAGATGATGTAATGTGAGTTTGCGCAAGGGACTTGCCCGCGCCGGGCGGACATTGGACAGTCCCATAAAGAGCCTGCGTCCCGGCGCTATTCCGGCGCTGACTCTAACCAGCCCTGCCGGGTGGCTGACCGGAGAGGAAGATCCCGCCATGAGCCGTAACAAGGCCATGAAGATTTCCACCGTGAACCGCTGTGTGGAGGTCCTTTCTGGTTCCATGGCCGTTTTGCCGGTATATATAATGGACGAGCGGACCAAGGAACGTTTGCCAGACCACCGTCTGGGGCGGGTCCTCTGGGGGAGGGCAAACGAAGCCATGACGTCCTTTGACTATCAGCGGCTAATGATGTGCAATCAGCTTATGAGGGGCAATGCCTATGCCTGGATTTCCCGGGACCCGGCGTCGGGGCATCCGAGAGAGTTGATTCCTTTGCCGCCGGATTGCGTAGCTATCCGGACAGACGCCAACGGGCGGCTGTGGTATGACTTTACACACCCTGCAACCGGCATAGCGACCCGTTTGCGGCAGGAAGATGTGTTGCATTACAAGGCATACAGTGAAGATGGTCTGGAGGGCGTCAGTATCCTCAAGCGGGCGTCTATGACGCTGTCTACTGCCCGGGCGGCCCAGCAATACGAAAATTCCACCTGGCGGAGCGGCGGCCAGCCCAGCGGCGTTCTGTACACGGATTCTGACCTGGGCAAGCATAGTTTCAGAACCCTTCCGGACGGAACGAAGGTGGAAGTAGACCTCAAAGAAGAGATCAGAAATTCCTGGGAGAGGGTCCACCGGGGGCCAGGGAACGCCTTCCGGGTGGCGGTGTTGGATCTGGGCCTGAAATATCAGCCGATCTCCATGACCAACAGCGACGCGCAGTTTGTAGAGAGCAGCGAGATCCGGGTGGCGGACATATGCCGGTTCTTTGGCGTGCCGCTGCATTTGGTCTACGCCGGAAAGCAGAGCTATCAGAGCAACGAACAGAACGGCATTGAATACGTCAACTATACCCTTCTGGGTTATGAAACCCAATGGGGACAGGAGGACAGCTACAAGCTGCTTCTGCCCGGTGAGCGGGACAAGGGACTGAGAATCAAGCGGGAGCTGAAAGTTTTCCTGCGGGGCGATTCCGCGGCACAGTCGGCGTGGTACAGGGCCATGCGGGAAATCAGCGTCTATTCCGCTAACGATATCCGGGGGCTTGAAGACCTGCCCGCCGTACCCGGAGGAGACAGCCGGTATTCCAGCCTGAATTTTATCCCACTGGAGGACTTCGCGGAACTGAGCCGCCTGCGCGCCGCAGGACAGAAAGAAGGAGAATCTTGATGGACCGAATTTTGAAATCCGCCCGCTTGGAGGGCCAGACGGCCAGCAAGGAAGAGCTGGCGCTGATTAACCGGCAGGCTCTTCGGCCTCTGGAGCCGGAAGAGGTATTCACATTCCGGCTGGCGGCGTGCGATACGAAAGCAGACCGGGATTGGGAGCGCTTCACCAGGAACGCCCTGGAGGGCCTTGCGAAGCGGTTCGTAGGCCGTCCAGTGCTGCGGGACCACCAGTGGAGCGCCGGGACCCAGACCGCTCGGATTTACGCGGCGGAGGTGGAAGAAGCAGGTGGAGACGCCCGTTTGATGCTGCGGGCCTATATGCTGCGTAACGACACGACGGAACCGGTTATTGACGCCATTGAGGCGGGAATTCTGCGGGAGGCGTCCGTGGGCTGCGCTATGGGCAAGGCTGTCTGCTCCATTTGCGGAGCCGACAAGGCGCAGACGGCCTGCGGACATATCCCAGGCCGTGAGTACGACGGTGAAACGTGCATCGTAGAGCTGGACGAGGCGAAGGACGCCTATGAATGCTCTCTGGTGGCGGTGCCCGCTCAGCCGGAAGCCGGGGTTGTCAAGGCTTACGGCGGCGAGGGACATTACGCCCAGGAAAAGACCGAAGATGAGGATGCGTTCCTGCTGGCCCAGGCCATGCAGGAGCAGGAAGAAAAACGATATGGAGGGAATTTTACATGACGTATCAGGAATTGCTGGAACTGAAAAGCAATCGGGCGGCAAAGCTGACGGAGGGCAATGACCTTCTTAAGAAGAAGGACTTTGAAGCCCACAAGGCCCTGATGGGCGAGGTTGCGAAAATGAATGCCGAAATCGACGCGGCAGAGGCCCAGCTGGCGGAGGAAGGCCGTTTCGATGAGGGCGACGAAAAAATGAAGGGCCTCCATGCCAACTATTTGCACCAGCAGGAGGAGAAGGCCAAGGGAAAGGCCGTGGATGACATCCGGCGGAGCAATGAGTACGCCGCCGCGTTTGTCAAGGCCCTGCGGGGCGGCGTGAAGGTCCGGCAGGCGTGGGGCGCGGAGGACTTCGCGCCGCTGACCAAAGCCCTGACGGAGACCGGCGGCACCCCGGAAGGCTCTGACGGCGGCTTCCTGGTGCCGGAGGAGTTTGATAACCTCATCCATGATTATGAAAAGGAATACCTGGATTTGAGCCAGTTTTTCACGGTGGAACAGGTCCGGACCCTTTCCGGCTGGCGGGCCATTGAACAGGGCAAGCGGAAGCCTTTGCCCAAAATCCTGGAGATGGGTACCATCGGCAAGGAAGATCAGCCCAAATTCGAGAAGGTGACCTACACGGTGGAGAAATTCGGCGACCGTCTGCCCGTCAGTGCGGAGTTGCTGGAAGATAACACGGCGGGTCTCCTCCAGTATTTGGCGGGCTGGTTTGCGCCCAAGTACATCCTGACCAAGAACGCATTGCTGCTGAAGCTGCTGAATGATTTGGAGAAAACGGTATCTCTGACGGCGGGCAGCGAGGCGAAAGAACTTCGGAAAGCGATGATTAAGCAGCTGAATACGGCTCAGAGCATGGGGGCGATGCTCTTGACCAATCAGAACGGCTACGCGGAAATGGACGGCTGGGAGGACAAGAACGGCAGGTCCTTGCTGGTGCCCAATCCGGCGGATCCCAGCGTTTACCGTCTGAACGGACGGCAGGTAGTTTATGGCGATAACGATCAGATTCCTGATGAAGCGGGCAAGTCTCCCATCTATGTGGGGAAATTCCAGTCTCTTGGCACGCTGTTTGTTAGGAAGGGCCTGGAGATGGCGGCTACCGATATCGGCGGCGACGCCTGGGCAACGGACAGCTACGAACTGCGGGGCCTGTGCCGCATGACAGCGGTGGCCATGGACAAGAACGCCGCCTTCAAGGCCCTGATCGGCAGCGTAAGCGGTGCTGCGGGTTGATAATGGAGAGAACGCAATGGAAACAAAATCTAAAGTAAATGATTCCCATGACGCTTTGGAGCCGCAAACATTCCCTTGGGGACAACCTTCGGCAAAAGTAACTGCGGAGCAAGGTGTGAATCTTCGCGGCGGTCCCGGCACAGAATTTGAAATTTACGGTATCCTCCCCAAAGATGCGGTGGTCCATCTGCTGACGTTTTGGGCGTATGGGCCGCAGGGAGAATTTGAGGTCCACATCAATGGTTGGAGTTATATTTTCGCCAATGATATGGTGGGTTGGGTAGATTCCAGGTACCTCCTGAGACTGGAGTCCAATGATGTCTGATTTGTCTGACCGCCAGCGGGAATCTCTTATGGCCTACTGCCGTCTGGATGATCTGCCGCCGGAAGAGGCAGATCTGCTGGCTGCACTGTACGGCGCCGCTGTCAGCTACATGGAGCAGGCGGGCGTCAGCGAGCCGCCGGAAGGGACCTCCCGCCGGGCGCAGTATGATCTCTGTGTCAATGCCTTGGTGCTGGACGCCTGGGATATCCGGGGCACGGAAGTTGACGGCAATGTAGCAGAGAATCCCGCCTTCCGCAGAACACTCAACCAGCTGAAACTGACGGAACCGGAGGCCGCGCTATGATTGTCAATGCCGGAGAGCTGAGCCAGAGAATTGAGATTTACCGCAAGGGCGAATTAGACCCGGACGGTTACGGAGAACCGGACCCTGTTCTGGTTCATCGCTGCTGGGCGAAATTCACCGAAACCAGCGGGCGGGAGATGATTCGGGCCAATGCGGATTTTGGCGAGGTAAAGGTGCGGTTCCTGATCCGGTGGACCTCAAAACCATTGGAGCGGAAGATGTTTGTACGCTTTGGAGGTACAGACTACGAAATCGTATATCTCAACTGCCTTGGAACCCGCCGGGCGTGGCTGGAAATCTGGTGCGAGGCACGGAGCCGGGAAGGGAATATATGAGTATTGACGACAAACTGCGGTCAGCGATAAAACCTCTGGTGGCAGAAATTGCCCCGGACCTGTACTTAGGCAATGCCGAGGAATACTGTACCTACAATTATACCGAGGCCCCTGATGGGTTCGGTGACAATGCCGCCCATGTGACCCGGTATCTGGTCCAGCTGCACTGGTTTCTTCCGCTGAAACGGCGGCCTCACCCAAAAAAGAAGCAACTAAAGAGATCGCTGGCGGCGGTACGGGGATTCACAGCCCCCATTGTCACAAATGCCTCTGATGACGTAGGGCAACATTACGTTTTTGAGTTTGATGCCATGGAAGGAGGGTTCTGATGTGGCAGAACTGAGTTTTTCCGGGCTGGATGAACTGATTCTGTCTATGCAGGAAGTTGCAGAAATTCCTGACAATGTGCAGGATGAAATGCTGAACGCTGGCGCAGATGTAGTTGTCCGGGCGCAACAACAGGCGGCACAATCTATGGGCGTTCAAGATACCGGCCTTACAATTTCCAAGATCAAAAAGACCAAAGTCAAAGTAAAGAGAGGGAAACGGGTAATCTACATTTATCCGCAAGGAACCCGCGTCAGAGGAAAAGGTGAAAACGGAAAACCAGTCCGGGTCCGTAACGCAGAAATCGCCTTTATTAACGAATACGGAACCCGACGGCAAGCCGCCCGTCCCTTTGTCCTGCAAGGGAATGAGACTTCGGCGGAGGAAACCACACAGGCACAGGCCACCGTCTACTACAGATGGCTGGAAACGAAAGGATTATAAGGAGGATTACATATGGATTACGGCGCGAAAATGTTGCAGTGGGCACCCTTTGCGGCGGAAAATGCTGAACCTGCCGGGAAATTGCCTACCTACGGACCGGCGGTAAACCTAGGGGCACTGAACAAGGTATCGGACACTCCCGCGTTCAACGAAGCGAAGGGCTATGGAGATAACGTGCTGAAAGTCTATGTCAACAAGTTCAAAGAGACGGTTATTGCCGTGGAAGTGACAGAGGTTCCCCGCGACCAGATGGCGTCGATTTCCGGCTGCGAGATCGAAGAGGGCAACCATAAAAATATGCGCTTCCAGACGACGGACGCGCCTCCCTACGGCGGCATGGGCTTCTTTGTCAACAAGATTCTCGACGATGGGCGGGACGTGTTTATGGGCGTGTTCTATCCCAAAGTCAAGGCCATGCTCCAGGGCACCGAATACAACACCAACGGCGACAGCATTACCCTTGCCAACAGCAAGCTCCAGTTTACCGGTTCCTCCTGCAACAGCAATGACTGGCGCATTTATTCTGACTACTTTGAGACGGAGGCCGACGCGATAGCCTGGCTGAATGGGATGTTCACGGGCGAGAGCACCAGTATCGGAGATAGTCCTGGCGCAGAAGTCAGCGCGGCGAATCTGATTAAGGAGTCTCTGTAATGGGACCGGTAATCTTATCTTGCGCCGGCGTCACCTATCATTTGCTGCTCAACGGAGCGGCGCTCTTCGACATCTACGAGGAATTCGGGTCTAAGGGCTTCGTGCTGGACCACATCAAAGGCAACGGTAAGGACTCTTTCCGGCCTACTTGCTGGATACTGGCAAAACTGGCGGAACAAGGGGAATTATTGCGGCGTTATCAGGGCTACGACAAAGGCCCTATCCCGACGGAGGAGACGTTCCTGCTGAACCTGTCCCCCCTGGAGGTGCCGCTGGCAAAGGACGCAATTGCGCGGGCTGTACAAGAAGGGTTTCGCCGGGAAGAGGGACCGGCGAAAAAAGAAGTGGACAAGGGTCTGCTGGAAATCGAAAAAAAAACGGGAGCCAGCTGACCCGGCCCCAATATCTGAACGCGGCGTCGCAGTTCCTTGGATTGGATGTCCGGGAAGCGCTGCTGTATCCGGTCGGACAAATATGGGATCTTGTCTTCTTGGAAATCCAACGCCGTAACCCCCCAAAACGGAAGGAGGCGTAATCAGTGGCAACAAGAACAATCACAACTCGCCTCGCAGTAGATGGAGAGACAGAATTTAAGCGGGCCATGTCCGGAGTCAATTCCGAACTCAGGACCCTGAAAAGCGAGCTTGCCCTGGCAGACGCCGAATTCCGGGGACAGGCCAACAGTTTGGAATACCTGTCAAGGAAGCAGGATATTCTGTCCAGGGAGTACCAGCAGCAGGGCGAAAAGGTCAAAGCGCTGGAACAGGCAGTGCGGGATTCTACGGACGCCTACGGGGAAAACGACAGGAAAACGCAGGAATACAAAAGACAGCTGAATCAAGCCCGCATAGAACTAATCAATCTCAATAATGCATTGCAGGACAACGAACGGTACTTGCGGGAGGCGGAACAGAGCGCCGACGGCACTGCCGATTCGATTGATGAGCTGGGTCGTGAAATTGAAGATACAGACGGTGCTTTGGACGGCGCGGGCAAATCAGGGCTGAAATTTGGAGATATCCTAAAGGCCAACGTGGTTTCCAGCGTTATCATTGGCGGCCTGAAAAAACTGGCTTCCTTCCTTAGTGATTTCGCAAAATCGTCCATAGAGGCAGGCAAAGCCTTTGACAGCGCTATGAGCCAGGTGGCGGCTACCATGGGCGTTACCATAAATCAGATCGGCAAGCTGCGGGATTTCGCGAAAGAGATGGGTTCGACCACAGCTTTTTCCGCGACGGAAGCGGCGCAAGGCTTGAATATCCTGGCCATGGCCGGTTTGTCGGCAGAGGAACAGATGTCAGCGCTTCCACAGGTGCTTGATCTGGCGGCGGCGGGCACGCTTGCGCTGGATGACGCGGCGTCCTATGTCACCGGCACAATCAAGGGCTTCAAGGACGAGATGAGCAACGCGCAGTATTATACGGACCTGATTGCCAAAGGCGCAACAATGGCTAATACCTCAGTCACCGGCCTGGGAGAAGCGATGAGCCGGGGGGCGGCCACTGCGAATGGCTATCATCAGAGCGCTGATACGCTGGCACTGTCTCTGCTGCGGCTGGCGGAGCAGAATCTTGAGGGTGAAGAGGCTTCCACCGCCCTTAACCGGGCGATGGCTGACCTGTATACTACAACACCGCAGGCTAAAAAAGTCCTGGATGAACTGGGATTTTCCGCATACACAGAGGCGGGCGCGGCGCGAGAGTTCAACGAAGTGATCGACGATTTGAATTTGGCGCTGGCTGACATGACCGATTCCGAGCGCAATGCCGCGCTGGCGGCGATTTTCACAACGCAGGGCCTTAATGCGTTCAACAAGATGGTTGCCACATCTCCAGAGAAACTCGAAGAATTTCGGGCCGGACTGGACAGCGCATTCGGATCTGCGGCGCAGCAGGCGGACACACAGCTTGATAATCTGGCCGGTGACCTGACGCTGTTTGACAGCGCTGTGGAAGGGCTTAAAATCCGTATTTCCGACGCGCTGACGCCTGCACTCCGGGTTTTGGTGCAGGGCGCAACAACGGCTGTCTCCGCCCTGGCCGGACTGGGCGCGGCGGCGGATGATCTCCCGGTCCTTGTATCCGGCACAAAGGAATTGCTGGATGCGCTGAACCAGAGTGCCGACGCGTATGTTTCCTCGTCTGAGGTTATCCAACAAAACGCAGATAATATCCGCTCTCTGGTAACCTCGCTCGAGGAATTGGACAATATGTCTTTGCGGACTTCCGCGCAAAATCAAGCTATGTTGGATATTATCCAACAGCTAAATGCAGCAATTCCCGATCTGAATCTGGCCTATGATGAACAAATTGGAAGTCTGAACATGAACGCTGAGGCAGTGCGGG
>ERZ778514.1738-NODE-1738-length-15389-cov-4.402178_pt1 | contig 15389 bp, 15 predicted proteins | sample MGYA00510344_ERZ778514 | MGnify/ENA primary metagenome ERZ778514 (study PRJEB29527, sample SAMN07138968) | mouse gut metagenome | material: feces | host: mouse | place: China:Nanjing | collected 2016-01-25 ... | reverse complement strand
TGCAGAAAATGGCGGCGTCTGAGAAAGGTTCCCGGCAGTTTTCAATGTATCAAGGAGTGTATAGGGAACAGCAAGCCCGGACCGGATGCCGGTTCCAAGGGCGATATCCGGCTTGTTTTTTCCATGAAAATCAGAACCGCCGGTGATGAGAAGCCCGTACTGTTCGGCCAGAGAACGGACAAAGGCTTCATCGGATCCGTGGTTCAGTACATAGACAGCTTCTATGCCCATAAGGCCGGCTTCTTTGAGTTCGCAGATGAGCAGGCGAAGCTGTTTTCTGGACAGGGCATAGAGAAGCGGATGGGCCAGCACCGGAATGCCGTCATGGGCGAGGATCAGGCGGATGGCATCTGCGGGAGTTACCTCGGATTTGGGGACAAAGCAGGCGGCATGCGCTCCCAGATATTTGTCAAAGGCGATCTTACGCGTCTCAACCAGGCCATGGTCAACCATCCACGCAGCCATATGGGCGCGGGTGATGACGGCATCCGGAAAGGCTTCTGTGAGAACGTCCATGGAGACGGGAAAGCCGGTGTGCTCCCGGATTCGTTCGCACATCTGCACATTTCTGGTATGACGGGCGTTCAGATATCCGCGGAGCTCCTTCTGAAAGGTGTCGGCATGGTAGTCAATAAAATAACCAAGCACATGGATGTCCCGGTGGAGCCATCGGGTGGAAAATTCAATGCCGGGGACGATTTCCAGACCGGAGCCTCTGGCAGCGCGGACCGCCTCATCGATGCCGTCGGTGGTATCGTGGTCGGTCAGGGCAAAAGCGGACAGGCCGGCGGAAAGAGCGAGTGCGACCAGTTCTTCCGGAGTCAGGGAACCGTCAGAATAAGTAGAATGGACATGCAGATCTATGGTCTTCATAAAAACCTCCTGAATAAAAATCCGGCATCTGCCCGCAGGATGTCATGGCAGGAACAGACGCGGTTTTCATGTATTGTATAGAAAGAGTATAACACATATGAAGGAATTTTTGAAAATAGTATTTGGGCTGGCATTTCCCATCGCGCTTCAGAACCTGATCAATACAGCGGTGACGACGGCGGATGTGGTCATGCTTGGAAAAGTCGGGGAGACAGCGCTTTCCAGCGGCTCTCTGGCAGGACAGGTACAGTTCGTCATGAGCCTGATGGTGTTCGGAATGACCTCCGGGGCTTCCGTATTGACGGCACAGTACTGGGGAAAGAAGGATCTGAAGACCATAGAGAAGGTGTTCAGCATGACTCTCTGTTTTGTGTTGACGGCAGGGGTGCTCTTTTTTCTTGCATCGGAGCTTTTTCCGGAACAGATCATGCATATTTTTTCTTCGGAACAGGAAGTGATCAAAGGCGGAGCGTCCTACCTTCGGATTGTAGCCTTCAGCTATCCGCTGTCGGCCTTCTGCACCGGCTATCTGTATCTGATGCGCAGCATCGAGCGGGCAAAGATCGGGACCGCCGTCTTTGCCTGCTCCCTTGTGGCAAATGTAATCATGAATGCGGTCTTTATCTTCGGACTTCTGGGGGCGCCTGCCATGGGGGTCCGGGGCGCGGCGCTGGCGACTTTTCTGTCCCGTTGTCTGGAATTTGTGATCGTCGTTTTTTACATGTGGAAGATCAACCGGCAGGTGCGGATCAGAAGAGGATATTTCTTTCACTGGGACCGCCTGCTTCTGAAAGATTTTCTGGTGCTGTCCATTCCGGTGGTATTAAATGAAACGCTGTGGGGTGCGGGCATGTCCGCCAATGCGGCAATTCTGGGACAGCTTGGGAGTCCGGCAGCGGCGGCGAATTCGGTAGTCCGCGTGATCCGGGAGCTGGTGATGGTCATGAGCATTGGATTGTCCGCAGCCACCAGTGTACTGGTAGGAAAGGCAATCGGAGAGAAAAAGCTGGATATGGCAAAGACATATGCAAGAAGAATGGTGCTCTTAAGCATTGTCATGACCTCCTGTGCCAGCGCGGCGATGTTTTCCCTTCGTCATGTGATTACCGATGCGCTGACACTTGGACCGACGGCAAAAGAATATCTTCTGTTTATGCTGGCAGTACTGGCAGTGTACAATCTGTGCCAGTCCGTGACCTGTCCGGTTATCGTGGGCGTACTGCGGGCAGGCGGCGATACCAGATTCGGCCTGATTCTGGAGGGCAGCGCGCTGTGGGTCGGTTCCATCCTGATGGGATGGATCGGAGCATTTATTCTGCACCTGCCGGTCCGGACGGTATTTGCGCTTCTGATGCTGGACGAATTCATCAAGCTGCCCTTTGCGGCATGGAGATACCGGTCGAAGGTGTGGCTGAAGGATGTGACACGATAAAGTAAGGTTTTCTGCCGGTTTTCCTGAGTAATCGGGGCAGGTGAAAGAAAAAAGATTGACATTTTGTGTAAAAACGGTATGATTTTGGAAGTGAAACTATGTACAGGAGGAAGAGATCATGGATTATGCAAAAGAATCACTAAGGCTTCATGGAGAGTGGAAGGGTAAGATTGAGGTTGTGGCAACGGTACCGGTGGCGACGAAGGATGATCTGTCGCTGGCGTATACGCCGGGAGTGGCACAGCCCTGTCTGGAGATCCAGAAGGATATAGAGAAGAGTTATGAGCTGACCAGACGCCATAATATGTGTCTGGTGGTGACGGACGGAAGCGCGGTGCTGGGGCTTGGAGATATCGGTCCGGAGGCAGGGATGCCGGTGATGGAGGGAAAATGTGTGCTTTTCAAGGCTTTTGGCGACGTGGATGCTTTTCCGCTCTGTATCAAGAGTAAGGACGTGGATGAAATCGTCAATACCATTTATCTGATTTCGGGAAGTTTTGGCGGGGTGAATCTGGAAGATATCTCCGCGCCCAGATGTTTTGAGATTGAGAAAAAACTGAAGGAGAAGTGTGATATTCCGATCTTCCATGACGATCAGCACGGCACGGCGATCATTACGCTGGCAGGTCTGACCAATGCTCTGAAGGTAGTGAAGAAGCAGAAAGAAGAAGTTCAGATAGTGGTAAATGGCGCCGGAGCGGCGGCAATCTCCATTACAAAGCTGCTTTTGACCGCAGGATTTCAGCATATCACTCTGTGCGACCGGAACGGGGCGATCTATGAAGGACGTGCAGACGGTATGAACCCGGTCAAGGAAGAGATGGCGAAGGTAACGAATCTTGAGAAGAGACAGGGAACGCTTGCGGATATGCTGGCAGGTGCGGACGTCTTCATCGGAGTAAGCGCACCGAAGATGGTGACCACAGAGATGGTAAAGACCATGAAGAAAGACGCAGTCATCTTTGCCTGTGCGAATCCGACGCCGGAGATCTTTCCGGAGGAAGCAAAGGCAGGCGGTGCGAGAGTCGTGTCAACCGGCAGAAGCGATTTCCCGAATCAGATCAACAATGTGCTGGCATTTCCGGGAATCTTCCGGGGCGCTTTTGATGTGCGGGCCAGCGATATCAACGATGAGATGAAGCTTGCCGCGGCGAAGGCGCTGGCAGACCTGATCTCTGACGAAGAGCTGAACGAAGAATATATCATCCCGAAGGCTTTTGATCCGAGAGTCGGAAAGGCAGTGGCGGCTGCGGTGGCGGAGGCTGCCAGAAGGACAGGGGTTGCCAGAATCTGACAGGACTTTCATAATCCGCAGTGAGAACAGACGCCGCCGCAGGCGGAAAATTCCCTTCGCAACCTCAGACCGTCAGCGTCTTTGCAGTGCAATATTTCACACATTTTACACAATTGTGAAAAAACACTTGCATTTACCAGAACTTGTGATATACTGGTAGTAACTGAATAACGTAGACTGAAGAAAGGGGTGGGCAAGAGTCCACTCCTTCTTATATGTCTGTCTGCGTGGAAGAACTGCCGGGTATTGCGTCCGGCAGGAGCTGACCGGGTGGAAAAGGAGGACTTATACTTGGCAAGACGGGAAAGTTATGAGGAGAAGACAGAAGCGCTTCTGATGCCGATGCTGACAGAGCATCAGTTCGAGCTTGTGGATGTGGAGTTCGTCAAAGAGGCGGGTACATGGTTTCTGAGAGCTTACATTGACAAGCCGGGCGGAATCACGATCGACGATTGTGAGAAGATCAGCCGGGCGCTGTCGGATCAGCTGGATGAAAAAAACTTTATCGAGGAAAGCTATATACTGGAAGTGAGTTCACCAGGACTCGGGAGGCCTCTTAAGAAAGAAAAGGATTTTGTAAGAAGCCAGGGCGAATCCGTGGATGTGAAACTGTTTCGGGCAGTCGATAAGCAGAAGGAATTCACGGGAATCCTGAAAGAGTGGGACAAAGAGACGGTGACGCTGGAATTTGAAGACGGAGCCGTGCTGAAGATCGAGAGGGCCAATATCGCCCTGATTCGTCTGGCATTCGATTTTTAAGGAGGATAAGATAGAAAATGAACACTGAATTAAAGATGGCGCTGGATATTCTGGAAAAAGAAAAAGATATCAGTAAAGAAGTCATGCTGGATGCCATTGAAAATTCCCTGATAACTGCGTGCAAAGGACATTTTGGCAAGGATACGGATAATTTCCGTGTAACGATCGACCGGGAGACATTTGACTTCCATGTGTATGTGGAGAAGACGGTCGTGGAGGAACCGGAGAACGACGTAACGGAGATCAGCCTTGCAGCAGCGAAACTGATCGACAGTAAATATGAACTGGGTGATATTGTACAGGAGGAAGTAAAATCCAGAGAATTCGGGCGGATTACCACTCAGAATGCAAGAAATGTTATCCTTCAGAAAATCCGTGAAGAAGAACGGAAGGTATTATACAATCAGTACTATGGAAAAGAAAAGGACGTGGTCACCGGAGTGGTCCAGCGTTATATCGGCAGGAATGTAAGCGTGAATCTGGGCAAGGTGGATGCGATCCTGAATGAAAACGAGATGGTGAAGGGAGAGGTCTTTACGCCGACCGAGCGGATCAAGGTATATATCCTGGAGGTGAAGGATACAACGAAGGGCCCGAGAGTCCTGGTGTCCAGAACGCATCCGGAGCTGGTAAAGCGTCTCTTTGAGTCAGAGGTCACGGAGGTGCGGGACGGCACGGTGGAGATCAAGAGCATTGCCAGAGAAGCAGGTTCAAGGACGAAGATAGCCGTCTGGTCCAATGATCCGGATGTGGATCCGGTGGGGGCGTGCGTCGGGATGAACGGCGCCCGTGTCAATGCCATCGTGAATGAACTGAAGGGAGAGAAGATCGATATCATCAACTGGAATGAAAATCCGGCTCTTCTGATCGAGAATGCATTAAGTCCGGCAAAGGTCGTTGTGGTTCTGGCGGATCCGGAGGAGAAAACGGCAAAGGTGGTCGTTCCGGATTATCAGCTGTCTCTTGCCATCGGAAAGGAAGGGCAGAATGCAAGGCTTGCAGCGAGGCTGACCGGCTTCAAGATCGATATCAAGAGTGAGAGTCAGGCAAACGCCATCGAAGACTTTTATGAGGGCTTCTATGATGACGACGAGGATGAGTACGATGAGGAATACACAGATGCGTATGATGAAGATGGTACTTATTATGAGGAGGAAACAGAGTCGTATGAGGCTGCTGAAGAGGCAGAGGAGCAGGAAGTGACAGAATGGGATCAGTAAGAAAGGTTCCGATGCGCAAATGCACCGGATGCGGCGAGATGAAGAGCAAACGTGAAATGCTGCGTGTCCTGCGTACAACAGAGGATGAGATCATTCTGGATGCGACGGGCAGGAAGAATGGGAGAGGCGCATATCTGTGCGGGAGCACGGAGTGCTTTCAGAAGGCGGTAAAGTCCAGAGGACTGGAGCGGTCCCTGAAGACTGTGATTCCTGCAGAAGTCTATGAGAGTCTGGAAAAGGAGATAGAAAAGTTTGCAGAGAAGTAAGGTTCTGTCATATCTGGGCCTGGCTACGAAAGCCGGCCGGGTCTCGAGCGGAGAATTTAGTGTGGAAAAGTCAGTAAGACAGCACAGGGCAAAGCTGGTGATTGTATCAGAAGATGCCTCGGAGACTTCGAAAAAGAATTTTCGCAACATGTGTACTTACTATAAGGTGCCGCTGTATTTCTTCGGAAGCCGGGAAGAACTGGGGGCAGCCTGCGGGAAAGAGACAAGGGTGTCTGCAGCAGTAGAAGATGAAGGACTGGCGGATGCGGCGATCCGCGCGATACAGGAATCAGGTATTGGAGGTAGTAAGTATGTCGAGTAAAAATATTCGGGTGTATGAACTCGCGAAACAACTGAACAAAACGAGCAAAGAAGTAATGGCCGTACTGGCAGAGAAAAATATTGAGGTGACAACACATATGGCAACACTGGAAGAGAATCAGGTATCAATGGTGCGTGCAAAGCTCGGCGAGCCGAAGCCGGCAAAAGAAGAAAAGCAGGCGCCAAAGCAGGAGGCGACGCCTGCACAGGCACAGACGCAGGAAGCAAAGCCGGCGCCGAAGAAGAAAAAATTTATCGTTGTGCACAATCCGGAAAACAGCCGGGATAAAAAGAGTCCGGAGCGCAGGACTGCAGCGAAGAAACCAAGGGGAGAGCGTCCGCAGTCCCGTCGGGAAGCGGCAGCAAAGCCTGAGGCGAAGGCAAAACCGGCAGCAAAGCCCGAGGGGAAGGCGAAGCCGGAGGTAAAACCGCTTGCCGTAAAGGCGGATCTGAAACCGGCGGCAAAGCCGGAAACGAAGATTGAGGCGAAAAGCGAGACGAAGCCGGAAAACAGGAAAGCGGAAGCGCGCACGGAAAACCGTCCGCCTGCACGTTCTTTGGAAGGCAGCCGGAGTAACGCAGACCGTCCGCAGGGGAACCGTCAGGACGGAAGGAACAACGGGAACCGTCAGGATGGAAGAGCCGGCACAAACCGTCAGGGCTATAACCGTACAGACCGTCCGCAGGGGAACCGTCAGGACACAAGAACGGGCGCAGACCGTTCGGGCTATAACCGCGCAGACCGTCCGCAGGGCGGCCGTCAGGATGGAAGAACAGACCGTCCGGGCTATAACAGGAATAATAACGGCACGGACCGTCCAAACTATAACCGCACAGACCGCCCGCAGGGCAACCGTCAGGATGGAAGAACGGGCGGCTATAACAGCCGCGGGCGCACAGACCGTCCGCAGGGAGGACGTCCGGATAACCGCGGCGGACAGGGCGGAAGAAACACGCTGGGACGTCAGATGAACAAGGCATTTGAGACGCCTGTGGAGTCAAAGCCGGAGAACAGGAGGTACGATAACCGCAACCACCAGAAGCAGGAAAAGCAGTATAAGGATGCGGATATCAGCAAGCTGAAGAACAAACCGGGAAGATTCATAAGACCGGAGACCCGGCCTGCCGCTGTGAGGAAGGAAGACCTGGAGCCGAAGAAGCTTCCGCTGCCGGAGAGCATCAGCATTGCGGATCTGGCGGAACGTATGAAGATTCAGCCCTCCGCCATCATCAAGAAGCTGTTCCTGGAAGGCAAGATGCTGACCGTGAATTCAGAGCTGGATTTCGACTCTGCCGGTGAGATTGCCATGGAGTACAATTTTGATCCGGAACCGGAGGTGAAGGAAGACGTCATCGGGAAGATGCTGGAAGATCAGGAGGATCCGGAGGATACTCTGGTCGGGAGAGCGCCGGTTGTCTGTGTTATGGGCCATGTTGATCATGGAAAGACCTCTCTTCTGGATGCCATCCGCCATACCAATGTGACAGACCGGGAGGCAGGCGGAATTACCCAGCACATCGGCGCCTATATGGTGACCGCAGGCGGAAGACAGATCACATTCCTGGATACGCCGGGACATGAAGCGTTCACTGCCATGCGTATGCGCGGCGCCAGCTCCACGGATATCGCGATCCTTGTGGTGGCGGCAGATGACGGTGTGAAGCCGCAGACCATCGAAGCCATCAACCATGCCAGAGCGGCAGAAGTGGAGATCGTGGTGGCGATCAACAAGATCGACAAGCCGGGCGCGAATGTGGATAAAGTCAAACAGGAGCTGACGGAATACGGCCTGATCTCCGAGGACTGGGGCGGAAGTACCATCTGTGTTCCGGTATCGGCAAAATCCAGAGAGGGCATCAGCGATCTTCTTGACATGGTTCTTCTGACGGCCGACGTGCTGGAGCTGAAGGCAAATCCGAAACGTCAGGCAAGAGGCCTTGTCATCGAAGCAGAGCTGGATAAGGGGAAAGGTCCGGTTGCAACCGTGCTGGTACAAAAGGGCATGCTCCATGTGGGAGACTTTATTGCAGCAGGAGCTTCTTACGGAAAAGTCCGTGCCATGATGGATGACAAGGGACGCCGGGTGAAAGAGGCGGGACCGTCGACTCCGGTGGAGATCCTTGGTCTGAATGATGTGCCGATGGCGGGAGAGATCTTCGTTTCTCCGCAGACAGATAAGGAAGCAAGGAATTTTGCGGAGACCTTTATCAAGGAAAGCCGCGAGAAGATGCTGGAGGATACGAAGCTCAAGATGTCTCTGGATGACCTGTACTCCCAGATCCAGACGGGCAATCTGAAGGAGCTGAACCTGATCATCAAGGCAGATGTGGCAGGTTCTGTGGAAGCAGTGAAGCAGTCCCTTCTGAAGCTTTCCAACGAGGAAGTTGTGGTCAAATGCATCCATGGCGGAGTGGGAGCCATCAACGAATCCGACATCATCCTGGCAAGCGCGTCCAGGGCGATCATCATCGGATTCAATGTCAAGCCGGATGCGGCGGCCAAGGACACGGCAGAACGTGAGAAAGTCGACCTGCGTCTGTACCGCGTGATCTACGACGCGATCGCAGATGTGGAGCGGGCGATGAAAGGAATGCTCGATCCGATCTTCGAAGAGAAGGTTCTCGGCCATGCGGAGATCCGCCAGATCTTCAAGGCGTCCGGCGTGGGCAATATCGCCGGTTCCTATGTGCTGGACGGCGTCTTCCAGAGAGGCTGCAAGATCCGTATTTCCAGAGAAGGAAAGCAGATCTACGAAGGAGAGCTGGCATCCCTGAAGCGGTTCAAGGATGATGTAAAAGAAGTAAAGGCAGGCTACGAATGTGGTCTGGTATTTGAGAAATTCAATGAGATTCAGGAACTGGATGTCGTTGAATCCTATACAATGGTAGAGGTGCCAAGATAGAATGAGAAAAAACAGCATTAAAAACACCCGTGTGAACGGAGAAGTCCAGAAGGTCCTGTCAGAGATTATCCGGGGAGAGATCAAAGACCCGCGCATCAGCCCGATGACATCGGTGGTGCAGGTGCAGGTTGCCCCGGATCTGAAGACCTGCAAGGCATATATCAGTGTGCTGGGGGATGAAGAAGCCAGAAAGAACACACTGCAGGGCCTGCAGAGTGCAGTGGGGTATATCCGCCGGCAGCTGGCAGGAGAGCTGAACCTTCGGAATACACCGGAGATTACGTTTATTCTGGATCAGTCCATCGAATACGGGATCAACATGTCAAAACGAATTGACGAAGTAGTCGGCGGTAACGAAGATAACTGAACACAGCATCCGTTCTGGATATTATGAGGCGGATGCAGAATGCAAACAGGGGGGATAAGGATGCAGTTTGATAAGGAGTTGCAGGATGTCCGTACAGTTGCCATTGCCGGCCATGTCAGGCCTGACGGTGACAGCGTTGGAGCCTGCATTGGCCTGTGGCATTACATAAGAGATAATTTTCCGCAGATACAGGCAGATATCTGGCTGGAGAAGCCGGATGAAAAGTTCGCGGTTCTTGCCGGGTTTGATGCAATCCGACAGGCGGGAGAAGAAAAAGACGCGTACGACCTGTTTGTAGCAGTGGATTGCGCAGTCTGTGATCGTCTTGGAGATGCGGTACCGTATTTTGACTGTGCCGGCAGAACCATATGTGTGGATCACCACGTCAGCAATGAAGGTTATGCAGAGTTAAACGTGATTGATGCAGGCGCAAGCTCTACCTGTGAAGTTCTGTGCAGAATGATGGATCCGGATAAAATATCCCGGGAAACGGCTGCGGCGCTTTATACCGGAATCGCCCACGATACCGGAGTCTTCCAGTACGGCTGCACATCACCGGATACCATGCGTATGGCAGCCATGCTGATGGAGAAGGGAATTGCATACAGCCATATTCTGGAAGAGACCTTTTATAAGAGGACCTACCGTCAGAATCAGATCCTGGGCAAAGCGCTTCTGGAAAGTATGCGTATTCTGGACGGAAGAGGCGTTGTCAGTGTGGTAAGAAGAAAAGAACTGGCCTTTTTTGGAGTGACACCCATAGATCTGGACGGCATTGTCAGCCAGCTTCGGATGACAGAAGGAGTGGAAGTTGCGATCTTTCTGTATGAGACGGATAACCTGGAATACAAAGTCTCTCTTCGGTCCAAAGCAGTGGTGGACGTAAGCGAGGTGGCCTCCTATTTTGGCGGCGGCGGACATGTGCGCGCGGCAGGTGTGACCATGAAGGGGACCTTCCATGATATCGTCAACAATCTGACCCTACATATTGATCATCAGCTGACGGAGCAGGATAAGCAGTGAGAAACGGAGTTATCAATATTTATAAAGAGCAGGGCTTTACCTCGCATGATGTGGTGGCAAAGCTGCGTGGGATTTTAAAACAGAAAAAGATCGGCCATACAGGAACTCTCGATCCGGATGCGGAGGGAGTTCTTCCTGTATGCCTCGGCAGCGGGACAAAGCTGTGCGACATGCTGACAGACAGGGATAAGACCTATGAGGCTGTACTGCTGCTTGGACAGAGTACGGATACGCAGGACATATCCGGGACCGTTCTGGAACGGGCGGAGGTGTCTGTGACAGAAGCGATGGCGGGAGAAGCGATCTTAAGCTTCGTGGGTGCGTATGAGCAGATTCCGCCCATGTATTCCGCCCTGAAGGTGGGCGGCAGGAAACTGTGCGACCTGGCTCGGGCAGGGCAGGAAGTGGAGCGGAAGGCAAGGCCGGTGGTGATCTACGGGATCGAAATTCTGGAGGTCTGTATGCCCAGAATCCGTATGTCCGTGTCCTGTTCCAAGGGCACGTATATCCGGACGCTGTGCCATGATATCGGAGAGAAGCTGGGCTGCCATGGCTGTATGGAAAAGCTTCTGCGGACGAAGGCGGGACAGTTTCTGCTGGAGGACAGTCTGCGTCTTTCCGAAGTAGAACGGCTCAGGGATGAAGGAAGGCTTGAAGAAGCAATCCTGCCCGTAGATGAGGTATTTACAGCGCATCCGAAGGCCGTATTAAAGAAAGAAAGCTCCCGTCTGGGGTATAACGGAAATTCTTTCCGGAAAACCGATCTCACCGTTCAGGATGTGAAAGAGGGCGAGATCCGCGTGTATGACCATGCCGGAGCCTTCATTGGAATCTATGCATGGCATCCCGGGCAACGCCTGTACCGTCCGGTAAAGATGTTTTACCAGAGTCCGGCGAACGGGCAGATCTGCTGAAGCAGAATTATTATAAATGAAAATGAGAGAACAGGTATGAATTATGTGACAGGAAACACACACTTTCATATGGAAGGTCCCTGTGCCGTAAGCCTTGGAAAATTCGACGGGGTTCACCGCGGACATCAGAAGCTGCTTCGGCATGTGCTTTCCGGAAAGGATCAGGGACTGGCCGCGGTCATATTTACCTTTGAAAAAAATCCGACCCGGATGCTTTCCGGACTGTCCGGTCAGAATATCGTGACCAATGAGGAACGCCGCCGTCTGCTGGAAGACGCAGGCGTAGACCATCTTCTGGAGTGCCCGTTCGTTCCGGAGATCTCCCTTATGGAAGCGAAGACCTTTATAAAAGAGATCCTGGTAGAGCAGCTGCATGCGGCTTTTGTGGCGGTCGGCGAAGATTTCCGGTTCGGTCATCAGCGCAGGGGGGATTTCCGGATGCTGGAGCGTATGGGGAAGCAATACGGTTTTCAGGTGGAAGTGGTGGAAAAGGAAAAAAGCCATAACCGGGATATCAGCAGTACGTATGTGCGGGAGGCGCTTCATGAAGGAAATATTCCGCTGGCCAATGAACTGCTGGGATACCGGTATTTTGTCAGCGGAGAGGTGCTTCACGGCAGGCAGATCGGACGGACACTGGGGTTGCCCACAACGAATCTTCTGCCGCCGCCGGACAAGCTTCTGCCGCCTAACGGAGTGTATCTGACCAGAACCCTGCTGGATGAGGAAGAGTACTACGGGATTACCAACATCGGTTACAAGCCTACGGTGGGAGGAGAGACGCATAAAGGAGTGGAGACCTTTCTGTTTGGCTATGAAGGGGATCTGTACGGGCGTTTTCTGAATGTGGAATTTCTGGAATATGAGCGTCCAGAGCAGAAATTCAAGTCTCTGGAGGAGCTGAAAGCGCGGATTTTGTCGGATGTTCACTGGGGAAAAAGTAAAATTTATGTAAAATCTTAAAGAATATCTTGTAAGTTATGTAAAATTAGAGTAAAGTATATATAAAGCGTATGTAAAAAACATACGCTTTTGTGTTGTGTACCTGAAAACAAAAGACAATGAGGTAGAGGGATATGGAGATAAGTATAATCGTGTCACTGATGGGAGGCCTTGGGCTTTTTCTGCTGGGAATGAAACAGATGAGCGATGGTCTGGAGAAGGCAGCAGGAGCCAAGATGCGAAGCATCCTGGAAGCAGTTACGACAAACCGGATTATGGGAACGCTGGTAGGTATTCTGTTCTGTGCAGTGATCCAGTCATCCAGTGCAACGACGGTTATGGTGGTCAGCTTTGTCAATGCCGGAATGATGACGCTGTATCAGGCGGCAGGAGTGATTATGGGTGCCAACATCGGTACCACCGTGACTTCTCAGCTGGTGTCTTTCAATCTGTCTGCATATGCGCCGGTGTTTCTGTTTGCAGGAGTGCTGCTGACTCAGTTTGTAAAAAATGATCGGGTGAAGAAGATCGGGGAAGTCATTCTCGGCTTTGGAGTTCTGTTTATGGGGCTTTCCGTGATGTCGGGCAGTATGTCGAGCCTGAAGGATTCCCCGCAGGTGGCGGGGCTTTTGAGCGGGCTTACGAATCCGCTGCTTGGAGTTTTGATGGGAACCGTTATTACGGCTGTGATTCAGAGTTCTTCTGTAACGGTCAGTATCGTTCTTCTGATGGCGCAGCAGGGTCTTCTGGAGCTCCCGATCTGTTTCTATATCATACTTGGATGTAATATCGGCGCCTGTATGTCTGCGATGCTGGCTTCTCTGAGCGGAAAAAAGGATGCCAAGCGGGCGGCGCTCATTCATCTGTTCTTCAACATTATCGGTACGATCATCATGTATGTGGTACTGACTTTGGCGGGCGGGCTTGTACTGAATATCATTGTGAAAATATCCGGTTCCGATCCGGGACGATGCGTGGCGAATGCGCATACGTTGTTTAAAATCTGTCAGGTAATCATTCTGCTTCCGTTTACCAAATGGATCGTGAAGCTGACGTATCTGGCAGTTCCTGGAGAAGAGAAGACAGAGGATGCGGAACATGAGCTGTATTATATCGGTAAGACGGCCATGTTTTCTCCGACGACTGCCGTAATCGAGGCCATGATGGAACTGGAGCACATGGGCGCACTTGCCTATGAGAACCTGAACCGGGCGCTGGATGCACTGATTGATCTGGATGAGAAGAAGATCGATAAGGTTTATGAAGTGGAAAAACAGATCAATTTCATGAACCACGCCATTACCAGCTATCTGGTCCGGATCGGTCAGATGACGCTGCCTATTGATGACAGCAAAAGCATCGGCGCCCTGTTTCACGTAGTCAACGATATTGAGCGGATCGGAGATCATGCGGAGAACCTGGCGGATTCTGCAAGGAACCGGATTCGGGAAAATATCTCGTTCAGCGGAGAAGGGCTTGAGGAACTGAAAGCGATCAGCGAAAAGGTTAATACGATCCTGGGATATTCCATTGACATGTTTGCACATAATTCGAAAGAACATATACAGGATATTATGGAGCTGGAAAATGAGATCGACGAGATGGAGCGTCAGTTCCAGAAGAACCATGTGGAGCGTCTGACAAAGAACGAATGTACGGCAGCTTCCGGTATGATCTTCTCGGATGCCATCTCCGGCTTCGAACGTGTGGCAGACCATGCGACCAATATTGCCTATGCGCTTCTGGAGCAGGTTCCGGACGATGACGAGGACTAAATCAGACGGAATACATAAAACAACAGAATAAAATTGGAAATAAAAAACTCCCGGCAGTAGTCACGGAGAAGGTCGGCGTACTGTTCCGATGGGATTTCCCTCGGAATGGCAAGCACGAACCTTCGGGCAGGCTGGGAGTTCCATTGTTTTTCCTGTGCTTCGGCAGAGTTCCATAAAGCGTTGCGGTCTGCATAAGCTGGCGGCACACGGGGCGGGAGCAGGATTTTTTTGTGGGTGACTTCGTTCTTGTAAGGATAATATTTCTGCTCCTGGTCATATTCAGAGAACAGCTTCTCGCCGCTTTGGTAGGCAGCGGCGGAAACAGCAGATTCGTTTTCACTCCTCTTGGTGATTGTGATTTTACAATGCGGGCATGGCAAGTGTGCGCCCTCCTTTCTCCCGGATTCCGTGCAAAAAAATGGCAGGATACCTTTTCCGATTTCCTGCTTGAGTGTGCCGCTGGTGGGCGGCGGGTTATTTGGTTTTTTGATGGACTGTCAGTTCGTCAGACTGGAACTTTTTGTTAATCATTAAGGTTCTCAATCCTGGTTATATCATCAATGTTCAATGTCCCACCAAATTGTAAATGTAGTATGTCTTCTTCAAATGAGTTGAGAACGTGGCTTGATAAACTGGAATTTGTCATAAACTGAAAGTTGTCTATTCATTTTTCGTATCAGTATCAGTTATTTCTTGATATTCTTCGTCTGTTAATACTTTCGCCCATAACCCATAGTGAACTTCATCAAATTCTTTATAAAATATCTCATCACTTGACTGGGTAACAGGATATAATGCGGGTCTGTCTTCGCCCATCACACGATAAGTAGAAAGATTGCATAAAATACCTTTATAAAGCATTTTCACTTCGTATTCCTCCACATACGAATTCCGATTTTCGAGTATGTCAAACTGGAATTTACTTCTTTTTTTCTTTATAGCCTAAGACCACGAAAACGATTCCCAGTATAACAATAATCCCAGTCAGCACAAAGATGATGGGGTAAGGTTGTTCCCCTGTGTACTTCCAAAAATCAGAATAAAAACCATCTCCGCTCACTTGAGCTTTCTGTAATGTACCAAAAATGGGGAGTGACAGCAACTCTATGACATAAAGACACAATCCCAAAATGATGGTTTTGAAGCCAACGATAATTTTTCTATCCATTTCCATGATTTTATGTCTCCTTTACAAACTCCGATTTGTCACGAGCCAAGTATACCACCAATGCGAATGACGTTCAACCCTCATTTATAGGCGTTGACAGTAGTAGCAAGCAGTGTATTTGTTCCCACAAAT
>ERZ778514.1735-NODE-1735-length-15427-cov-4.820908_pt1 | contig 15427 bp, 17 predicted proteins | sample MGYA00510344_ERZ778514 | MGnify/ENA primary metagenome ERZ778514 (study PRJEB29527, sample SAMN07138968) | mouse gut metagenome | material: feces | host: mouse | place: China:Nanjing | collected 2016-01-25 ... | reverse complement strand
TGATCAGGTACTCGCCGTTGAAGATGTTCTCGCCCGTGGCGGCGTCGCGCGAGAAAGCCACGCCCGTAGCCGAGTTCGAACCCATGTTACCGAACACCATGGCCTGCACCGACACGGCCGTACCCCACTCCGCGGGGATGTTGTTCAGCTTGCGGTAGAGGATGGCGCGCTCGTTCATCCACGAGCCGAACACGGCGCAGATGGCGCCCCAGAGCTGATCCCACGGATTGGCGGGGAACTCCGAGCCGGTCTGCTTGCGCACGGCCTCCTTGAACTTCGCCACCAGCTCCTTCAGGTCGTCGGTCGTCAGGTCGGTGTCGTTCTTCACGCCGCGCAGCGCCTTCTGTGCGTCGATGATCTCCTCGAACGGATCGTGATCCTCCTTCGATGCGGGCTTCATGCCGAGCACCACGTCGCCGTACATCTGCACGAAGCGACGGTACGAGTCCCATGCGAAACGGGGGTTGCCCGAGAGCTTCGCCACGGCCTCCACGGCCTCGTCGTTCATACCCAGGTTGAGGATCGTATCCATCATGCCGGGCATCGAGGCGCGGGCGCCCGAACGCACCGACACGAGCAGGGGCTTCTCCTTGCCGCCGAACTGACGCTCGGTCAGCCGCTCGATGTTGCCGATGGCCTTCTCCACCTCGGGGCGGAGCAGTTCGATGATCTTATCCTTGCCGTGCGCGTAGTATTCGGTGCACACTTCCGTCGTGATGGTGAAACCCGGCGGTACGGGAATACCGATGAGATTCATTTCGGCGAGGTTCGCACCCTTGCCGCCGAGCAGTTCCCGCATTTTGCCGTTGCCTTCGGCCTCTTTGTTGCCGAAGGTGTAGACGCGTTTAACATCTGCCATAAATCGTTGGTTTTATAAATGATTGATAAGAAAAATTGTTCAAAATGTCCTAATTTACCTAAACGGGGGTTCAAAATTATGAATTTTTTTCCGAACGTCCAAAAAATATCCTTTGCATCGGATTGATTTTCAAAGTTTCGGACGGCGTGTCCGGCGGGAGTGCCGATGCCGCGGCCCGACAGGGCCCGGCGACGGCTTACGTCCGCTTGTCCGGCGGTTTTTTTCGGTAGTCGTTCAGTGACATACCGGTCGTTTCTCTGCGGCCTGCCGGCGGTTCCTCCGTCGTTACAGGAGGCTCTTTCGGCGGCTTGCCGGAGGTCTTTGCGATTCTCTGGCAATTGTTTTCCGATGATGTTTCTGTGGTTCTTCTGTGTTTTTTGATCGAATCCCCGACGCTTGCCGGATGCTTGCCCGATCTCTTTCCGGCGATTTCTTGTAGATTCCCGCTGTGCCTCTTCTCCGTTATCCGGCCGTTGCGGCGGGCGGGTTTTGACGGCAGGGAGACTGACTCCGTGCGGTTGTGTATTGCCGTGGGGCGTACCGGAGCCCCTGCCGGATTTGAGAGCACAAGGATTGGGGCATGGGGATGTCGGGGGGGGGCGTGCAGGGGGCTGCGGACGAACGTTTTGTGTCGTGAGGCCTTTGACCTCGTGCGGGAACGAGGCGATGCGGATGTTTTGAACAAATCTATTGAATTGTTGATAACTTCTCGTTCGGGGAGGGGCGTTTGTTGAAAGTCGCAGGCCTTGAACCGAGTTGTGAACAGTCGGAACAGGGCGTTTTTTCGGCTTCCGACAGGGGATTTTTGATTGTCAAGTATTTGTTTTGCATTTATTTGTTGGTTTTTAACAATCGCAGCGTGCGACGCTGCTCCGTGCAGTGGAAAGTGACGGTAATTGTTGATAACTTTCTTCCGCGGAGGGGTGCTCTTTGGGCGGAAAAGCGAATAATCCGGTGCGAATTGTTAATAACCCGACCCGGTTTCTTCCGGTAGGGGCTTGACGGATGAGTTTTGGCAGTACGCGGTAAGGGGAGATTCTGTTCCGAATCGGCGGCTGAAGCGGGTGGTTGGGGATCGGGTGCGGCAATCGGGGTGCGCTCCGTTTTTCGGTTGGGCGGTGGTAATCGGGGGGCGTAGGGTGGGGCTTCCGGAGCCTCGCGGGCCGCAGCCTTCCGGCGACGGAGGCCCGCAACTCGCCTGTGCCTCGTATGTGTGCGCTCCGCAGGCTGCGGTCCCCCGCGAGTTCCAAGGGCGAAAGGCGGAACATCGGGTGCGTCGCTGCGGTGAGATAAAATAAGAGCCCGGAACGAAGAGGGCGGAGGCAGGGTCGATTAGGAGGACAGAAGCGTAGCGGGAGGCACGGAGACAAGAACGAATGCAGGGCCGGATGCAGGGCCGGATGCAGGGCCGGATGCAGGAACCACGCCTCTTATCTTCGTTTCCGGAAACGAAAAATGCGTTCCGGACAAATATCCGGAACGCATTTTATCGGAATCGTCGTCGTTACTCCGCCAGGGGCGTAACGCTCACATACGATTTGCCTTCGCCTTTTTTGCAGAACGCTACCGTTCCGTCTACCAGAGCGAAGAGCGTGTGGTCCTTGCCCATGCCGACGTTCTCGCCGGGGTTGTGAACCGTACCGCGCTGACGGACGATGATGTTGCCCGCCTTCGCGAACTGACCGCCGAACAGCTTGACGCCGAGACGCTTGCTCTCCGATTCACGGCCGTTCTTCGAACTACCTACACCTTTCTTGTGTGCCATGTTTCTCCGATTTTAAAAGGTTATGCAACAATTTCCTCGACCAGAATCTGCGTCAGGTACTGACGATGACCGTTGCACTTCTGGTAGCCTGTTCTGCGCTTTTTCTTGAAAACCAGGACTTTGTCATCCTTGAGGTGCTTCAGGATCTTGCACTTAACCGTGGCGCCTTCTACAACAGGTGCGCCGACTTTAACCTGACCGTCGTTGTCTGCGAGCAGGACTTTGTCGAAGCTTACGGACGCGTTTTCGTCGCCCGGAAGACGGTGGACATACAGCTTCCGACCTTTTTCAGCTTTAAATTGCTGACCTGCAATCTCTACTATTACGTACATTGAATCAAATTATGTATTTGAACATACATTCGGAGGGCAAAGATACGTATTTTTATCCGGAAAACAACACCTTCGATCCATTTTTTCGCGTTTCGGCGCCATGGCACGGTTTTCGGGGCGGGGCGGCCGTGAAAACCGAATGTTGAACCAGGCCGCAAAACCGGACTCCGACATGTACAGGATACTGATTGTTTCCGATGATCCCTTCCTGCGGGACATGGTGCGCTTCGCTCTCGACGGACTCGGGGCCGAGATACGCACGCCGGGCGATCGCTCCGAAGCCCTGCGCCTCGCACGGCGGGTGCTCTTCGATCTGGTGCTCGTGCTCGCCGCCTGCCCCTATGCCGACTGCGAGGCGATGCTGCCCCGCCGGCAGCGGGGCATGCGCCGTCCGCGGATCTTCTTCGTCGCCTGGCAGCACTCCGAGCATGCGGTGCTGAGCGTGCTCGACGGCGGTGTCGATCAGTACATGACCTTTCCTGTGAATCTGCAACGGCTACGTCTGAAGGTGGCCGAGTGCCTCAATACGTTGAATCCATGATGCATGATCTGGCTCTGCTGTGCTGCGCCGCGGAGGCGGCGCTCGTTGTCGGACTCGTGGCCGCCGCCGCGGTGCTGCGGCTGCGCCGCGGCCGGCGTGCGCAGCGCGATGCGGCGCTCGGGCGCCTCTACCTGCGCATCGTCATGCACGGCCTGCTGACCGGCATGCGGCGCGCTCCCGCATTTCCCCGCATCGGCCGCACCGGTGCCCGCGGCGTGCTGGCCCAGGTGCTGGCGCGGCTCGCTTCCGCAGCCTACGGGCTCGATGCCGGGCTGCTGCGCCGGATCGTCCGCACGGCGGAGCTCGAACCCTACCTGCTGCGCCGGATCCGGCGCAGCGGCGGAGTCCGCCGGGCCCGCTACCTGTCGCTGCTGGCCCGTCTGGCGCCCGATGCGGCCGTGGGGGCGGCCGTGGCGCGCTATGCCTCCGACCGCAGCCGCTCGGTGCGGTTCGCCGCCTGCCTGGTGCAGCTGGCCGCCGATCCGTCGCAGGCGCTGCGGCTGCTGGCCTGCTGGCCCGAGCCGCTCACGGCCTACGAGCTGGCTGCCGTCGCCTCCATGCTCCGGCGGGGGATGCTGCCCGTGGCCTACGAACCCCTGCTCGCGTCGCCGCACCGCAATCTGCGCAGCCTCGGGCTCTGCATCGTGCGGCAGTTCGGCATCGAGGAGGCCGAGGAGGCGCTGCTGCGCATCGCGGCTTCGGATGCCGTGCCCGAAATCGGCTGCGAGGCGGTGCGCACGCTCTGCGCGCTGCAACGCCCCCTGTGCCGGAGCGGGGTGCTCCGGCGCCTGCGCTCCATGGGGCGCGCCGAGCGGCGGGCGCTGCTGCGCTGCATGGCCGCGGAGGGGTATGCCTCCGATGCGCTGCCCGAACTCTTCGACCGCGACGAGCGGCTCTGCTACGAGTCGCTCGTGGGCTCCTACAAATGCGAACTGGTATGTCCGTGATCCGTGCTCTTCTGCTGATCCTGGCCGCCGCGGCGGCGGCCTGCGTGCGTGCGGTGCGGATGCTCCGCGACCTGCCGCGGCGGCGCCTGCTGGCCCTCGCGCGCGAGACGTTGTGCGATGCTCCCGGCGGCACGGGCATCTCGGTGCTCTACCGCTGCGACGAGGAGCGCCTGCGGCTACCCTCGCTGCTCGACGTGGGCTATGCCTGCTACGAGGTGGTCGCGGTGCTCGATGCGGCCCGATGCCCCGAGGTGTTCGCGACGCTCGAAAGCCACTACCGGCTGTTCAGTGCGGCGGTGCCCGCGGCGTGCGACCTGCCCGTGGGGACGCTGCGCGGGCTCTACCGCTCGCGCAAGCGCTGCTTCCGCCGGCTGGTCGTCGTCGATCGTCCGTGCGACACCCCCGCGGCCGACCTGGATGCCGCGGCGGCCGTCGCCTCCTACGAATACCTGCTGCCGGTGCCTGCCGCCTGCCGCCTCGTGCCGGGCGCCGTGGAGCGGCTGGTCGCCGAGCTGAGCCTGCGTTCCCACTGCCATACGGTGCTGATCCGCTCGGTGGCGGGCGTGCCGGCCATGCTGCTGAGCCGTGATGCGGTGATCGTGGCGGGCGGCTTCGCCCGCAAGCCCTGGCGTCACGTGCCGCACCGCTGCCGCGCGACGCTCTATGCGCCCCTGTTCCGTCCTGCGGTGCGGGTGCGGCGTCGCGGCCTGCGGCGCGGGGCGGCCGTTGTGCTCGCGCTGTCGGTCGCGGCGGCGGCATGCGCGGGTTGGTGGGTCGTGTGCGCCGTGCTGCTGGCGGTGGCGGCCGCATGGTGCGCCGCACTGCTGGGCGCCGCGGCGAGCGCTGCGGAGGGAGGCCCCGCGGTGCGCTCCCGTTTTCGTGTGAAAAATTTCACAGTCTCGTGAATTGTCGCTATCTTTACCATGAAATCCGTAACACGAATGCCGGTCATGACCGAGGACGAACTGAGAATGCATCTGCTGCCCGAGCTCTTCAATGCCGCCGTCAGGGCGGGGGCGGCCATCATGGAGGTATACAGACACAGCGATGACTATGCCGTCGGATACCGCGACGACCGCACGCCCGTGACGGCGGCCGACCGTGCGGCGCACCGCGCGATCAAGGAGGCGCTGGGCCGCACGCGCATCCCCATCCTGTCGGAGGAGGGGCGTGCGATGCGCTGCGAGGAGCGCTGCAACTGGGAGCTTTTCTGGCTGGTCGATCCGCTCGACGGCACGTTGGAGTTCCTGAAGGGAAACAACGAATTCACGGTCAATATCGCCCTCATGGAGAACAACCGCTGCCGCGGTGCGGCGATCTATGTGCCCTATTTCGGCCGGATGTATTATGCGGGCCGCGGCGAGGGCGCCTGGGTGTGCGAGGGGATCGCGCCCGACGCCTCGGCGGACTACACCTACGGGCGGATCGTGGCGGCGGGCCGCCGCCTGCCGTCGCAGACGAAAGCGCGCGACGTGCTGCGCGTGGCCGTGTCGCGTTCGCACCGCACGCCCGAGACCGATGCGCACATCGAGGCGCTGCGGCGGCGTGTCGGCGCCGTGGAGGTGGTCGAGCAGGGCAGCTCCTACAAGTTCTGCATGCTGGCCGAGGGCGTCGCGGACTACTATGTCCGCACGTCGGATACCTGCGAGTGGGATACGGCCGCCGGGGAGCTCATCCTCGCCGAGGCGGGCGGCAGCACGCGGTCGCTGGCCGACGGTGCGGCGCTCCGCTACAACAAGGAGGATCTGCGGAATCCCTGGTTCGTGTGCCGGAGCCGCGACTGCGGGGTGTGAATCCTCGGAGCCTACTCCTTGCGGCTGCGGTCGTGGTCGATGTCGCAGCCGGCGCAGTTGCCCGAGCAGCCGTCGGCGCGGCAGTCGCCGCCCGCCAGGTCGTCGCGCGACTCCTGCACGGCGCAGCGGATGCCGAGGCGCTGCATGTCCTTGTTGGTCGATATTTCCGAGTCGATGTGGTGGCCCTTGAAGATGAGCGTCAGCGACAGACCGATGACGAAGAATCCTACGCAGAGGATCGAGACGAGTACGATGATAATCCAGGCAGGCATGGCGTAATCCGGCTAAATTGAAATTCGGTGGAAAAAAACCGCGATTTTGGTTTTTTCGGCAACAAATATATATATTTGTGTGGTATTATGCAAAAATCCGGCCGCGGCCCGTCCGCGCTTCGGGCGGCATGCCGCCGGGGCGTGTGCGGTGCGGTGTGCGGACCGTGCGGCGGCCCGGGAGGGTGCGGCGCGATCGGTGCGCATGCGTGCGTGCGCGGCACTCTCTTTGTTTGCGCTGATGCGCGGCGGCGGGAGGTCCGAGCGGTGCGGTGCGTGCCGGGCGCCGGTGCCCTCTGTGCGCCTCGCGGGCGGAGGCATATGTTTTTTTAGGAGACAGAACGAATGAAGATCATCATAGCGGGTGCGGGCGAGATGGGCAGCCATCTGGCCAAGATGCTCAGCGGCAACGGCCACGACATCACCGTCATCGACAGCGACCAGAAACTGCTGGCCGACGTGGGCAACCTGGCCGACGTCATCACCGTCGAGGGCGACTCGACGACGTTTGCCGTGCTGCGGCGCGCCTCGGTGCGCAAGTGCGACCTCTTCATCGCCGTGAACCACGAGGAGAACGACAACGTGGTCGCGGCGATGCTGGCCAAGCAGCTCGGGGCACGCAAGTCGATCGCGCGCATCGACAACAACGAGTACCTCGAACCCAACAACAAGGAGATGTTCATCGAGATGGGCATCGACTACCTGTTCTATCCCGAGAAGGTGGCCGCCAGCGAGGTGATCAACCTGCTGGGCCATACCTCCACCACGGAGTACGTCGATTTCTCCAGCGGCAAGCTGTCGCTGGTGGTCTTCCGTCTTGAACCGGCCTCACCGCTCGTGGGGCAGCCGCTGGCGGGCTTCGGCGACGGGGAGGCGCCGCTGAGCTACCGCACGGTGGCCATCTCGCGCGACGGCCGCACGATCATCCCCCGCCGCGGCGAGCTCTTCGCCGAGGGCGACATGATCTACGTCATCGCGCGCCAGGACGCCGTGCGCGAGGTGATGGATCTGTCGGGCCGCTCGAACATCCGGATCAAGAACCTGATGATCCTAGGCGGTTCGCGCATCGCCATACGCATCGCCACCGAGTTGCAGGACGAGCTGAACATCAAGCTGGTGGACTACAATGCGGACAAGGCCTACCGCCTGGCCGAGATGCTCGACAAGACGCTCATCATCAACGAGGACGGCCGCAATACGGAGGCCATGCTCGAAGAGGGGCTGGCCAACATGGACGCCTTCGTGGCCGTCACGGGCCGCAGCGAGACCAACATCCTGGCTGCGATGCTGGCCAAGCGCATGGGCGTGAAGAAGGTGATCGCCGAGGTCGAGAACCTCAACTACATCAACCTGGCCGAGTCGATCGGCATCGACACGATCATCAACAAGAAGCTCATCACGGCGTCGAACATCTTCCGCTTCACGATGTCCACCGACGTGCAGGCCATCAAGTGCCTCACGGGGTGTGACGCCGAGGTGCTGGAGTTCATCGTGAAGCCGAACGCCCCGGCCACCAAGTCGCGCATCCGCGACCTGGGCATGCCCGACGACGCCATCATCGGCGGCATCGTGCGCGGCGACAAGGTCTTCATCGCCACGGACAACATGACCATCGCGCCCTACGACCGCGTGGTGGTCTTCTCGATGCCCGAGTCGGTGGCTCGGGTGGGGCTCTTCTTCAATTAGGGGGCGTGCCCTGCGGTCCGCGCCGCGGGGCGAACGAAACGAAACAGAAACATGTCGCTCAAAAGCAAGATACTCAGATCCTATTTCGCACGGCGCGAAGCGGCCATCGACCGCTTCCGCCGCCATCCGCACCGGGTGCAGGAGCAGATGCTGCGCGAGCGGCTCCGCAGGGGGCGCGCCACGGCGTTCGGGCGGCAGTACGGCCTCGACGGCGTGCGCACGGCCGAGCAGTTCCGGGCCGCGGTGCCGGTATTCGACTACGACGCCTACCGTCCGTTCCGCGAGCGGATGCTCGCCGGCGAGCGCGACGTGGCGGCTCCGGGGCGCGTGACGCTCTTCGCCAAGTCGTCGGGCACGACCTCGGACCGCTCCAAGTACATCCCCGTGACGCGCGAGTCGCTGTGGGGCTGCCACACGCGCGGCATGCGCGACGTGGCGGCGCTCTTCGCCGCCGCGCATCCCGGGAGCCGCGTGTTCGAGGGCAAGACCCTCACGCTCGGCGGCACGTGCCGCCGCGAGGGGTCCGTGCTGGCGGGCGACCTGTCGGCGATCCTGATCCACGAGACGACCTTCTGGAGCGGCTGGTTCCGGGCGCCGCGCACGCAGACGGCCCTCCTGGCCGACTTCGACGCCAAGTGCGAGCGCATCTGCCGCGAGTGCGCCGGCGAGCGGATTACGGCATTCGCCGGCGTTCCCTCGTGGAACCTGGCGCTCATGCGCCGCGTGCTGGAATACACGGGGCGCAGCAACCTGCTGGAGGTGTGGCCCGAGCTGTCGCTCTTCGTGCACGGAGGCGTGGAGTTCGCACCCTACCGCCGGTCGTTCGAGGGGCTGCTGCCCTCGGAATCCATGCACTACATGGAGACCTACAACGCCTCGGAGGGCTTCTTCGCCATCGCCGACGACCCGGCGCGCGACGACATGCTGCTGCTGCTCGACTACGGCACCTACTACGAGTTCCGCGCCGACGACCGCACCGTGGTGCCCCTTGAGGGGGTGGTGGCGGGCGGAGTCTACGCCCTGCTGGTCACCTCGTCCAACGGGCTGTGGCGCTACGAGATCGGCGACCGCGTGGAGTTCACCTCGACCGACCCCTACCGCATCCGGTTCGCAGGGCGCACGCGGCAGTACATCAACGTCTTCGGCGAGGAGGTAATCGTGAACAACACCGATGCGGCCCTGGCGCGCGCCTGTGCGCGCACGGGGGCGGCGGTGAGCGAATATACGGTGGCGCCGCTCTACATGAGCCTCGACCGCCGCGGGGCGCACGAGTGGGTCGTGGAGTTCGACCGGCGTCCCGCCGACACGGCGCGCTTCGCCGCGGAGCTCGATGCGGCGCTTCGCGCCGAGAATTCGGACTACGACGCCAAACGCTCGACCACGCTCGACGCCCTGCGTCTGACGGTCGTGCCGTCCGGCACCTTCCTCGCCTGGCTGCGTCGGCGCGGGAAAAACAAGGTGCCCCGCCTTGCGAACGACCGGGTCGTGGCCGAGCAGATCGCGGCGGCGGGCGGCGTGGCCGATGCCGCGCAGGCGGGGCCCGAAGCATGCCTCGCGCACTGATCCGGAGCGCCGTGGGGGACGTGCGCCCTGTCCGCACCGGAGGAGGCGGGCGACGATGCCGCGGCGGCGCGGCACAACTGAAACGATAATGAATAAACCCATGCGGTCATGTATATAGCAATAGCAGGAAATATCGGCAGCGGCAAGACGACGCTCACGGAGATCCTCACCCGACGCTACGGCGCGAAGGCCTACCTGGAGGATACGGACAACCCCTACATCGGCGATTTCTACGAGGATATGAATCGCTGGTCGTTCAATTTGCAGATTTCGTTCCTCGGCAGCCGGATACGGCAGACGATGGACATGTTGTCGGAGAATGCGGAGGTCATCTTCCAGGACCGCACCGTGTACGAGGATGCGCACATCTTCGCCGACAACCTCCACCGCATGGGGCTCATGTCGTCGCGCGACTTCGGCACCTACATGAAGATCTTCAACCTGGTGACCAACCTCATTCCAAAGCCCGACCTGCTGATCTACCTCAAGGCGGGCGTGCCCACGCTCACGGCCCAGATCCGTCGCCGCGGCCGAGCCTACGAAATGAACATCGACGAGGCCTACCTCAGCCGGCTCAACGAGAAGTACGAACACTGGATCAACGACTTGTACGACGGCGAGGTCTTCGTCATCGACAAGGACCGCGAGGACTTCGTGTCCGACCCCGCGGTACTGGAGAAACTCTGCGCCCGGCTCGACGCCCTGCGCCAAAACGAGGTGCGATGAGCATGCGTCCGCTACCCGAAGCATTCGTCGCACGCATCGCCGCGCAGCTCGGCGCCGAGGAGGGCCGGGCCCTCTGCGCGGCGCTCGACGGCGTGCCGCCCGTGTCGGTGCGGCTCCACCCCGTGAAGGGGGCGGCGGGAACCCTCGCGGCGCTCGCCGCGGCCGCGGAGCCGGAGGGCGGAGCGGAAGAGCGTGCCGGTCGCGGCCCGAAGGCATCGCCGCAGGAGGAGCGCGCGTGCGCGGAGGCCGTGGCCGGACCGCATGCGTGCGGATCGGCGGGGCGGGCGTTGCCCGGAGCGCAGCGGGTGCCCTGGAGCGCCGGGGGCTACTATCTGTCCGTGCGGCCGCAGTTCACGCTCGACCCCGACTTCCATGCCGGCGCCTATTACGTGCAGGAGGCCGGTTCGCAGTTCGTGGGGCACCTGCTCGCGGGCGAGGAGCTCGCGGGGCGCCGCCTGCTCGACCTGTGCGCCGCGCCGGGCGGCAAGACCACGATCTATGCGTCGCTGGTGGGCGGCGACGGCCTGGTCGTAGCGAACGAGATCGACCGCCGCCGTGCGCAGGTGCTGGCCGACAACGTGCGCAAATGGGGCACGGGCAATGTGGCGGTCACCACGTGCGAGCCGCAGCGCCTGGGCGACTTCGAGGCGTGGTTCGACGTCGTGGCCGCGGATGCCCCCTGCTCGGGCGAGGGGATGTTCCGTAAGGACGATGAGGCCCGTGACGCCTGGAGCGAGGGCGGCGTGCGCATGTGCGCCGCGCGCCAGGCCGGGATTCTGGCCGAAGCCTGGCGGGCGCTCCGCCCGGGCGGCCTGCTGCTGTACAGCACCTGCACCTTCAACCGCACCGAGGACGAGGAGGTGCTGGAGGCGTTCGCCGAGGCCGCGGGTGCCGATGCGGTCGAGACGGCGGAGGTGCCCGTCGATCCCGCGTGGGGCATCGTCTGCGGCCGTGCGGGGGTGTTCCGCACCTACCGCTTCTTTCCGCACCGTGCGCGCGGCGAGGGTTTCTTCGCCGCCGTGGCCCGCAAGTCGCCCGATGCCGGGGGACGTCCCCGCCGGCCCAGGAGCCGCCGCGAGGTGCTCACCGCCCCCACGCGCGACGAGGTGCGCGAGTTGTCGCGCTGGCTGCACGATGCGGAGCGCATGCGCTTTTTCCGTGCGGGCGACCGTTTCTATGCCTGCGCCGCGGCGCAGGAGGAGGCGCTGCATGCCCTTGCGGGCGCGCTTCCGGTGATCTGCTCGGGCGTGGAGATGGGTCAGATATTCAAGGGTACGCTCAAACCCGCGCATGCCCTGGCGCTCAGCACGTCCCTCGACCGCGGGGCCGTGGCGACGGCAGAGCTCGCGCACGACGAGGCGCTGGACTACCTGCGGCGTCGCGACGTGGCGGCGCACCGCTTTGCCGAGGGCATGAACCTCGTGTGCTGCGGCGGCCGGCCCCTCGGCTGGGCCAAACGCATCGGCAGCCGGGTGAACAACCTCTACCCCGAATCGCTCAGAATATGGATGAACGTTTCTGATAAGCCGAGCGCAGAGCCGAACGCAGTCCGGGTTATGCCGTAGCGAGAAAACGACGGTAAAAAAGCAAACTGAATCTTATGTCCGGAAAGATCTACTATACGATGGGCGAGGTAGCCGAGATGTTCGACGTGCGGCCCTCGCTGCTCCGCCACTGGGAGCGGGAGTTCGACGTGCTCCGGCCGAAGCGCAACAACAAGGGCAACCGCCTCTACAGGCCCGAGGACATCGGGCACCTCAAACAGATCTACCACCTGGTCAAGGAGCAGGGCATGACACTCGACGGGGCGAAGCGTGCCTTGCGGCGCCGGCGCGGGCTTCCCGAGGCCGACCGCGATGCCGAGCTGCTCGAACGGCTGCTGCGGGTGCGCACGATGCTGGCCGAGGTGCGCGAGGAGCTGAAGCTGGGCGACGGCGACCCCGCGGAGGAGTCCGAGCCGTCGGAGGAGGCCTGCGGCGGTGCGGAGATGCCGCGGCTCTTTCCGGACGGCGGGGCGCAGACTGCGACCGTGCGCCGGGGGCGCGACCGGGCCGTGGTGAAATACTTCGACGACGAGGCGGACGCGCCGGACGCGGCGGCCGGCGAGTCGCCGGAGGGGAGTGCGCCGGAGCGCCGGACGCGGCAGCGCCGCCGGGGCGACGAGTGCGCTCCGCGCGAGCTGTTCGCCTTTTACGAGCAGTCGCTCTTCTGACCGGCGGAGCGACGGCGTGCGCATATTATAAATAGGTAGGGTGCCGGCGGGCGCGAAGCGCCGGGCATGCCGCCGTGAAACACATAATCCCATATTCGAGTATCGAACGATGAAGATCAAGGAGATAACCGATACGATCGAGCGTTTTGCGCCGCTGACGCTCCAGGAGTCCTACGACAATGCGGGGCTGATCGTGGGGCGGCCCGAAGACGAGGTGGAGGCGGCGCTCGTGGCTGTGGATGTGACCGACGAGGTGCTCGACGAGGCCGAACGCACCGGCTGCGGGCTCGTCATCACGCACCATCCGTTGGTGTTCCATGCGCTCAAGCGTTTCAATTCGAACGGCTGCGTGCAGCGGTGCGTGGAGCGTGCGATCCGCCGCGGCATCGCGCTCTATGCGTGCCACACCAACCTCGACAGTGCGCCGGGCGGCATGAGCTGGCGCCTGGCGGCCATGCTGGGTGTCGGGGGGCTGCGGGTGTTGCAGCCCGCGGCGGGCGCCGTGCCGGGCGCGGGGTTCGGCGTGGTGGGCGAACTGCGCGAGGCGATGGATACGGACGCATTCCTGCGCCGTACGATGGAGCGCACGGGGGCGCAGGTCGTGCGCCACAGCGCGTTCGCCGCCGAACGGGTGCGCCGCGTGGCGGTCTGCACGGGGGCCGGCGCGTCGCTCGCCGGGGAGGCGTGCCGCGCGGGTGCCGACATCTATGTCACGTCGGATCTGAAGTATAACGATTTCATGACGCCCGACGGTGCCCTGACGATCGCCGACGTGGGCCATTTCGAGAGCGAATATTGCGCAATCGACATTTTATTTGACATTTTGTCGGAAAATTTACGTACCTTTGCGGTTCGCAGGAGTGAATCCTCCCGCAATCCGGTACATTATATGGTTTCAGTCTAAACATTTAAGACGATATATGGCAACACAGAAAAAAACAGCCGAGGTTGATTATTCGATGCAGGAGAAGATTCTGGCGCTCTACGAACTTCAGAAGATCGACAGCCGGATCGACGAGATCAACAAGGTAAAAGGTGAACTGCCGCTCGAGGTGCAGGACCTCGAGGATGAACTTGCCGGGCTGAAGACCCGCGTGGAGAACATCAACGCCGAGGTCGAGGAGCTGAATGCCCTCACCAAGCAGCGCAAACGCGAGGTGGACCAGGCGAAAATCCAGATTGCGAACTACAAGGAGCAGCAGAACAACGTGCGGAACAACCGCGAGTTCGATGCCATCAATAAGGAGATAGAGTACCAGGAACTCGAAATCGAGCTGGCCGAGAAGCGCCTGAAGGAGTATGCCGCGGGCGTCAAGGGCAAGAAGGCGCTGCTCGAAGAGGCCGATGCGGCCATGAAGGAGCGCGAGGCGGACCTCGTGGCCAAGCGTGCGGAGCTGGAGGGCATCGAGGCCGAAACCCAGCCCCGCGTGGAGGAGTGCACGGCGCAGGCCGAGCGCGCCAAGGAGCGCATCGACGAACGTCTGCTGGCCGCCTACGACCGCATCCGCCGCAACGTGCGCAACGGACTGGCCGTGGTGACCGTGAAGCGCGCTGCCTGCGGCGGCTGCTTCAACCGCATCCCGCCCCAGCGTCAGGCCGACATCCGCCAGGGCAAGAAGATCATCATCTGCGAGTACTGCGGCCGCATCCTCGTGGCCGATCCCGAGCAGGAGTAGCCCGAGCCGTCGCGGCGGGGGCGTTGCGTCGCCGTCTTGCCGGGCACCCGGAGGCGGGTGCGGTGCGGCCGGACGCACGCGGCTTTTGCGGCTTGCACCGTGCGTGCGGGTTTTGGATCGCACGGTTTGTGCGGCCTGCATGTTTTGCACGTTTTACACGGCGGCGGTCGGAGTTCCGGGGCAGTGAGTGCGCCCGAACGATCCGCCCGGACATTCGAGGCGCAGCGGTTTTTCAGACAGGCCGGACGAAGGTGCGGCGGATGCGGGGCTGGTGCCCCGCGTGCATGCGGGTGAAAACCCCTTTGGGGCGGCAGGGCTGCGTATAGGGGCAGAAGTTGCCGGAGTTCGGCGCAATAGCGAATATGGAGGGCGGCGACGCCCGGGAAAAGAAGAACGGGAACCTCACGGTTCCCGTTCTTTCGTTTTCGTGCCGGAGGGGGCGCTGTCATGAAAAAGAGCGACGGCATGGTGCCCTCCGGTTTTCGAAGAGGCACTGGCGGCGCTTAGATTCTGTTTTCAATCCATAGCGCCTGTCGTCGTGGGTTTCGGCGCATCCCCGGTGGCAGGCGGATGCGGTGCGGCCGGCACCGACCGGTCAATTGGCTGTAGTGAGGCAGGAAAAAGCAAATAAATACAATAAAATATTAGGAATTGTGGAGCTATTGTATTATATTGCCAATATATCCGTCAGGATTGCAGTCAAAATGCTATTAACCTTAAATTTAACGTATTATGAAAAAATTACAGTTAAAGAGAGACGTCGTTGCAACATTGGAGAAAGCCTCCATGCAAAACGTCAAGGGAGGTATCAACGTGAGCGATAACAGTATTTGTGTATCCGTTGTCAATAAGACGTGCCATCAGTCGGAGAATTCCCCGGAGGGAGTGTGTATCGGCAATACGGTCAATTCATGTACCCAAACACATGGAGATTTATGCAAGACTATGGTATGCCAGACCAACGAGGCGATTTATTGCGAGATCGGGCGTATTACCGATTTTTGCATGCGTTGATGAACGGATGACCGGGGATGTTGAATGCTTGGTCTCCGTATATT
>ERZ778514.1729-NODE-1729-length-15459-cov-5.474357_pt1 | contig 15459 bp, 9 predicted proteins | sample MGYA00510344_ERZ778514 | MGnify/ENA primary metagenome ERZ778514 (study PRJEB29527, sample SAMN07138968) | mouse gut metagenome | material: feces | host: mouse | place: China:Nanjing | collected 2016-01-25 ... | reverse complement strand
GTATCCTCGTCTTCAAGACCCGATTTCACACGTCCTTACGAGATGTACACAATTGACGGACGACGTATAAACAGCCTTGCGGCAAAAGGAATTGTCATTATAAAGCAAGACGGCAAGGCATGGAAATTTGTTGTGAATAAGTAGGCTAAGTCCTGTTATTAAGATATTAGGCTGTGTCATAAAACTTCATTATGACACAGCCTTTATTGTTTTTTTATATACGATGGACGTTTTGTAATATAACAAAGAATACAAATTCATCGGACTCACGTTAAATTAACGTGAATTTGACATAATACAATCCGCAAGTGTCATCCGTTGTAGGGACATTTTCTTGTAAATGTCCGTAAAACCAACACATAAAAACTACTCTAAACAGGATAAAAACACGGACATTTACAAGAAAATGTCCCTACAACGGATGTATTTCGGAATATAAATATATAACTTGCTTATATCGAACTTACGTTAAATTATTACGGTGCGAGCCCGTTGACTAATACTATTCTAAGTAACTTGCAAAATGTAAAAATATCTTTCATTTGTTAATATTACGGCAATATTTTACAGCAACATTTTTATTCGTTTTAGAAAGAAACATTATTAGAAAACGATAATCCGTGCATGTATTTTTCGTTTTCATTGACTTTAGCGGCAACAAAACATGCACAAACATGCCAAATTTGTGCCATTTTCAAGACATAAAAGACATTTTTAACATCTCCTTCGACATTTTTCCACGATTTTTACGCTCAGAGGAACATGCCCCAGGCACGTTTCATACAGTATTTAATACCGTTTTGCATTGCATTTAATACTGTTTCACTCGGCAATGAATATGCCCTTACTTCATAAAACAGTATTCCTTATCCTGCAATTAATACTGTTTTACCTTGCAATTAATATCCCCTTACTTCGTAAGGAAGCATCCGTTACAGAGTAAAACGGTATTAAATGCAGGGTAAGGAGATATAAAATACAAAGCAATATCATATCCTATATCTTTTATGTGTTATGTAACATCTTTATTTAAAGGATGTTACAAATAAACTGTGTCGCAAGTAACATAACCTTGCACCACAGACATGAAAACCTTATCAAGCCTTTGAATTTTCTGCACCGAAAGGAAATGGCATGAAAAGAGTGGAGAATCCGTCAAAAAAGCATCTTTATTTGTTAAAAGAACAAGACAGATAAGTTAATTTTTGTTTCCAAATATTCTGGTGAATTCATAATATTTTTTCATATAGGATATCTTCTTTTAGATATATTTTTATTTTTCCATTAGGATATATATTGCGATGCTTTCAAAGCGTGAGAATGTTTTAAGCCACCTTCTTTTTTCTATTGTTGTGCACATGCTGTGTATTATAAAATGATTGATATATTAACAGTAAATCTCAATTTAAATAAGTATAAATAACTTTTTATATAAGTTTTTCTGTAAATTTGTACCAATTATATATATAAAGCAATCATGGATGGATTTAAGAATATAGACATAAAGAATTTCAGAGGCATAGAGCATCTGAAAATAGATGATTTTGCAAGGGTAAATGTATTTCTCGGACAGAACAACTCCGGAAAAAGCTCTGTGCTGGAAGCATTGATGCTGCTCATGGGAATGTCTAATCCAGACATGCCACAGCAACTGAATTATTTAAGGACAAATGCCTTTAATCCATTTAGAAACATCAGCTACTTGTTTCATAACATGGATATCAACAATGCGCCTGTGATAATGTCAGAACAGTTTGATGCTTTAAGGAGACTATTGGAACTTAAACTGACATACGTTTTTGATGGCAGTCAGTCTTCACCAGAAGTCAACGGACAATCAGCAACGTCAGAGACAAAGACATTTCTTAATACATTAGAAATGAATTTTGCCATAGAGTCGGGAGGGGAAAAGAAGCATTACAGAAGTTCCGTTACTATCAATCAGACAACAGGAATGATAGCCAACAGGACAGTGGCAGAAGGGTATCTGGAGAAAAATAGTGCCTCGTTTCTTTCTGCTTCCTTGAATTCTTCCAGACTTGTCGAAGATCTCTCCGAACTTATAAAGCGCAAAAGAAAGGATGTGATATTGGAACGTATGCAAATGTTCGATTCCCGTATCAATGCGATAGAGGTGATAGCCAATGATGTATTTATCGGATTTGAGGGCGTTGCCGAACTGATGCCTATAGGTATGACAGGTGACGGATTGCGGCGTTATCTTAGTGTTGTTGCAAGCACAGCCAATACCGTGAACAACATTATCCTTATAGACGAAATTGACAACGGCCTGCATTATTCGGCATATAAAAAACTATGGGAGAGCATTTTTGTTCTTGCCTCAGAAACAAACAAGCAGGTGTTTATTACGACACACAGTAAAGAAACTCTGGTGAAACTGTATGAAATGCTCGAAGAGAACAGTGAATATCAGGAAATGTTTCGTCTATATACCATAGAAAAGACCTTACTGAAAGGACACAAGGCATATAAATATGGCTATGAGGGACTTGCCAGTGCCTGTATGAATGATGTTGAACTAAGGAGCATTGCACTATGAACTATATTAATTTTGATAATATTCCAGTAAATCATGAATGGGCATTTGAGAATGTCCGTTCAACAGAACAATGGACACATGGCTACCATCGCTATCCTGCAAAATTCTTACCTAATGTGGTAAAAAAAATAATAGAAGACTATGTTCCTAATTGTGAAATGATAGCAGATTTGTTTGCAGGATGTGGAACTACACTTGTAGAAGCAAAAATGCATGGAAAAAAATCAATAGGAACAGATATAAACCCTGTAGCAAGATTAATTACAAAAGTAAAAATCACTCCAATAGAACCGGGTTTGTTACAGTTGGCATATGAAAAAATTGTGTCAGCCTTTGATGATTATAATGAGGCTAATTATTGTAATATTCAAAAACACGTGAGGTTAGACTATTGGTTTACACCAAAGCAAAAAGCATACATAGCATTTTTGTATGATTGTATTGGAAATATAGATATTACGGATGACATAAAAGATTTTTTTTATGTTTGTATATCTCATATTCTTAAGAACTGTTCTTGGTGGTTACAAACAAGCACAAAACCTCAACGTGATATGAAAAAAAATCTTCCGAATCCTTTGTCTGAATTTAAAAAGCATTGTAAAAAAATGATTTTATGGAACAATGATTTTTATAAAGAACTGAGGAATAAAGATTTTCTTAATATAAGGTGTGAAATTTGTCAAGAGGACGCTCGTAAAACGTCAATTCCTTCAGGTACGGTTGATGCTATTATAACTTCTCCACCTTATGTCACATCTTATGAATATGCAGATATTCACCAGTTAACAAGTTATTGGATGGAATACATGTCAGATATCTCTGATTTTAGGAAGATGTTTATTGGAACATCCTTTTCAGGTAATAAATTATTGAGTGTCCCTGATAGCGAACACGCACAGAATATAGTAGATGCGTTGTATCATAAAAGTAAGCACATAGCTTATAATGTTGCTCAATATTTCAATGACATGCAAAATGTTGCCATGGAAATGTCACGTATTCTTAGCCCTAATGGTTATGTGTGCGTTGTAATAGGGAATACAACTATAAAAAATGTTGAAATAAAGTCGGCAGAGGTTTTTTATGAACTTTTATATAATGTTGGTCTTAAACAAGTACAAGTTATAAAACGTAATATTCCTCATAAATTAATGCCAACTTTGAGGGATCAAAAAACAGGTAGATTTACAACTCTTGATAACATGAACTGTAAATGCGTTTATCCAAACGAATACATTCTTATTATGCAAAAATAAAAAGTTATGGAAACAAAATTAAAAATACGTCCTTATGCCCGTTTGTTGACCATGCTTGGAGAACAACTTATAACAAACGAACAAATAGCTTTGTCAGAATTAATTAAAAATGCCTATGACGCAGATGCAGATTGGGTTAAGATTAGTTTTGTTAATTTTAGTTATGATGAAGGAACTAAGAAATTAGAAATGCGATCTGATTCTAAAATCATTATAGAAGATAATGGTTCAGGAATGACAATGGATGTTATAAGTAATAGTTGGATGAATCCTGCGACACCCAATAAAAAATCAAAAAATAATGAAGAAATAAAAATAACTCCCCAAAAACGGAGAATTATACAAGGCGAAAAAGGTATTGGGCGTTTTGCAATATTAAAATTAGGACGTAATATTAAAATAACGACAAGACCACAAAAATCAGAAATCGAGTATTATATAGATTATGATTTAACTCAATATGATGATGATTTTTTGATGAAGAATGGAGAGAGAAAGGATTTATATATAGATGATATAAGTATTACTGTGACTGAACGCCAGCCTTTGAATATTGTAGACAGACTGGTGCGAGTCAATAACCGAACTTTTGAAAAAGATAACAATCATGGTACACGAATTGAAATATCGGATTTAAAGGGGTTTTGGACGTTTGAAAAATTAAAAAGAGTAGGAAAAGAAACGCAAAAATTAGAGTCTATATTTGAGAAAATAATAAAGAAAGATAAATTTGTTGATTTTGAAATTGGTTTTGAATGTAATTATAATAGATTACCATTTGCAGATGAGATAATAAATAAATTATCAAGTCTTCTTGAAAATTCAGCAGTTCTTAAAATTACAAATGGCAGATATGATGAACTTAAACGTGTTTTTACCTATAAGCTAAACGATGTACCATATTGTTTGCCAATAACAGATGCTCAAATTTCCGGAATAAAATATTTTAGAAACCATTTTGTCGAAAGAGATTTATTTGGTGAAACTACTTTAAGAAAAAGTACATGTGGTAGTTTTTGTTTTAATTTCTTTATTTTTGATTTTATTGCAGGAAAAGAAACGAAATATTATTTGGATAAGAATGATAAAGAAACGATAAAGGAGCATAGAATATATCTATATAGAGACAAGATACGTGTTGCTCCTTATGGTGACTCCGACAATGATTGGTTGGAAATCGATAAAATGAGAGGTATAGGAAGAGCAGGAGATTATCTTAGTAATGATCAGGTGGTTGGTTTTGTTGATATTTCAAAACAAGGAAATCCAAGATTGAAAGACAAAACCAATAGAGAAGGACTTATAGAAGAGGGAAATTCCACAAAAGATTTTATCGTTTTGTTGCATTCGTTTCTCCTGTTTGTACGTCAGCATCCTTATAAACAATATCAAGAACGAATTAAACAGCAAAAAGAACAAAGTATAAACCAGTTAAAAGTTGTTGATAACCATTTTTCTGCACTCAAAGAAAGTATAGTGGGGAATAGGCAAGCAATGATTGCCTATGATAAATTATATAATTCTTATTTAACAGAAAAGAAATTTTATAATAGCAGACTTGATAATACAGAAGAATTGGCTGCGGTTGGATTATCTGTAGAAACGGCATCGCATGATATATCCATGATGTTGACAAAAGGTGTAGATGCAATAGATAATCTCGTAAAAGATATAGAAGGTGGTATTTTAACAGATATACAAATAGAAAAGGAATTACATACTATACGTGGTATGTTTTCTTTTGTCAAAGATCAGATGCGTGACATACAACTTCTTTTTAAGTCTTCAAAACAAAGACGAAGAAATATTAGAATCAATGACCTATTAGAAAAAGTTGAGAAAATTTACAAACGTACTTTAGCAAGAGAGAATATAGATTATAATGTAAATAGGATAGGCTCTCCTATAGTTGTAAAATGTACAGATGCTGTCATTTTGCAATTACTTATAAACTTATTTGATAATGCTGTTTATTGGTTAATCACACCGGAGGTTGTGGATCGTAAGATTGTTGTTACACTTGATGGCAACAATGGTCAGTTAATATTTTCAGATAATGGCCCTGGGATACGTGAAGATGATAAACCTTTTATATTTGAAGCGTTCTATTCAGGTAAAGAAGATGGACGTGGCTTAGGATTGTATATTGCAAGGCAACTACTGCAAAGGATGGGATATTCGATATCATTAGCAGATATTCCGTCTGAGAATGTATTGAATGGCGCAAATTTTGTTATTAATTTTATAAAAACTGAAGAAAATGACTGATGTATTAAAACTTTTTTCTGGAATAGGAGTTGTTATTGATGATAGCATTTTTGATACAAGAAAAATTTTAAATGGCATACAAAAAATAACAGAATCTTTAAGTAAATCAAATGTACCATTACTTAAATACAATGAATTACCCGATGACGTTATTTCTCAATTTCATTCAATTAGTTTTGTTATTCTTGATTGGAATCTAAGTGGCGAACGCCCTATACCAGATGCAACAATAAATGACAATATTGCTTTTATAAAAAAATTATACGAGATTTGTTTTGTCCCGATATTTATTTTTAGTGATGAAAATACACATGACATACAAATTATTTTAGAACAAAATCATTTATTTTATGAATACTGTCCTATATTCATAAAAAAGAAAGATGAAATAGATACATCAGAAAAATTATTTAATGAAATTGGAAATTGGATAAAAAACGTCCCGTCAATTTATATTCTAAAGGAATGGGAAAATGCAACAAGAAAGGCAAAAACATCTATGTTATGGGCATTGAGTTCTGCTCATCCTGCATGGCCTAATGTTTTGATGAGCACCATTCAAGATGATGGCGGAGACAAAAATATTGAATTAGTTCATTTATTACAGAATTGTTTAACAAATAGAGTTTGCGCTCCGCAATTTGATACAGATATAATAAAAAAACAAGTAGATAGTATTATAAAAAGGGATTTAAGGAAAATTTTGGAGTGCGAGCGTTTTGTTCAGCAATCAGGATTACCCGATTGTCCTTTTGCTGGTGATATTTATTTTATAGAAGATAAATACTACTTAAATATTAGACCTGATTGTGATATTATAAGAGAAAGAAAAGAGATGTATTTAATATGTGGAAAAAGTATAGATGAAACGTTGATAAATTCAGATGTGCAGAACGCAATACGATTTGATAGTGGTGAATTCATAGAAAAGAAAAATTCATGCTATGTTGCATTTGTTCAAGACCATATTCTTGAATTTTCATTTAGGAAATTAACAATAAAAAAATGGACTGAAATTAAATCTATGCGAATAGGAAAACTTCTACCTCCTTATATAACAAAAATACAACAGAAGTATTCTGCATATTTGCAAAGACAAGGGTTGCCAAGTATACCACAAGAAGCTATTTTATAATTTAAATGGAAAGAAAAAATATTTTGAGAATAGGAGATATTTCCTACAATGGGCAAATAATCATTGTTGATGAAGACAGACTTTGTTTTCTTGTAAAATCAGAGTGTAGAGGAGCAAAGGGTATACGTACTATATCAAAAGCTCTTTTAAGAGAATTTGTTGAGTATGTAGGAAAGCACCCCAATGCAACACCAAGAGATGCAAGAAATGCTTTAAGTGGGACAAGTGATATTGATAAGTATGAGTATGGATATGACTCAACGCTTGTTCAAATGGCGAAGATGGTGATTGAAGGTGTTCCGAATGAAACAGACAAAAGCATTAATTACAAAAAGAAACAAAGTCAAGATGCTCGCCAAATCATCTATTACGGGGCACCAGGTACAGGTAAGTCCCACAAAATAAAGGCAATGCTTGAAGGTGTTCTTTCGGAAAATATCTTCCGCACTACATTTCATCCAGATAGTGACTACTCTACATTTGTTGGAGCATATAAGCCGACAATGAAGAAACATTACCGATATGACGGTAAGGTGAAAGCCAAGTATTATGAGGATGATGATTTAGCAGGGGCAAAGAAAGACGAGACTATCATTGACAAGGTGATTGAATATGACTTTGTGCCCCAGACATTTATTAAGGCATATATGCGTGCTTACCAGACGGAAGAGAATATTTATCTCGTAATAGAAGAAATAAACCGTGGTAACTGCGCCCAGATATTTGGAGACTTGTTCCAGTTGCTGGATAGAGACGAGAACGGTGTCTCAGAATATAAGATAAAAGCTGATGCTGATATTGTGAATTATCTTGAGGAGAAACTTGGGAAAGATAGCGCAGGTATTAAAGACGGCGAGCTGTGTCTGCCTTCTAATCTTTATATATATGCCACGATGAACACCTCAGACCAAAGTTTGTTCCCAATTGATTCTGCCTTTAAACGTCGCTGGGACTGGGAGTATGAGCCAATCAAGTACAAGAATACAGATTGGGTGATTGAGATTGCCGGCAATAAGTATTCTTGGACCTCTTTCCAGAAAAAGGTCAACGAAAAAATATTTGAGGATACTAACTCTGAGGACAAGATGTTAGGAGATTATTTCGTTAAGGCAAATAGCGAAAATGTCATATCAGAGAGGTTATTTGTGAACAAGGTACTTTTCTATCTTTGGAACGATGTCTGCAAGGATGGTGACAATGATATATTCAAGACTGATGATAATAAGGATGTGAAGTTCTCTGACCTCTATGGAGACAAGGGAACAGAAATTCTTTTGGGGATGATGAATAATCTTGGTGTAGAGCTATTAGTAGAGGAAGAAGAGTACGAATACGATGAAGATGATTCAAATTCTCCTAATAAAAAAAGTAAAAGACGAAATAAATACACTATTAATAATGGTACAGAACAATACACTACTCCCCAAACAGTGAAATATGTAATCGAAGATTATGCAAAAAGCCATAAAGACATTTCTGTAGAAGAAATGTTAACGACATGGAACAGAATTTCCCAAAGGAATAATTGTTTACGTGAGTTTTGGGAACCGTCCCCAAATGACAACCAAAAATTTGCAGACAGAAGGTATATACCAATAGAATGGGATAATAAAATTGTATGGTTGATAAATGGTTGGACAGAAGAACTGTTTAAAATCTTCATCCATAATGTAAAAGAAGAATTTGGAATAGAAATTAAGAAAATAGATGCTCCTATTCATTGAAGGTTATCCATATAATTTAGACACCATCGTAAAAGACGGTTTGTCTATAAGGGATATACTTGAGGATGTAGTTGCTATTCCTGTAAAGGAAAAAGACTACGCCTTTGAGTATGTGGGATATTGCTATAGCAAGTCGGCAAAGGATGTGGTATTCTTTTTGCCTAAGGTGGTGCTGACAGGAGACATAAATGAGGAGAACAAGGCTGACACTATTTTCGGGGCAGCACCGCAGGACATCATTGATTTTAATTCTGATTCTGTAAAGGCAAAGTTTACAGAGGAAGGATGCAAGGAGTATAAGGAATTTCTTTCCACACTGTCAATCTGGATATACAGAACCATCAGTGTGTATAAAGAGACTCACAACGACAATATCCTTGAAAGTAAGGAATATCAGGGTGAGGGCAGAGGGAAAAAGACCAAGCACAACACCCTGCTTGATGTGATTATAGCCCTGCGCGATTTCAACAAGAACAACCAAGACTATTTCATGTTCATTGCCAAGAACATCCATTCAGGTTACAACAAAATACAGTGGCAAAAGACAATTACTTCGACTAATCTAATATTTGTTAAAGGGCAACCTGTTTACACCGACCCTGTGAACAAGAAAAAGATAGTAAATCTTGACGAGGAGCTGCTCATAATTTTCTTCTCCATATTAAACTATATAAAAGAGGAGCACGGCTTTTCTTTTGATATTAATATCCATTACCATTTTATTAGTCCTGAGAAAATAAAACACTCATATATAGGCAAGAACTTTGGATGCCGCAGACTTAAACAGATAAAGTACAAGTATTTCTCTGACAAGGCTCTTCGCATCTGGGACTTATGCTATGCTTTCTTTGACAGAGAATATAAAATTTCTCTCAACAAACAGGCGGAAGACTTCTTGCTGGCAAAAGACTTTGAGCACATCTTTGAGGTGATGATCGACATGCTGATAGGTGGAGATGACAAAAGCAAACTGCCAACTGAATTGACAGAGCAGAAAGACGGTAAGTTAGTCGACCACATGTTTATTGGTCAGGGACTGATAGAACAATCCAACTTATCAGCAGAGCATACATTCTATATTGGTGACAGCAAGTACTATAAACGCTCAAAGAATGATACGACTATACTTAGAGAAAAGTCAATCTATAAGCAATACACATACGCAAAGAATGTCATCCAGTCGAACATAAATCTGTTTTTGGATGACAAAGACGATGGCAGTCTGCCTCAGCTACGGGACGAGTTGACTGAGGGATACAATCCCATACCGAATTTCTTCATCAGTGCAAGAATTCCCAACAGGAAAGACGGCAGCAAGTTTCTTTCTTTTGAGGATTCGCAACTTGAGCCACAAGCGAATGGACTGCAATTCAACCGCCAGTTTGAGAACAGACTCTTTGACCGTGATACTTTGCTCCTTTGCCACTATGATGTGAATTTCCTCTATATCGTATCGCTCTACGGCAGGGCAAACAAAGGTAAGCAGGCTGTGTGGAGAGACTATGCGAGGAAAGAGTTCAGGAGGAAAATACAAGAAACCTTCAATAAGCTATATGAATTCCACATTATTCAGCCACGTGCAGGAATGGACTGCTATCAGTTCTTGAAAGAAAACTTTAGCCTACTCAACGGCAAGCTGTATCGTTCCAAGTCCAACAAGAACTATCTTATTCTTGCCTTGATGAAAGGTGACGATGAAGGCAAAAAGTTATGGGATAAACTTAATATAAAACAAAATACCATAGAAAAGGAAATAGCGGGCAATAAAGAGGTTTTGGAAAGAGTAGAAAGCCACTTCTATATAAGTGAGTCTTTTGAACTTGATTATGAACTTCATATAGAGGATGTTCCTAATGTGGGTTCTTTGAAACCGCTTCCTGAACAGTCTAAGAAGCAAGGCATATTAATGGTGATGATGGAAAACTATCAGACGAAGAGCATTAACTTCTTGCCGAAAGGGAAATTGGCTGTCGGCATTAAATATACGATGGACAGTATGAAGATTGTTGAACATATAAACGAAATCGGATATATTCTGTTTCATACCCGTAAGGACGAAGGACAACATCTATTTGCAGTAAAAAACTGTAAGATAGCATCTGCCGATGAGTTTTCTTCAGATATTTACCGTAATGTCAATACTACGACGATGTATGTTGTAGTGGAATTTGAAAACACTCAAGAGATTGATAGTAGATACTTGCATCCAAATCAGATGAAATATACTCCAACAACGAGGTACGATGCCCAATATACAACAATAAGCGAAATCCGATAAAGATGTTGCACAAACAACTGGAATCGGTATAAAAATAAGGAGTAAGTCATGGATAAGCTATCTGCGGAACAGCGGTATAAGAACATGGCGGCGATACACTCCGCCAACACTAAGCCGGAGATTATAGTGCGGAAATACTTGTTTTCGCGCGGGTTCCGCTATAGGCTTAACCATAAGCGGCTGCCGGGACATCCTGATATTGTATTGCGCAAGTACCGTACGTGTATATTTGTTAACGGCTGCTTTTGGCACGGGCATGATGAATGCAGCTGTTTCAAGATGCCAAAAAGCAATACAGCCTTTTGGCAGGCAAAGATTGCCCGTAACAAAGAGCGCGACAAAAGGGTGCAGAAAGAACTTGCACAAATGGGCTGGCACTGTATTACCGTGTGGGAATGCGAGCTTAAGCCCAAGGTGCGTGAGCTTACGCTCGCATCGTTGGAGTATACCCTTAACCGCATTTTTCTGAAAGACCGGTCACGCTTTTATGAGATACAAGACATGGCATCGGACTTGGGCATGGCGGCAGAGCCGGATTGCACGTTTTAGCCTTTATATAAACAGGCGTCCAATCTGATATATTGCGGCAGATATTATCCATGCCAAAACTGTGGTATAGAGGGCGGCAAACAGTGCCCAGCGCCAGCTGCCCGTCTCGCTTTTTATAGCCGTTATGGTGGCAATGCACGGGAAATAAATCAGTACAAACAGCAGATAGCAGAAGGCGATGAGCGGCGTTATGCCGTTGGCAGACATCTTATGGTACAGCCCCGAATACTTCTCCGTGTCTTCGGCAATGCTGTCGTCTCCGGCATATAGAACGCCTATTGTTGAGGCAACAATCTCTTTTGCGCCAATTCCGGCAACAAGCCCGACATCAAGCTTCCAGTCAAATCCCTGTGCCTCGAATACCGGTTCTATCGCTTTGCCTATCTGTCCTATGTAGCTCTGCTCCTGTTGCTCCGTAGAGCTAAGCCTGTCGTTGTGCGGGAAGTATCCCAAAGCCCATACAATGATGCTGGCAACAAGGATGATGTCTCCCATTTTCTTCAGATACTGTTTGCCTTTCTCCCATGTATGCCTTGCTATGGCTTTGGCGGTGGGTATGCGATAGGGTGGCAGTTCCATTACGAAAGGAGTGTCTTCTCCCTTTATAAGCCACTTGCTGAACACGCGGCTCATAAGTACGGCAAGCAACAGTCCTATGGCATAGAGTGATATCATTATGAAACTCTGATATTCCACGGCGAAGAACGTGCCGGTAATCATTATGTATATGGGCAGTCGTGCCGAGCAACTTATCATGGGCAGTATGAGCATTGTTATCAGTCGGCTGCGCCTGCTCTCTATCGTGCGTGTCGCCATAATGGCAGGAACATTGCATCCGAAGCCCATTATCAGCGGTATGAACGACTTGCCGTGCAGTCCCATCTTGTGCATGAGTTTGTCCATGATAAAAGCTACGCGTGCCATATAGCCGCTGTCTTCCATGAAAGATATGAACATGTAGAGAATGAGTATCTGAGGAAGAAAGACTATTACGGCACCCACTCCGCCGATGATACCGTCGCTGAGCATATCTTTCAGCGGTCCGTCAGCCATTGTGGAACTGACAAAACTGCCGAGTGCCCCGACTCCAGCCTCTATCCAGTCCATGGGATATTGTCCCAAGGAGAATGTAACCTGAAACATGACGTAGAGGAAGAGCAGGAACATAGGGAAGCCAATGTACTTGTTGGTTACGATGTTGTCGATGATATGCGTCACAAGATATGTGTCCTGTTTCTTTCCTTCTTCAAATCCGGCCTCCTGCAATGCACCGTGTATAAATCCGTACTTTGCGTTCATTATAGCCGTCTCGCTGTCTTCCTTTGTGTCTTTCCTGATGTTCCCGGCAGCCTCGTCACGCAGTTTAATTATCTTTTTGCCGTTTGGCAGACCGTTTACAACCCTTTCCGTCTCCTTGTCCATTTCAAGAAGCTTTATGGCAAGGTAGCGCGTGGAATATTTATGGCGTATCTGCTCGTTGTTCTGAAGCTCTGACTTTATGGTGTCTATTGCCTTTTCTATATATTTTCCGTGGTTGAGATGTATGTGCCTGTATACGTTTTTATTAGGCTTGTCACCGTGTGCAAAATCTTCCTCATGGTCGCCGCCGTGCTTGTTCTCGTAGTTCTTGTGCCATTCTTGCAGGTCTTTTGCCACCTCAGGATTGATATTGCCGTCCTTGTCGAGGAAGTCAACACCCTCATACATGTTTATTATGATATGGAACAGCAGGTCCACACCCTTACCTGTCTTGAACACGGTGGGTACCATGGGCACGCCGAGCAGCTGCCCCAGCTTGCGGTGGTCGAGCTTGTCACCTCGTGTCTCAAATTCATCGAACATGTTAAGGGCACATATCATCAGCAGGTGCATGTCAACAAGCTGTGTCGTGAGATAAAGGTTTCGTTCAAGGTTTGACGAGTCTATGACATTTATTATTATATCCGGCGTGTTGTCTATTATCTGCTTGCGCACATAAAGCTCCTCGGGACTGTATGCCGAAAGCGAATAAGTGCCCGGCAGATCTACGATATTGAACTCGTAACCTTCAAAATATGCCCGTCCTTCCTTTGCATCCACCGTCACGCCGGAGTAGTTGCCGACACGCTCGTGTGCGCCCGATACAAAATTGAACAACGAAGTCTTTCCGCAGTTAGGGTTGCCGACAAGTGCCACATTTATCGTCCTTCGCTTTCTCTTTGCCGCGTCCTGTAACTGCTTGTCTGTGAGCGGGGCATCGTTGCACCCGTCATTATCTTTTATTGTATATCCGCTGTCCTTCATGTCGTTGCCGACCTGCTGTCCGGCTTTTCTCGCCTCTTCCTCGGATATCACCTCTATCATCTCCGCCTCGTCGCGGCGAAGTGATATCTCATAACCCATGAGTTTGTATTTAACGGGGTCGCGCAGAGGAGCGTTGAGCAGTACCTCCACTACTTTCCCTTTTATAAATCCCATTTCGACAATACGTTTCCGAAATCCTCCGTGACCTGATACTTTCACTATGACCGCCTTGTCTCCGGTCTTCAGTTCTGATAGTCTCATATTTTATGTTTATTGTCTTACACAAAGATAATGACTTGCGCCTGCAACAACGTTGCGTTTTTTATATATGCAGTCTGCTGTACAGAGCATATATAGACTGATATTGTATAGCGCAAAATGTTTTATGCAAAGGTAATAAGAATATTTCAAAGTATATTAAAGCCTGTGTTATAATACCTACAAATGGGTATCATGCTTGATGTATATATTCTTTTTCAGTCATTAATTATGGAGCGTAGTGGGGCAGACTTAGACGAACTGTAAATGCCATTGTCATAGAGATACCACAACGGGCTCGTGGTGTATTGCCGGCAAAATCTTTTCTATAAGGTCTTTTGTCTTCATACGCAGGCTCGATGTGTTGATGCATGGGTGGCATCCTACATATTCGCTTTGCAGCACATCGCTGTCTATGAGCAGCTGCACCGAGTTTTCGCTGTCGTTCATCAGTCCAAGTACCGACACGGAGCCGGGAGTTATGTCAAGATATCTTAGCATGTCTTCTTCTCCTGCGAACGACAGGCGTGCGGAGTTTATCTGTGCCGAAAGGTTTTTGGTAAGAAACTTCTTGTCGCCAGGTATCATGAGCAGGTAAAACTTGGTTCTCTGCCTGTTGCACAAAAACAGGTTCTTGCATATTATGGCGTGCTTTGTCCGTTCCTCATTGCCCTCGGCTTTGAACTCTTCTAATGTCATCCGTCCGAAAGCGGCATTTATTTCTGCACACACTTCCATTGTCATTGCCGGTTTGTGGTCGAGCCTGTCGTATTCAACGCCTATGCTGTCAAGCAGTTCATATACCCTGAGTTCACGTTCCTGCCTGCCGGTGGTGTCTGTCGGCTTTCCTTTATATATTGTCAGCATGTTTATATATTTATTATATGATGGATTATAAATACGTTTAAAAGATGGGACGCATCCTCATGTCGCATTTTTATCTTTACTCCCTTTACTGTTGAACAGTAATTTTTTCCACGCAAAATTAATAAAAAATGATTATTTGTAAAAAGTCACACACTATTTATATAGATAAAAGGCTCATTTCTTTGATGTGCTCAATGCAATGTTTGTATGTAGGACCGGTAAGCCTGCAACGTTCGGGTGGATTTGCAATCCGCCCGCTTTTTAAGCGCCATCAGTAA
>ERZ778514.1728-NODE-1728-length-15461-cov-5.505388_pt1 | contig 15461 bp, 13 predicted proteins | sample MGYA00510344_ERZ778514 | MGnify/ENA primary metagenome ERZ778514 (study PRJEB29527, sample SAMN07138968) | mouse gut metagenome | material: feces | host: mouse | place: China:Nanjing | collected 2016-01-25 ... | reverse complement strand
CACCGGACGCAGGTCGCCCCGCAACACCGACACCACCAACCCGACCGACTGCGCATACTCCTCCTCGCTCTGCGCCCCGACGCAGGGACCCTTGCAGTTTCCCAGATGGTATTGCAGACACACCGAGTAACGGCCCCGGGCGATGGCCTCGGGCGCGAGGTTGAGCTTGCACGTACGCAGCGGCACCACCTCGCGGATGAATTCGAGCACGCTGCGCTGCATGCCGACCGACGAATAGGGCCCGAAATACTGCGATCCGTCGCGCAGCAGCTGGCGCGTGGACTGCACGCGGGGGAAATGCTCGCGCCGCACGACGATCCAGGGATAGGTCTTGTCGTCCTTGAGCAGGATGTTGTAGCGCGGCTGGAGGGTTTTGATGAGTGAATTCTCAAGCAGCAGGGCGTCCGTCTCGCTGTCCACCACGATGTGGCGTATGGACGCGATCTGGCGCACCATCACCCGCACCTTGGGCGCATGGTCCTTGTTTTCGAGGAAGTAGGAGCTCACCCGCTTGCGGAGGCTCTTGGCCTTGCCCACGTAGATGATCTTTCCCGTGCGGTCGAGAAACTGGTATACGCCCGGCGCGAACGGCAGCAACGCCGCCTGCTCGCGCGGGGGGAGCGCGGTATGTTCGTTCGGTTCGGTCATCGCGGCAAAATTAGCAATTATTCTGCAAAAAGCCCCGCGCGCACCGCAGAAAGCCGCCCCGGAGCGCCCGGAAAGCGGCATGCACGGCGACAAAACACGCAACACGGTGTATTCCAAATATAAACATTCGTAAATTTTGGAGGGGGGGGGAAATTTACACTATCTTTGCGCCCGAATAAAACACTATTTGAACCCAATCCACATGCAGCAACACTACCCGATTCTCCTGGCGTGCGTACTCGGCGCATTGTGCGGCGGATGCATCGACAGCGCCTACGACCTCGACAAAATCGACAAGAAAATCACGCTGGGGCAGAACGGCATCGTCCTCCCGCTGGGCGAAATGGAGGAGGAGACGGTCGGCTCGCTTCTCGACACGGAGCATACCGAGGGGCTGGTAACCGACGCGGAGGGCTACCTCGCCTACGAGCGAGCCGACCGCATCGACGAGACCATCGACGCCATCGTCATCGACCCGATCGAGAACGTGGTGTCGGACATCGCGTCCGAGACCATCGAAATGACCGACGCCACGCTGCCCGAAACCCTCTTCGTCGAGGGTTCGACGCACCGCACGCGCATCGACCTGCCGGCGCTCGCCTTCGCGGAATACGACGCCGGCGTCATCGAGCACGACGAGCGGCTGACAGTCGATTTCGCCGGCGGCACCTTTCCGGCGAACACCCCCCTGCCCGCCCTCACGGCCGCGAGCAGCTCGCAGCTCGCATTCCGCATGCGGGGCATCCCCGACGAGGTGGAGGCGGTCGAACGCATACTTTTCGACACCCGCGACGCCTTCGTGGAGCTGACGTTCGCCCCCGGATCACTCGGCAGCGCCGTCGCGGGCGGCACGCTCTCGTTCACGCTCACGCTGCCCGACGCATACGCCTACCGCCTGACGGATGACTACGACGGCCACGCCGCCGTGCGGGGCGGCACGCTCACCATGACCGACTACCCCGTGGCCGCGGCGGGCGCCACGTTCCGCTTCCGGCTGGCCGAGCGCCGCGTAAGCGAGCCGACCGTGAACGGCACACTCGAAATAACGGATGAAATAACGTGCGGCCTGCGTTACGAAGGCACCTCGAACGGCAATGCCGTGAGCGCCGCCGACCTGCCGCGCTACACGCTGCGCGTCCGTCCCGCAATGCACGACTTCGGGATCCGCACGCGCGAAATCCGGCCCGAAGCCGCCGTCACGGAGAGCCCCATGCGCTTCGAGATCGACGGTCTGAACGGCATCGCCTCCATCTCCTACCTCGCATTCACCGACGAGGACGCCAACGCGCTGCGCCTGACCTGCACGCAGCCCGCACTGCCTCTCGACGGCACCGTGGCGCTGACGGTGGAGCTGCCGACGATTTTCGACTTCGCGCCCGGCACCGAGGGACTCGCGGACCACGTGCTGACCACGACGCTCGACCGCCTCGCCGCAGGCATCCTGCTCCCGCTGCGCGGCATCGCCCTCGCGGACGACGAGGCGCGCATCGAGCACAACACCCTCCACGTAGAGAAAACCGTGCGCATCACGACGGCGCCCAGCTTCCCCGGCGCCTCGCACCTGCTGTCGGAGCTCACCGCCTCCGACGCCCGGCACCTCGACCTGCGCTCCGAGGAGCGTACGTTCCGTCTCGACCTGCCGCGCTGCCGCGCCAAGGCCGGATTCACGACGCACATCGACATCGAGGAGCCGATCCACGCCTCGTTCGAGGTGCCCGCCGAGGTCGCCCGCATCGACCTGGCGGAGGTCGCCGACGCCCGGACCGGAAGCGAAGCGCTGCTGAACATAGGCTTCGACCTGGAGAACACGCCGGTCAAGCACCTCTACTTCGACGACATCGAAATCACGCTGCCCGACTTCCTCGTCGTGGAGCACCCGTCGCTCGTCGCGGGCACCAACACCCTGCGCATCGACCGTGCGGAGTACCGGGGCGGCTACGTCCACGTGACGGATGTCACGGTGCTCGGACTGCGCAACGCCCTCGTGCGCGAGGAGCAGGGCAAGAAAAAGGCCGAGCTGGACGGCACGCTGCTCCTGAGCATGACGGTCAATACGCCAGAAGACACGGACATCGAACATATCGCCCAGCCCCGCATCGTCATCACGCCGAAGGCGACCGTCGCGCCGCTGCGCATCGCGCAGGTCACGGGCGCCGTGGACCTCGACCTGAGCCGATACCTCACCGCCACCACCATCGACCTGGACGACCTCCGCGAGTCGCTCGGCGACCAGGACGTGGAGCTGAACCTGCGGGCCCCGACGATCGGCCTCACGGTGAGCAACCCGGTGGGTCTGCGCATGGTGGGCGGCATCGTGCTCACCCCCTACGACCTGTCGGGCAAGGCGCTCGATCCGGTGCGCGTGGAGCACATCGCCGTCGAAGCCTCCGAGGGCGGAGCGGAACCCCGCATCACGCGGCTCTGGATCTCCGACCGGGAACAGGCTCCGGCCGGCTACACGCTCTGTCGCGTGGAGCGGCTCGCCGAACTGGTGCGGATCATCCCCTCGAAGATCGACGTGGAGTTCGAACTGGCGGTGGACGACACCCACGCCCAGCACTTCGCCATCACGGGCGAGGACTACGCCTTCGACGTGGACTACGACATCTCGCTGCCGCTGCGCTTCCGCGAGGGGGCCCGCATCAGCTACTCCGACACGCTCGACGTGTCGGGCACGTTCGACGATCTGCTGCAATACGACCTCCGCGCCGAGGACATTCTGCTGGTCATGGACGCCCGCACCACCCTGCCGATCGACCTGAACGTCGCGATCGAATTCCTCGACCGCACCACGGGCCGCGCGGTCGAGGGCATACGCGCCGAGGTGCTCGACACCATCCGCGGCTACGACGCCGAACGCGACGGGGAGTACGGCCGCACGGAGGTGCAGATCCGCCTCCTGCCGGAGGAGGGCGACCTGAACCTGCTCCAATCCGTGGACGACATACGCTTCGCCCTGACCGGCGAGGCCGTAGGCGCCGACGCCGGATTGCGCAACGAACAGTACATCACGGGCCATCTGAAGCTGCACCTGCAACGCGGCATCACGATCGACCTGGACAAAATCGCAGAATAACACGGACCCGAAAAACAGCATACGACAATGAAACGTTTCATTCCGCATACGCTCCTGCTCGCCGCCGCACTCCTCACGGGAGGAGTACGGGTGACGGCTCAGATGAAAACCGCCTACTTCATGGAGGGCTCCGTGCAGCGGCTCGACCTCAATGCCGCACTCGTGCCGCAACGGGGCTACGCGGCCATCCCCGGCATGGGCAACGTGGGCGTGGAGGCCAACTCCAACTTCCTGTCCGTGCGCAACTTCCTCTACCCCGCACCCGACGGCGACGGGCTGGTGACCTTTCTCCACGGCTCGGTCGGCAACCGGGAGTTCCTGCGCCGCATGCGCCGCAACAACCACCTTGAGATCAACGTGCGCGAGAACCTTCTCGGCTTCGGCGGCTATGCGCGCCGCTACTTCTGGTCGTTCGGTCTGAACCTGCGCTCGGAGAGCTCGATCAACCTCCCGAAAGACCTCTTCTCGCTGCTCAAGCGGCTCGAACCGGGGCAGTACGACCTGAAAGGCACCGACATCAACTCGGACAACTACCTCGAAATGGCCATGGGCTTCGCCTTCCCGATCCGCATCCTCACGAAGGAGGTGACGATCGGATTCCGCGCCAAGGGACTGCTCGGACTGGCGCATGCCTCGGTGCACATCGACGGCATGGACATCGACCTCAACGACCGGGAGTGGCGCGCCGACCTGCGGGGCTCGGTCAATGCCAACGTGGCGGGCATGAACTTCTCGGACCTCCGCGGCCGCATCGAGCTCCAGGACGTAATGGACCGTCTCGACCCGAGCGACATCGACCTCAACCGCATCGGCAGCTGGGGCCTGGCGTTCGACCTGGGCGCCGAGACACGCTTCCTCGACGACCGCCTGAAGGTGTCGCTCGGTCTGAACGACCTCGGCTTCGTCTGCTGGTCGAAAAAATGCGGAGTCGGCGGCACGCTCAGCGACCTGTCGTTCGCGTACAGCGGCTACGACTTCGACCGCGAGGAACTCTCCACCTCGACGCCCGACGAGATCATGCTCGACATCGCCCCCGCACGGAACCGCACGCGCATGCTGAAAGCGACGCTCAACGTCGGCGGCGAGTACAACATCCTCGACGAGCGGATCGGCTTCGGTCTGCTGTGGCAGACGCGTTTCGCATCGTCGTTCACCTCGACCGAGCTCACCGCCTCGGCCAACTTCCGGCCCTCGCCCTGGTTCACGGCGTCGCTCAGCCACTCGCTCCTCCAGAATCGCCTGGGTGTCTTCGGCTTCGCGCTCAACGTGCATCCCTCATGGATCAACTTCTTCCTCGGCATGGACTACATCGGACTCCGCTACGGCAAGTACAGCGACATCGCCACGATTCCGATCGGCATGAAAGCCATCAACCTCCACTTCGGCCTGTCGGTGCCCATCACCAAGCCCAAGGCCGACGGCTTCAAAGCCGCAACCCGTGCACGGCTCCACCGCCGCCGCTGATGCGCTGCCGCACCGTCGTTCCGCGACCGGCCGTTCTTTTCGGAGAGCGGCCGGTTCCCTTACTCCGCCATTACTCCGCCCTCGCACCGCACCTGCACACTCCCACCGGATCGAAACGGAACCGCCCCGACACCTCCCACACGGCACCCCGCAACGAAAACGGGATCCGTCGCAATGACGAATCCCGTTGTTCGAATGAGGGCCGCAGCAATTACTTGGCGGCTTTCTTATCGTAGCGTTTTGCGTAGCGGCTCATAAACTTATCGACGCGACCGGCGGTGTCTACCAACTTCATCTTGCCCGTATAGAACGGGTGCGACGTGTTGGAAATTTCCATCTTATACACGGGATAGGTTTCGCCGTTCACTTCGATGGTCTCTTTTGTCGAAACGGCGGACCGACACAAAAACACGTGGTCGTTCGACATGTCCTTGAACGCCACCAAACGATACTCCTCGGGGTGAATTCCTTTTTTCATTTCGTTTGTCTGTGTTGTTGTTAATTAATAATAGCGTCGCAAAGATAACCATTTTTCCGCAACTTCCAACCTTTCGCCGTCAATAAACCATCTTTTTCCCATAATCTTTGGGATTTCGCGCGCAAATGTCTATTTTTGCATCCGGAAAAACCGCACGGCGGAACACCCGGGTCTCACTAAGGCCTGCGCGCCGTCCGCAGATTCCGAAAAACGCGCTACGCCCTCCGCCCGAGGAGGGAGAGCCAGGGGCCCATAGCTCAGTTGGTCAGAGCAGCGGACTCATAATCCGAAGGTCGTGGGATCATGCCCCTCTGGGCCCACCCGCAGCGATAAGTTCCGATTCCGGTCGGAACTTATCCGTTTTACACGCATCCCCGATCATGACACAGCAACTTCCGTCGCGCGAGAGTCCGTTCGAACTGCTCCGCATTCTGGCCCAGCTATTCATCGTATACTACCACATCCTGCTCAACGTCGTCTTCCCCGCAACGGGCGACCCGCTCTACCGCGCCCTCTGGCTGCCGCTCCACATCGGCGTGCCGCTTTTCGTGCTCCTCAGCGGATACTTCGGCATCAAACCTTCCGTCCGAGGGCTCGTCCGCCTGCTCGGCACGATGTTCGTCATCCATATACCTCTGTCTCTCTGCCAGATCACATTCGCCGAGGGGGGGGGGAAATTTTTCACGATGCGGTCGTCGCCGGACTATTTGTTTCGGCCACTCCATTCTGGTTCATGCGCACCTATCTGTGCCTCTATCTAATCTCGCCGGTAATCAACCTGTTTCTCAGCCATAGCAACACGAAACAGCGCCTCGCCCTGCTCTGCGTGCTGGCATTCATCAGCCACTACCTCGGATCCGCAGGCTTCGATCCGTCGCTCGCGGGCGGAAAAAACCTCGTCACCTTTCTCTTTCTTTACGCTGCGGGCGACACCCTGTGCCGCTACCGCAGCCGCTGGCAACCCCTCCATCGGACGTGCGGACGCTGCTGGTGCGGGCTCAATATCGGACTGGTGCTGCTCTTCACCTTTTGGACTTCGCGCACCGCAGACGCGCTTTACAGTCGGGTATGGTTCTCTTATTGCAGCTTCGGACTCCTCGTCAATGCCCTGCTCTTTTTCGTATGGATCGGTGGCCTGCGCTTCCATTCGCCGCGCATCAACCGCATCGCCCGCTCGTCGCTTGCCATTTACCTGATCCACGGGGCACCGTTTGTCGCGCTCCACGTCATCGAACCGTTCGTGCAGCGTTTCATCTGTCCCATCCCCCACCGCAGCCTGCTGCTCGGTGCCGTGCTCCTGATGACCCTGGGCATCGTAGCGGCATGTGTGGCCATCGACCACCTGCTCAGCCCCGTGTGGCGCCGCATCGACCGCCTCGGCATGCGCCTCCAGACCCGCTGGAACCGTCTGAACTGCACCTACTTCACGCATTAATACGGTCGGACAGGTTCGAATCCCAGGATGGTCCGATTCCCGCGGCCGCCAGCACTCAAAGAAACAAGCCTGCCCGATCCATCGTGGCGCCAGCACCCTGATTGGCAGGACACCGCACAGGCAGCACGCAAACTGTCCCGCTACGGCATCAGTCTGTCCGGCGCGGACAACCATGTCGAATACTCGCGCCCGGCATAGTGAAACAGCCGCGTTTTTTCCTTCCTCGCCCTGCGCACGCCGCAAAAAAAACGGATCCGCCGACGGCGGATCCGTTTTCCTTATGTTCCGTAGAGCATCCCTTAGTCTTCGAACTTCGCCGAGAGGAACTCGCGGTTCAGGCGCGCGATGTGCGCGATCGAAACCGACTTCGGGCACTGCGACTGGCAGGCACCCGTGTTGGTGCAGTTGCCGAAACCGAGCTCGTCCATCTTGGCCACCATCGCCTTGGCGCGGCGGGCACCCTCCACGCGGCCCTGCGGCAGCTTGGCGAGCGACGACACGCGTGCGGCGACGAACAGCATCGCCGAACCATTCTTGCAGGTCGCGGCGCACGCACCGCAGCCGATGCAGGCCGCAGCATCCATCGACTCGTCGGCATCGGCCTTCGGAATGGGAATGGCATTGGCGTCGGGCACCGAGTTGGTTCGTACCGACACGAAGCCGCCGGCCTGAAGAATCTGGTCGTAGGCACCGCGGTTCACCACGAGATCCTTGATGACGGGGAACGCGGCCGAACGCCACGGCTCGATGGTGATCGTCTCGCCGTCACGGAACTTGCGCATGTAGATCTGACAGGTCGTAGCGCCCTGACCGGGACCGTGGGCCATGCCGTTGATGTGGAGCGAGCACATGCCGCAGATACCCTCGCGGCAGTCGTGATCGAACGCCACGGGCTCCTTACCCTCGTGCACCAGGTCGTTGTTCAGAATATCGAGCATTTCGAGGAACGACGTGTCGGGCGAGATGTTCTCGACCTTGTACGTCTCGAAAGCTCCCTTGGACTTGGCGTCCTTTTGACGCCATATCTTTAATGTAAAATTCATGGTTGCAAATCGTTATTAAAGTTCAACGTCAAAACTCCTTAGTCCTTGTAGTTGCGCTGTGCGGGGTGTACGAACTCGAAGTTGAGCGGCTCGCGCGTCAGCTCGGGCTGCTGGTCGAAGCCCTTGTACTCCCACACGGCGGCGTATACGAAGCGCTCGTCGTCGCGCTTCGCCTCACCCTCCTCGGTCTGATGCTCCGAGCGGAAGTGGCCGCCGCACGACTCCTCGCGGTTCAGGGCGTCGAGCGCCATCAGCTCGCCCAGCTCCAGGTAGTCGGCCAGACGGATCGCCTTCTCCAGCTCGACGTTGAAATCGTCGGCCTTGCCCACGACCTTGACGTCCTTCCAGAACTCCGCACGCAGCGCACGGATCTCGGCGATCGCCTTTTCGAGCGACTCCTTCGTGCGGGCCATGCCCACGTTCTCCCACATGATGTGACCCAGCTTCTTGTGAATGTCGTCCACCGACTGCTTGCCCTGGATCGAGAGGAGCTTCTGAATCTTCTCCTTCACGCCCTTCTCGGCCTCGGCGAACGCCGGAGTGTTCGTATCGACCTTCTTGGCCTGGATCTTATGCGAGAGGTAGTCGCCGATGGTGTAAGGCAGCACGAAGTAACCGTCGGCCAGACCCTGCATGAGGGCCGAAGCACCCAGACGGTTGGCACCGTGGTCGGAGAAGTTGGCCTCGCCGATCGCATACAGACCCGGAACGGTGGTCATCAGGTTGTAGTCCACCCAGATGCCGCCCATCGTGTAGTGTACGGCGGGGAAGATCTGCATCGGCTGCTCGTAGGGGTTCACGTCGGTGATCTCCTCGTACATGTCGAAGAGGTTGCCGTAGCGCTGCTTGATGACCTCCTTGCCCAGACGCTCGATGGCGGTCTTGAAGTCGAGGAATACGGCCAGACCCGTCTCGTTCACGCCGAAGCCCGCGTCGCAGCGCTCCTTGGCGGCACGCGACGCCACGTCGCGCGGCACGAGGTTGCCGAACGCCGGATAGCGGCGCTCCAGGTAGTAGTCGCGGTCCTCCTCGGCGATGTCCGAGGGCTTCTTGGCGCCCGAGCGGATCGCCTTCACGTCCTCGATCTTCTTCGGCACCCAGATGCGGCCGTCGTTACGCAGCGACTCCGACATGAGGGTCAGCTTCGACTGCTGGTCGCCGTGCACGGGGATGCAGGTGGGGTGGATCTGCGTGAAGCAGGGGTTGGCGAAGCCGGCGCCCTTGCGGTAGCACTGGAATGCGGCCGAGCCGTTCGAAGCCATGGCGTTGGTCGAGAGGAAGAATACGTTGCCGTAACCGCCCGTGGCGATGACCACGGCATGCGCACCGTGGCGCTCGATCTCGCCCGTCACCAGGTTGCGGGCGATGATGCCGCGGGCCTCGCCGTTCTCGATCACGATATCGAGCATCTCGTGGCGCGGGTAGCTCTTGACCGAACCTGCGGCGATCTCCTTGTTCAGCGCGGCATAGGCGCCCAGCAGGAGCTGCTGGCCCGTCTGGCCGCGGGCATAGAACGTACGCGACACCTGCGCGCCGCCGAACGAACGGTTGGCCAGCAGGCCGCCGTACTCGCGGGCGAAAGGCACGCCCTGGGCCACGCACTGGTCGATGATCAGGTTGGCCACCTCGGCCAGACGGTAGACGTTGGCCTCGCGGGCACGGTAGTCGCCGCCCTTGATCGTGTCATAGAAGAGGCGGTATACCGAGTCGTTGTCGTTCTGATAGTTCTTGGCCGCATTGATACCGCCCTGCGCTGCGATCGAATGCGCGCGGCGGGGCGAGTCCTGAATGCAGAATACCTTCACGTTGTATCCGAGTTCGCCGAGCGAAGCGGCTGCGGAAGCACCGCCCAGGCCGGTTCCGACGATGATGATGTCGAGCTTGCGCTTGTTCGCGGGGCTGACTACCTTGATCGCTGCCTTGTGATTGCTCCACTTCTGAGCGAGTTCGCCGGCAGGAATTTTAGCATCTAAATTGAAAGCCATATTTCGTGTGTGTTTATTGTTCGGAAAACGGGTTCATTAGCAGCCTGCGCAGCAACCTGCGGCAGCCTCAACGGCTTCGGCGGCGCCGGAAACGGCGGTCGTGGCCATGGCGGCCTCACGCAGACAGGGGCAGAAGAAGTAGACGAGCACCACGACGGCGAAGCCTGCGAAAACGAGCGTGGCCACCACGTTGGCGATGCACTTCAGACGGGGATACCACGTGTCGTTGGCCCAGCCCACGGTCTGGAACATCGACCACACGCCGTGCGTGAGGTGGAACCACAGCGCTGCGAACCACACGAGGTAGAGCACCACGTAATACCACTGCGAGAAGGTGTAGGCGATCAGCGCGGCGCCGTTCGCGGGCGAGTAGCCCAGCGAGTTGGCGTGGTCGCCCATGAGCTCCACGAGCTGCATCTTGGCCCAGAAGTTGGCCAGGTGCAGACCCAGGCCGGCCAGCACGATGAAGCCCAGCACGAGCATGTTCTTCGAAGCCCACGCCACGCCGGGCTCCTTCACCGTCACGGCGTAGCGCTGCGAGCCGCGCGCCTTGTAGTTGTTGAGCGTCAGCACCACGGCGTAGATCAGGTGCACGAGCACGCCGGCGGCGAGCACGGCCGTGCCCACGAGCGCATACCAGTTGGCGCCCAGGAACGCACAGATCAGGTTATACCCCTCGGGCGAGAGGATCGCCGTGATGTTCATGGACATGTGGAAGAGGATAAAGAGCACCAGGAATGCACCCGAGACGCTCATTACTAACTTCTTGCCAAGCGAAGAATTGGTCAAAAAACAGTTCATGGTCTTGAAATTTTGTTTATATTTGTTAAAAATTTATGTGTTCACGAGCACAAAGATAATTATTGTTTGCAGAATAACAACATTTTCAGACCGGATTTTCTACCCCCGCACAGCTTATGACGGACAAAAAAGAGATTCGCCGCACGATGAAGCGGCTCAACCTGTCGCTCCCGGGCTCGGAGCGCTCCGAGCGCTCCGAGCGGCTTTTCGCCGAGGTGGCGGCCACGGCGGAATTCGCCGCGGCACGCACCGTGGCCCTCTTCGCCTCGCTGCCCGACGAGCCCGACACCGCCGCGGCACTCGCAGCCTGGGCCGCGGACAAACACCTGGTCGTGCCGCGCGTCGCGGGCGACGAGATGGAGTTCTACGACTATCTGCCCGACGCCATGCGCAGCGGCGCTTTCGGCATCGACGAACCGCAGGGCGCGACGCCCTGTCCGCCGGAGCGGATCGACCTGATCGTCGTGCCCGGTACGGCCTTCACCCGTGCCGGAGCCCGCATGGGCCGCGGCCGCGGCTACTATGACCGCTACCTCTCGCGCCCCGGCTTCCGCGCCCGCACCGTCGGCGTCTGCTACACCCACCAGCTGCTCGACACGCTGCCTGTCGAACCGCACGACGTGCCGCTCGACCGCGTAATCGCCGGATGACCACAAAATGATCGCCGGATGACCACAAAATGATCGCCGGATGACCTCGCGGCCCGCGGCCGACGCTTTCGGCCTCGGGAACACCGCCCCCCCGAAAACAGAACCGGGACGGCTCGCCGGAGGAGCGCATCCCGGTTTTTTTCCGGCTGCGAGGCCCGCTAACCGAAGAGCGGAAGCAGGTATTTCGACAAGGCGTATCCGCCCGCCAGCAGCCACACGTAGAGCAGCCCCGCGAGCAGGAACGGGCGGGCTCCCGCCTGCCTGAACTTGGCGAAGCTCGTCTCGGTGCCGAGCGCCGTCATGGCCATCGTCAGCAGGAAGGTGTCGAACTCGTTGATTCCCGCGACCACGGCCTGCGGCAGCAGGTCGAAGGAGTTGAATCCGATGACGGCCAGGAAGCCGAACGCGAACCACGGAACGGCGATCGTACGCTTCGTCCCCGCGGCATCCGCCGCCGTGCCGCGCCGCGCCGCGAAGAAGCTCATCACCAGCAGCACGGGCGCCAGCATCATCACGCGGATCATCTTGGTGATGGTGGCCGCATCGGCGATCTCGGGCCCCATGGCGTTGCCGGCCCCCACCACGTGGGCCACCTCGTGCAGCGTCGAACCGGTGTACACGGCCATCTGCTCGGGCGTGAGCGCGAGCAGGCCGCTGCGCCACAGCGCGGGATAGAGAAACATCGACACCGTACCGAAGATCACCACCGTGGATACGGCCACCGCCGTCTTGTGGGGTTCGCAGCGCACCACGCCCTCGGCGCCGAGCACGGCCGCCGCACCGCAGATCGAACTGCCCGTGGCGGTCATCAGCGCCGTGTCGGCATCCATCTTCATCAGGCGCCCCAGCGCCACGCCCAGCAGCAGCGTCGCCACCACCACGACCGCATCGACCGCAATGGCCGGCAGACCGATGGCCGCCACCTGGGCGAACGTAAGCCGGAAACCGTAGAGCACGATACCCAGCCGCAGCAGCTGCTTCGAACAGAACCTGATACCCGGCACCCACGTCTCGGGCAGGTGGTTGCGCAGGCTGTTGGCATAGACCATACCGAGCAGGATACCCACGATCAGCGGACTGAACGAGAGTTTGCGCACGAAGTCGAATTCAGCGATGTAGAACGCCGAAAACGAGAAAAGAGCAATGAGCAGAATGCCGTGCAGCACATTGCCCCGTTGTTCGTTGATTATCATATATATTCCTATTTCAACCGTTGTATTCCCACACCACCGGGGCCCGCTCCGTATCCGGTTCCGCACACAGGACTGCCAGGTTCGGGCCTTTTACGGACGGACTCCCGTCGGCGGAAAAAACCGTTTTACACTACGGTTTGCCCGGCCTGCCGGACGCATCGGGCTCCATGGCAACTGTTTTGCCGCCCCGGCTTCACCGTTCGGCACCGCCGGCCCGGCCGCAGCCCGCAGAACGCCGCAGGGCCGCAGGGCCGCCCGACTCCTTTCATCCCGGCCGCACCGCCGCCGGCCAGGCCGCCGCACTACCGGCGACGCAACATGCCGCCGGGCATCTTCATCTTGCCCCCGCCGGCCACGGCTTTCATCATCTTGCGCGTCTGCTCGAACTGCTTCATCAGGCGGTTCACGTCGGCCATCGTCGTACCCGAGCCCTGCGCGATGCGTTCGCGGCGCCGGGCGTTGATGATCTCGGGGTGTTCGCGCTCGGCGGGCGTCATCGACGAAATGATCGCCTCGGTCTGCTTGAAGGCATCCTCCGGAATATCCACATCCTTCAGCGCCTTGCCCACGCCCGGAATCATCGACGCGAGGTCCTTCAGGTTGCCCATCTTCTTGATCTGGGCGATCTGGGCCATGAAGTCGTTGAAATCGAACTGGTCCTTCACGATCTTCTTCTTCAGGCGCCGCGCCTCCTCCTCGTCGTACTGCTCCTGCGCACGCTCCACGAGCGACACCACGTCGCCCATGCCGAGGATGCGGTCGGCCATACGTTCGGGGTGGAACACCTGGAGCGTATCCATCTTCTCGCCGCTCGAAATGAACTTCAGCGGCTTATCGACCACCGAGCGGATCGAGATCGCGGCACCGCCGCGCGTGTCGCCGTCGAGCTTGGTCAGCACCACGCCGTCGAAGTCGAGGCGCTCGTTGAACTCGCGCGCCGTGTTCACGGCGTCCTGTCCCGTCATGGCATCGACCACGAAGAGCGTCTCGGAGGGTTTCACGGCGGCTTTCACGGCCGCGATCTCCTCCATCATCGCCTCGTCCACGGCCAGACGGCCCGCCGTATCGACGATCACCGTATTGAACGACTTCTGACGCGCATAACGCACGGCATTCTCGGCGATCTGCACCGGATTGCGGTTGCCCTCCTCGGTGTAGACCTCCACGCCGATCTGACGGCCCAGCACCTGCAACTGGTCGATGGCCGCCGGACGGTAGACGTCGCCCGCCACGAGCAGCACCTGACGGCCCTTTTTGCTCTTGAGGAACGAAGCCAGCTTGCCCGAGAAGGTAGTCTTACCCGAACCCTGCAAACCCGCGATGAGCACCACGGCGGGCGTGCCGTCCAGACGGACGTCGGCGGCCGTGCCGCCCATGAGCGCGGCCAGTTCGTCGCGCACGATCTTGGTCATCATCTGCCCCGGCTTCACGGCCGTCAGCACGTTCTGACCCAGCGCCTTCTGCTTCACCGTGTCGGTGAACGACTTGGCTACCTTGTAGTTGACGTCGGCGTCGATCAGCGCACGGCGGATCTCCTTGAGCGTCTCGGCAACGTTGATTTCGGTAATGCGGCCTTCGCCCTTGAGGAGCCGGAACGACCGTTCGAGCTTATCGGTTAGGTTTTCAAACATATCGTTGTCTTTTTTCGGGGACAAATATAAGCATAATAGTTGAGAAACACGCACGCCGCCCCCGCATGCGGCTCTTTCCGCACGAAGGCCGAGAAGAAACGGCGGCCGCAACACGCAACCGCATCCCCCGCCCCGCACTCCGCCGCACGAAAAAGAGGAGAGCGGCCTGTCGCAGGCGGCTCTCCTCACCATCAAAAAAATTAACCCTAAACTGTCCCTTTCCGATAAACTTCCGAGAGGTAATGGTGCAGATAGTACAGATCCGCATCATCCTGTATCACCTCGCGCATCAGAAGCTCCTCGTCGGGGACTCCATGCAATGATTCGTTGTCGTCAATCTCCTCCATAGGCGATAAGTTTTAATTCATACATCGAACTAACGCCCCACCGCCCCTTTTATTGCGCGCCGGCTAACAGAGCGCCATCTTTTTTTCGCGCACCATGCGCCGCATGTTGATCAGCGCATAGCGCATGCGGCCCAGCGCCGTGTTGATGCTGACGTCGGTCTGCTCGGCGATCTCCTTGAAGCTCAAGCCCCCGAAATAGCGCATCAGCACCACTTCGCGCTGCTCGGCGGGCAGCATCTCGACCAGTGCGCGCACCTCGCGCTCGGTCTGCTCGCTCACCATCGCGTCCTCCACCGAACCTTCGGCCAGCCGCATGGCGGCCAGCATGTCGTACCCCGCCTCCGACTCATTGACCTGGCGGTTCTGCTTGCGGGCACGGAAGTAGTCGATCACCTGATTGTGTGCGATGCGCAGAATCCACGACAGGAACTTGCCGCTGTCCACGTAGCGGCCCTCGTCGATCACGCGCACGGCCTTGATGAAGGTCTCCTGAAAGATGTCGTCGGCCGCATCGCGGTCCTTGACCAACATGTAAATGTAGTCCCTGACGCGACGCCGATGACGCTCGATAAGATGGGAAATGGCATTCCGATCGCCTGCAAGATACTGATTAAGCAAGGTCTTGTCGCTTAATACCCGTAAATCCATACACTCTTCTTTTTTATTGTTCAAAGAGTCGATTTCTTACGATAGGCAATCCGGTTTTGAGC
>ERZ778514.1725-NODE-1725-length-15485-cov-4.070253_pt1 | contig 15485 bp, 15 predicted proteins | sample MGYA00510344_ERZ778514 | MGnify/ENA primary metagenome ERZ778514 (study PRJEB29527, sample SAMN07138968) | mouse gut metagenome | material: feces | host: mouse | place: China:Nanjing | collected 2016-01-25 ... | reverse complement strand
CCGCCTTGGCCTTCCGTTTTGCAGGCGCGTCTGTTTCTTCCGCCTTGGCCTTCCGGACTCTCCGCTTGACCTTCACCGTTTCAGCGGCAACGGCGGCGGCAGGGGCTTCCGGCGCGGCCTCGGGGTCCTTGGGAGCTTTCAGGGCCTTAGCCTTCCGACGCTTGGGGTATGTGCCCTCGCCGCGATAGAACACCGCGCCAAAGGACGGAATCTTGATAGCCGCAGAATAATCCTTCCCATGGGACGGGATATCCTCCACCGGCACGGCCTCTGTATCTCCGAAGCCGTCGCCGCCGTAAGCCTTGTCGTCGGTATTGAATACGGGGACGTACTTCCGGTGATCAGGGACGCCGATCCGGTAATCCTCGTAAGTATTGGGGGAGAAGTTGACGGCGCACATCAGATCGCGGCCCTTCTTGTCCTTCCGGAGGAACACGACCACGTTATTCTGATTGTCGTCCACCACCAGCCACTCGAAGCCCTCCCAGCTGAAGTCGATCTCCCAAAGGGCGGGTTCCTTCTTATAGAATGCGTTGGCGTCCTTGAAGAACTGATGCACCTGCCGGTTCTCCTCGTTCTGGTCCAGGAGATACCAGTCAAGCTGTTCCTCGTCGTTCCACTCGTGCCACTGGCCAAGCTCCACGCCCATAAAGAGCAGCTTCTTGCCCGGATGTCCCAGAAGATAGGCATAGAATCCCCGTGTGCAGCGAAGCTGGTTCTTGTAATCGCCGGGCATTTTCCCCACGATAGAGCCTTTCATATGAACGACCTCGTCGTGAGAGATGGGCAGGATAAAGTTCTCCGAGAAAGCGTACATCATAGAGAATGTGATATCCTTATGATGATGCTGCCGGAAGAAGGGGTCCAGCTTGAGATAGTGGCACATATCATTCATCCAGCCCATGTTCCACTTGAGATTGAAGCCCAGTCCGCCAACCTCCGCGGGACGGCTGACCAAGGGCCAGGCGGTGGATTCCTCGGCAATCATCATAACGCCGGGCTTTACGGAAAATGCCATAGCGTTCAGTTCCCGGAGGAAATCGATGGCCTCCAGGTTCTCATGCCCGCCGTAGACATTGGGGGTCCAAGCGCCGCCCTGCCGGTCATAATCCAGGTACAGCATAGAGGCCACGGCGTCCACCCGGATACCGTCCACATGGCACTCCTCCAGCCAGAACCGCGCCGAGGAAAGCAGGAAGCTCTTGACCTCAGGCCGGCCGTAGTCAAAGACCCGGGTGCCCCAGGAAGCGTGCTCCCACTTATTGGGATCGCTGTACTCGTAGCAGCAGCCGCCGTCGAATTCATACAGACCGTGGGCGTCCTTGCAGAAATGGGAAGGCACCCAGTCCAGGATCACGGCGATGCCATTCTTATGCATATGGTTCACGAACCACAAAAAGTCCTTCGGCGAGCCGAACCGCGACGTGGGGCAGAAATACCCTGTACATTGATAGCCCCAGGACATATCCAGGGGATGCTCCAGCACCGGCAGCAGTTCAATGGCGGTGTAGCCCATTTCCTTGACGTAGGCGGCCAATTCCTTCGCCAAATCCTTATAATCGTAGAAATCCCCGTTTTCCCGCTTCTTCCAGGACCCCAGATGGACCTCATAGATATTCAGCGGGGAATCGTAGACCTGATGCTTCTCCTGTTTTTTCAGGAAGGCGTCGTCGGTCCAATGGAAGCCCTTGATATCATAGAGCTTGCTGGCGGTGGCGGGCCGTGTTTCCGAATGGAAGGCGTAGGGATCGGCCTTGAGTCTCACCTGACCATCCTGTCCGGTGATGGCGAGCTTATAGGAAGTAAATTCCGGCAGCTCGGGGATAAAGCCCTCCCAGATTTCGCCTTTACGGGCAAGCCGGTGAACGCCCTCCTTCCAGTCGTTGAAGTCACCCACCACAGACACGGCCTGCGCATGGGGGGCCCAGACCCGGAACCGCCAGCCCAGTTCGCCCCTCTTTTCGTCTGGATGCGCGCCGAAATAGCGCCAGCCGTCGGTGAGCGTACCGGAATGGAAGCGCTCGGTCTGATCTTTTTTTGCCATAGTCTACCTCCGTGCATAGCCGGACGGCGGCGGGGGAGCGTCCCGAAGGAGCCCGTCTCACCTGTGCCGCGGCCTCCGCTTTTGCGGCAAGCGGCTCGCCGATTTCAGCGCCTCGTTCCGGACGCTCTTACCGTCGCCTGACGGCCATCTTTTTTCATACTCTGCTTATTCTTTGTTATTATACTTCTTCCTGAAAATGCCGTCAAGGACACTGCGTCTGGAAAAACCGGCGGTCTTTTCGTTTATTTTCTCCAAAACCCTGTCTATTCCCGCAGTTTTTTTGTTGACCTTTGTCGGTTCGCACAATTACGGACCCCTATTTTCTTGCATTTAGACAAAGCATTTTTTGCAAAAAAGCAGTTTTTGCTAGTCACCGCCTTGATTTTCTTGCTCTCTCCTGATAAAATATCCCCCGTGCGCATCAACTATCTGGTTCAGGAGGGGTTCATATGTTCCATTTTCCAATCCCGCTTACTGTCGACGGCTTTCCCTTATGGGTGATCCTGCTGATTTGCTGCGGCGTCTTTCTGGCCTCCTTCATGGACGCGATTGCCGGCGGGGGAGGCATCATTTCCGTGCCCACCCATCTGATTGCCTTTGGCTCCCTGCCCGCGCCTTACGCCCTGGGGACCAATAAGATCTCCGCCTGTATCGGCACCGTCTTTTCTACTGCCCGGTTCATCAAAAACGGCTACGTCAACTGGAAGCTTTTCGGCCCTTCCATTCTTTTCTCCATTACGGGCTCCGTGGCGGGGACCTGGCTCCAGCACCGGACTCCGGACGCCGTGCTGAAATATATGCTGCTCTTTGTGCTCCCTGTGGTGGCCTTTATCACCCTGCGTACACGGGAGTGGCCTGACGAGCCGGGAACCATCGACCCGCGCAAGCAGACTGCCATTGTCTGGGCGGCGGCGTTCCTGATCGGGGGCTACGACGGCTACTATGGACCCGGCACCGGCACTTTCCTGATGATTATCTTTATCCGTCTCGCCAGGCTGGATACCCGTCACGCCGCTGGAGGGGTCAAGGTTATCAATCTGGCCTCCAATTCCGCCAGCATGGTAACGCAGATCATTTCGGGCTATTCCTATCTGGGCGTGGGGCTGATTGCTTCCGTGGCGTCCATCGCGGGACACTATCTGGGGTCTGGGCTGGCCATCAAAAACGGGAGCAGGATCGTCCGGCCCGCGGTGATTGTGGTGCTGATTCTTCTGACAGTCAAGGTGGGCAGCGAGCTGCTGTTCCCGGAATTCTGGGGGTAATCAATATGAGCGAAAAAAAGAGCGTCGGCATTATAGGCGGCATGGGTCCCATGGCTACGGCGGACCTGTTCCGGAAAATCACAGCGCTGACAAAAGCTGGAAAAGACAGCGAGCATATCCGGGTGTACATCGACAGCAATCCAGAGATCCCGGACCGGACGGCAGCGATTTTGCAGGGCGGCCCGGACCCTGTGCCCGCCATGGTGGACGCGCTGGTGAATCTGGAAGCCTGCGGCGCGGACTGCATCGTCATGCCCTGCAACACGGCCCATTACTTCCTGCCCCGTCTGCGGGAAGAGACAGGGCTGCCGTTCATCAGCATGATTGACGAGACCGCAAGGGCCTGCCGGGAGGAGCGTCCGGGTGCGGCGGCGGGCATTCTGGCGACCTCGGGCACCCTCTCGGCGGGACTGTACCAGAAAGCCCTGAGCAGCGCCGGCGTGCCGTATCTGGAACCCTCGGCGGAAGAACAGAAAGCCTTGATGTCCGTGATCTACGACGGCGTAAAGGCAGGCGCGGACCCCTCGGCGTACCGTGACGCGTTTCAGGGTGTGCTGAACGCCATGACCGCCCGGGGCGCGGATTACTTCCTGCTGGCCTGCACAGAGCTTCCCCTGGCGTTCCAGGCTCTGGGCCGCCCGGCGGACGCGCTGGACCCTACCGAACTCCTTGCCCGGGCGGTAATTCGCTTCTGCGGCTATGAAGTCCGGGAAGCCTGATTTCATCTGCCCTCCGCCTGCCGGACCTGCCTCCGACGGGCGGATTTTTTTGCGCTGACAACTTCTGGAATCTCTGCGTTTTCCTGCAAAAAGACCGTTTTCGCGCTGAGCTTGGATGAAATTCCGCGTCCTTCCAATGGGTCAGTTCATAATTTCTTTATATTTTCCTTTACAAACGCCTCTGAATTTGGTATACTGTCAACAATCCAGAGGACCCATCCGCCGCTTCCTTTGGATAATCTTATAAAATCCCGTCTCTTTCCGCAGGATTTTATTTTTATGAACGAGGTGAATCGTATGAACAACAAAAAGAAGCTGAGTCTTCCCGTTCAGATCCTGATCGCGCTGGTTCTGGGCATCGCCGTCGGCCTGGTCTGCTACTTTATGGACGCCGGCGAGTTTACCACCAACTACCTGAAACCCTTTGGCGATATCTTCGTCAACCTCCTGAAATTCATCGTGGTGCCTGTGGTGCTGCTGTCCATGATCGACGGCATCATCTCCATGGGCGACATGAAGAAGGTGGGCGCGGTAGGCTGGAAAACCGTGGCATACTTCCTCTGCACCACCGCCGTGGCCTGCGTAATCGGCCTGGTGTTCGCCAATATCTTCAACAACGCCGGACTGTTCCCCACCCTGTCCCTGGAGGAAGGGGCGGTCTGGGATAAGGCCACCTCCGCCAACTTTATGGAGACGCTGGTGGGCATCTTCCCGTCCAATATGTGGAGCGCGTTCTCTGCGTCGAATATGCTGCAGGTGATCGTGATCGCGCTGTTCTTCGGCGGCGGCATCATGGCGGCTGGCGAGAAGGGCAGACTCTGCAAAGATATCGTGTCCTCCTTCTATGCGGTGATTGAGCAGGTCATGAATTTTATCATCAGCCTGTCCCCCATCGGCGTGTTTACCATGATGGCGTGGGTCGTGGCTACCCAGGGCGCGAATATTCTTGGCTCTCTGGTATTGGTTCTGCTGTGCGCGTACATCGGCTATGTTGTCCACGCGGTGCTGATTTACTCCATGTCCGCCAAGGTTTTTGCCGGGCTTAGTCCGATCCGGTTCTTCAAGGAGGCTTCGGCGGCTATGATCTTCGCCTTTACCTCCACGTCCTCCGCCGCCACGCTGCCCGTCTCCAAGGAGTGCGCTGACGCTCTGGGCGCCGACAGCGAGATCTCCTCCTTTGTCCTGCCTTTGGGGTCTACCATCAATATGGACGGCACGGCGATTTATCAGTGCGTAGCCACCATCTTCCTGGCCTCCTGCGCGGGTGTGCAGCTGAGCGTCGGGCAGATGATTACAATAGTGGTCACGGCTACGCTGGCTTCTATCGGCACGGCTGGCGTTTCCGGCGCGGGCATGATTATGCTGGCTATGGTGCTGACGGCTATGGGTATCGACGTGAACCTGATTATGATTATCTACGGCGTGGACCGTCTCTTCGACATGGGCCGGACCTGCCTGAACGTCACCGGCGATATCTCCTGTGCCATCTGCGTGTCCCACTGGGAAGGCAAGCACAGAAAGTAAGCCTGTTTTCTCTTGGCAATGCCTCCGGGCGGTCTGATTTTTGGGCCGTCCGGATTTTTTTACGGAATTTTTCTTTTTTGCGGGATTTTTCCGGCCGCTGATGGATATTACCTGATGAAGGGCCTTTCAGAAAGAACGAGGGGAGGTGGGCGCGTGACGGAGCAGGAATTTCAGACGGCCATGGACGAGCTGGGGGACAGTGTATTCCGGCTGGCGTACAGTTGGCTGAAGAACCGGGCGGACGCGGAGGACGTGATGCAGGAGACGCTGCTGAAGCTGTATCTGGAGCCGAAGCCGTTCGAGTCCAGGGAGCACCGGCAGCACTGGGTATTCCGGGTTGCGTCCAACGAATGCCGGAAGCTGCTGCGGACACCCTGGAAACGGCGGACCGGGCCTCTGGAAGACGCGGACGAAGCTGCCGTGTTCGACCAGCCCGCCCAATCGGAGCTCTTTCAGGAAGTGATGTCCCTGCCGCCGAATTACCGGGCCGCAGTGTACCTCCACTACTACGAGGGCTACTCCGTGAAGGAAATCGCGGTCCTGATGCACGCCCTCCCCTCTACCGTTCAGACCTGGCTGTTCCGGGCCAGGGGTCAGCTCAAGCTCAAATTAAAGGAGGCCGACAGTCCATGATTGACGACGAACTGTATCGCGAAACGTTCTCCAAACTCCGGGCCTCCGAACAGGCGAAAAGGGAGGTTCTTATGAAGATTCAGGAGAAGAAAACCAAGCGCCGTCTGCCGAAGGTCCTGCGGAGCGCCGCGATTGCCGCCGTTCTGGTGGTTGCTCTCGCGGTGACGGCCAGCGCTGCCGAAACCGATCTGCTGGACTTTATCAGTGTGCAGCTTACCACCATCTTTGACGACGGATTCCATTCTGTGGCCGTGGATGAAGAGGGCAAGGAGTGGAATGCCTACAACATGACCGCCGAAACCGAACTCCGGGACGGCCGTCTGATTCTGAAAGCCATGACCCAGGAATTTGATATCACGGACGACCTGCTGGACAACGGCGAAGCGGTTCATACCTTCTATAAGGACGATTTCGATATGACCGTTACCGTCACGGGCACTTTGGAGAAACATACCATCTCCACGTCCTCCGAAGCAGGCAGCGTCAGCATGGTCAGCGAACCCAAGGAACCCGGCGAAGTCTACACCACCATGACCACCGTCGAGGGGGAGGACAGCGATTCCGACAGCACAAATATTGCCGATGAATCCACATGGTCCGGCATCGAAAGCGATTCCCATGGTCAGTATGAAATAATCAGCGACGACGGCAGAGTTCTGGTTTCCGACATCACCAAGTAAACAAGCAAAAAAAGAGGCGTACCGTGTCATTTGGTACGTCTCTTTTTTGATTGCGGGAACGATTTCTCAGAACGCAGGAACCACCGCGCCGCCGAAAGTATCGTTGATATAATCGCGGATGGTATCAGAATGCAGGGCTTCAATCAGGGCCAGGACAGCGGGATTCTGCTCATTGCCTTCCTTGACCACCAGAATGTTGACATAGGGAGAAGAATCCGCGCTCTCGCTCACAGCCGCGTCCGTGGTGGGATTCAGACCCGCGCCAAGGGCATAGTTGGAGTTGATGGCGGCCAGGGCAACCTCGTCCAGATTGGCGGGGACGTTGGCGGCTTCCAGCTCCAGGAACTGGAGATTCTTGGGATTCTCAGCAATGTCGTTGGGGGTGGAGGACAGGTTGCTGCTGTCGTTGAGCTTGATCAGGCCCTGGGATTCCAGAAGCAGCAGGGCGCGGCCTTCGTTGGTGTCGTCGTTGGGCACGGCTACGGTCGCTCCGTCGGGCAGTTCGTCCAGGGAGGCAATCCCATTCAGATACAGGCCCATAGGTTCGATATGCACGCTGGCCACGTTGACCAGATGGGTGCCCCGTTCGGCGTTGAAGTCGTCCAGATAGGGTATGTGCTGGAAGAAGTTGGCGTCCTCGTCACCGTCTTCAACCGCGGTATTGGGAATGACGTAATCGGAATATTCGTTGACAGTCAGTGTAATGCCCTGCTCCGCCAGAATGGGCACGCACTGATTCAGGATTTCCGCATGGGGTGTGGGGGACGCGGCCACGCTGATGGTCAGACCGTCGCCGGACTCGTCAGGGGTGTTGGCGCCGTCGGTCTGCTGCTGGTCATCACCGCCTGTGGTATCGCTGGTTTTGTCGCCGCCGCAGGCCGTCAGAGACAGTGCCAGCAGAAGCGCCAGGGTCAATGCAAAAAACTTCTTCATCATTCTTTCCTCCAAATAAAACGAATTTGGGATTCTGGTACGCCCTTCGGTTTCACGGACCTCCCGCGCGCTGAGAGGCCCGCCCGCCGGAGAAAATACCATTTATTTCAAACCGCGTGTACGGCTGAAATCAACAACCTTTCCAGAATTTCTCCATAAACGCCAGAGCAGTAAAGCCTTTGTCGGACGCTTTCTCATCGTTCAGGCGCTTATCCATTTTCTTTGACGCGTAATTGAACGTGGACTGAATCATCTGCACCATCACAATCAATATCAGCACGGTTATCCACATCACTGAGGGGACATTCCGCTGATGCCCGTATCGGATCGCCAAATCGCCCAGACCGCCCGCGCCCATTGTACCGGCCATAGCGGTGTAAGCGAGGATGGTAATCAGGGAGATGGAGGCGCCAAGGACCAAAGAGGGTTTCGCCTCCGGCAGGTAGACCTTCCAGACGATCTGGAATGTGGACGCGCCCATGGACTGCGCCGCTTCCACCACGCCCGCGTCCACTTCACTGAGGGACGTTTCGACCATCCGGGCAATGAAGGGCGCGGCGGATATCACCAGGGGAACAATCGCGCCTTTGACCCCGACTTTTGTGCCCATGATGAACTTTGTCAGGGGGAAAATGGCAATCATCAGGATAATGAACGGCAGGGAGCGGCCCATATTGATCACCCAGCCCAGGACGTTGTAAACCAGCTTGTTGGGCCGGATACCGTGGGGCTGTGTCAGAATCATAATCACGCCCATGGGAAGGCCCAGAATATAAGCCACCAAGGTAGAGATTCCGGTCATAACCAGCGTATCCCAGATACCCTCCAGAATAATGCCGCCGTATTGTGTCCAGAACGCGCCTGTAAAAATCTCACTCATGCTGATAGTCGACCTCCTCTGCGGTAACATTAGGCTGTGCGCGAATATAGCTGAGGGCTTTCGCGGCCTCGTTGGGGTCCTCCGGCAGTCCCACCAGAATCGTACCCAGAGCCTTGCCGCCCACGTTCCGGGTATCCGCGCCCAGAATATTGAGCTTCACGCCGCAGTCGATGGCCACAGACGCAATGAGGGGCTGATAGGCAGTGCCGCCGTTGAAGGAAATCCGGACGGCCCGGGAGCTTCTGATGTACTCCGCCGCCGCTCTGACGCCTCCGGGGTAAACCAGCCGTCTTGCCGCGTCGGTGGAGGGGTTGGAGAAAATGGCCTGCACTTCCCCCATTTCGGCTACGGAACCGCCGTCCAGAATCGCGACCCGGGAACAGATTTCCTCAATCACGCTCATCTGATGGGTAATGACTACCACTGTGACCCCTAATTTCGCGTTCAGGTCCTTGAGCAGGCCCAGAATGGAAGCCGTTGTGGTAGGGTCCAGGGCGGAAGTGGCTTCATCACAAAGGAGCACTTTCGGGTCCGTCGCCAAAGCCCGCGCAATCGCCACGCGCTGTTTCTGTCCGCCGGAGAGCTGGGCCGGATACGCAAGGGCCTTTTCTTTCAGGTCCACCAGCTCCAGAAGCTCCCGGGCACGTTTTTCCGCCTGCCCCTTGGACACTCCCGCGAGCTCCATGGGAAAGCATACGTTCCGCAGGCAGTTCTTTTGCATCAGCAGGTTGAAGCTCTGAAAAATCATGGTAATTTTCCGCCGGGCCAGACGCAGTTCCCTCTCGCTGATTCGCCTCAGACGGTTCTGTTCCATCCAGACCAGCCGCTGACCGTCCACAATCACAGCGCCGGAGGTAGGCTCTTCCAGCAGGTTCATGCAGCGGACCAGGGTAGACTTTCCCGCGCCGGACAGCCCGATAATACCGAAGATTTCCCCCTGCCGGATGTCCAGATTGATATCCTCCAGTGCATGGACGGCCTCAGGACCCTGGCCGAAGGTTTTTGTCAGATGTTGAATTTGAATGATGGATTCACTCACAGACGCTGCTCCTTTCGTCGAATTCCGGAAAAAGAAAAAGCCCCTGAAGCCCTCCGGCTCCAAGGACGAACGCGAACACACCGCGCCGTGGTACCACCTTGTTTCGCACGCCCCCTCACGAAGGCGGCCTTTGGGAGTGCCAGCACACTCCTGCGCTGTTACGTGCGCTCACGTCACGGCCTGTGCAGAGCAGTCAGCCGCGCGACTCCAAGACCATGTTCAGCCGGCTCTTCTGTACCTCTTTTCAGCGTCCGAGGCTCTCTGTGACGTATCTTCCAGCTTACTCTTCTCTTCATTGTCTTTACACTTGATGCAGTTTTCAAAGGGGGATTTTCTGCTTGCCCTGTAGTTTACACGCTTTCCCGCCCGCTGTCAACCGTCGTTTTGCCCGAAACCCGCGTCATACAGGCCAGCTTTCCGGGCAAGCCGCACAAATCCGCCGGAAACTTTCGCATTTCCGCAGGTTCTGGGAAGAATCAGATTGCGTCCCGCGGGCAAAACTGCTATAATGCAGGCGATTTGGATACAACGCGGGACGTACTAAGGAGGGCCATAACTTGCTGCGGTATTTGTTATGCGGAGCGCTGATCGGCGCGGGGGCGATACTGCCGGGGGTGTCCGGGGGTGTGCTGGCGGTGGTATTCGGCATCTACCGGCCATTTATGGAGGTGCTGACCCATCCAAGGCGGGCGCTGCCGAAATACTGGCGGATGCTGATTCCTTTGAGCATTGGCTGGGCGGCGGGGTTTCTGGGCTTTGCAAAGGGCATTGCGGCGGCGCTGAGTCTTTCCGACGCGGTGACCACCTGGCTGTTTATCGGCCTGATCGGCGGGACGGTTCCGGCGCTGTTCCGGGAGGCGGGCAAAGAAGGACGGCGGGCTTCCTCCTGGGCAAGCCTGTTTCTGTGCGCGCTGGCGATCTTCTCGGGGTTGTTCTATGTCAGCCGGGTGGTTCACGCGGAGGTGGAGCCGTCCTTCTGGTGGTACAACTTCTGCGGCGTTCTCTGGGGCATGAGTGTGGTGATTCCCGGCATGACCAGCTCTTCCATCATGATGGCCCTGGGACTGTATCAGCCGATGCTGGAGGGCTTGGCGGCGCTGGATTTCATCGTGCTGTCGGCCAGCCTTCCGGGGATGTTCCTGGCAATCGCTCTGCTGGCCCGCTTTATGAACTGGTTCTTTCGCCAGCATTACGCGATTGCTTACCATGGGATTCTGGGCTTTGTGCTGGCCTCCACCCTTGTAATTATCCCCACCAGCTACACCGGGCCGGGGGAGATCGCTTTATCTGTTCTCTGCTGCGGCGCGGGGTTCCTGCTTGCCTTCTGCCTTGCCCGCCTGGAGGAAAAAAATGCTTGTTAAAAAACAGCTTCTTCTTTTCAATGACGCGCCGAAAAGAAGAAGCTGTTATTTTCATATTCAGAAGCCGAAGAGCATGGAGCGGCGGATATCGGACAAGGAGTGAGCGCCGCACATGACCATAGTATCAGCGAGTTCAGCCCTGAGCTTGTCCACGTAGACCTGCACGCCCTCCGCGCCCGCGCCGTAGACCATGGTGACAAAGGGACGGCCGATCAGCACCGCGTCCGCGCCAAGAGCCAGGGCCTTGAACACGTCCATGCCCGACCGGATGCCGCCGTCAACCAGAATCGTCAGCTTTCCTCCTACCGCGTCCGCAATGGCCGGCAGGACCTCCGCAGTCGAGGGGCACTGGTCCAGCACCCGGCCGCCGTGGTTGGAGACGACAATGCCCTTCGCCCCTGCTTCCAGCGCCTTTTTCGCACCCTGTACCGTCATAATACCCTTGAGAATAAACGGCTTTTCCGCCATGGCCGCGATTTCCCGCAGTTCGTCCACCGTCTTGCTCCCGGCGGGCGGCTGGAGGTTCTTCAAAAACGGCAGGCCCGCCGCGTCAATGTCCATCGCAATGGCAATCGGGTCCGCGGCCTTCACCAGGTCCATTTTCTCCCGGATGGTCTCCATATTCCAGGGCTTGACGGTAGGAATCCCCCGGCCCTTCTGCTTTTTCAGGGCTTCCGCGGCAGCTTCCATCACGGCGGGGTTGGTGCCGTCGCCGGTAAAGGCAGCGATTCCGGCTTCGGCGCAGGCGGCTACCAGAATGTCGTTATAGGCAAGGTCGTCGTATTTGTCCCCGTAGTGCAGCTGCATGGCTCCCACCGGCGCGGCAAATACCGGCAGGGCCATCTTTTGCCCGAACAGCTCAAAGGACGTGTCCGCCGGCTTGTTTTCGCAGATGGTGTCCATGTTTACACAAAGCTCCTGCCATTTCTGGCAGTTGCGGATAAACCCGGTGCCGATCCCTTTTGCGCCGGGACCGGGGATTGCGTTGCGGCATCCCAGACCGTTGCAGACAGGGCAGGCTTTGCAGTATGGTCCCACGCAGGTCCGGGCCTGGTCCAGCACTTCCTGATACGTCATAATGTTCCCTCCATATCTTGCTGTCGCCTTTCTCAAGACGTTCTTACGCCCATTGTACCCGAACCGGCCCGAAAACGCAAGAGGTCAGCTGAAATCATGACGGCTTCCCGCGCCGGGACCCAACCGCTCGTATCTATTGACAATTTCTTCGATTTTCCGGAAACACGCGGGGTCGTCCAGTTTTTCGTCATCCAGAACCCTCCGGATGTCCCTCAGCGCGCTTACACTGGCCGTCTCCCCCAGTCTTACCGCCAGTTCCATCAAATCGCCTTTCCATAAATGCTTGATTTGTTTGATATGGCTGGCCCTTGCAAGGCTGATTTCTGCATATTTCTGTATAAAGTCCATATTTAACCTTCAGCGCTTAGTACTATGCAACGTATTTTAACGCATAAACCATGTTAGAGTCAAGAAAAATACATCGTGTGAATGTAAATTTTCTTCTCGAAACGATGGTGACACTATGAAGGCAATTCTCTTTTATGAGGATCGGAACATGGTCTACAAGAATATACGCCGTCTTCGGAAAAAGAAGCGGCTGTCTCAAACCGACCTGGCCGCCAAAATGCAGGTGATGAACGTCAATATCGACCAGCAGATGATCAGCAAAATCGAACGGAACCGCCGCTTTGTCACAGATTTTGAACTCGCCTGCTTCTGCCGCATTTTGGGCGTGACGCTGGAGGAAATGCTGTCAGACTTCTACGAAAAATACCCGGAATAGCAAAAAATCTCCCCGGAACCGCTTCCAGGGAGGTTTTTCTTTTTTCGGAAAACTGCCCTCAATGCTCCAAAAGAAATTTCTCCAAAGCAGCGGCGGAATCCACTATGGCAATTGCGCCCGCTTCCTCCAGCTCTCCCGGCAGGGCGTAGCCAAAGAACGACACGCCCACGCAAGAGATACCGCATTCCCGGGCGCCCAGAACGTCATACTTCCGGTCCCCCACCATCAGCACGGAGGATGGGTCCGTGATTTCCAGACGGCGGAGGGCTTCCCGTATCACGTCGGCCTTGCTCCAGTCACCCAGGGGCGGGCTTCCGGCAATCACGTCCAGATACGGCGCGAACCCAAACCGCTGGCACACGGAAAGACACATATCCTCCCGTTTCGACGACGCCAGCGCCACGGTGCGTCCCTCCGCCTTCAAGTTTGCAAGAAGCCCCGCCATGCCCTCCGCCGGGGTGTTCTCGTACTGTCCCTTGGGTCCGTAGCGCTCCCGGAAAAACCGTATGGCCTCGGCGGTCTTCTCCGGACCATACCCGCACAGATCCTGGAAGGAATTTTGCAGCGGCGGGCCAACAAATTGCAGCAGGAACTGGTCCGGCGGCGGCACGTCTCCTAATTTCTCTATGGCGTAACGGGCGCAGTTGACAATCCCCGGGCCGGAATCCGTCAGGGTGCCGTCAAGATCAAACAGAATGCAGCGGTACATGAGCGTTCCTCCCCTCGTGCTTTGCAAGTTGAGTGTATCACGTTTTTCGCGCCGCCGCAAGAGCCTTTTCCTGCAAATCAGACCGCCAACCCCGCCTGGTATTGCAGCACTACAATACCCTCCGGCGTGCCGTCCAGCTCTATGGAATTCCCCGTCTGCACCGCCGCGCCGTCATACAGAGCCAGGAACGGACCCAGCTCCCCAATCTCCTGATAGCCCGCGGTACCGAAACGGTAGTGCATGGGAATCACCCGGCGGGGGTTCAGGGCGTCGCAGACCGCTTTTGCTTCATCCGCGCCGATGGTATAGAAACCGCCTACCGGAACCAAAACGGCGTCCAGCGGTCCTATGGCTTTCACCTGTTCCGCGCTGAGCTGATGCCCCAGGTCTCCCAGATGCGCAATCCGGGTCTTTCCGGCGGTGAGGATGTGAATCGTATTGCTCCCCCGCAGAGCGCCCTTCTCGCCGTCGTGGTATGTCTCTACTGTCTCGATGGTAAACGGGCAGGGCATAACAGGCAGCAGGGCCGTCTGTTCCACCGCGTTATGGTCCCCGTGCTGATGGCTGCAAAGCACCCGATGCACTGGAATCTGGCCCTTCTTCGCCCCGAACGTCTCCCCCAGCGGCGGATAGCCAGGAACGCCCGCGTAGGGGTCCAGCAGAATCCGATAGCCGCCTTCTTCCACCAGAAAGCAGGAATGTCCAAGCCAGGTCAGTTTCATAATAAAGCCTCCTTACAAATTTTTTCGCAGCGCCAGAAAACCTTATCTGCTTTCATCATAGCAGATTTTTCCCGGAAGTGCAAAAGAAAAAGAGATGCGTTTCACATCCCCTTTTCGTTTTCGCGTTTCTACAGCTCCCGGATGGACACCACGCCCCGGCTGCTCAGAATGCGGTTCATGACATCGTCGGCCTCCGCGCCCCGAGGCAAACGCAGATTCAGAATGGCGCAGGCGTTATGGTCGTCGTCGCTCTTGGAGTGGATGATGCCCATGTTCAGAATCTTCAGCTCCAGTTCCCGCAGAAGCCGCAGGAGGGTCTCCAGACTGTCGCTGCCGGTGTATTCGATGTACAGATTGATTTCCGGCGCGTTCCGCAGGACACGGTACTCGAGCCGGGAAAAGACCAGCTCCGCGACCAGAATCAGAATCGTGGCAAACAGGCCGCCCTCATAAAACCCGCCGCCCAAGGTCAGCCCGATAATTGCGGCCGCCCAAAGTCCCGCCGCCGTGGTCAGGCCCTTGACGCGCTGCCGCCGGGTGACAATAATCGTGCCCGCGCCGATGAAGCCGATGCCTGCTACCACCTGCGCGCCCAGCCGGGCCATGTCCGTATACTGTTCCAGGCAGAGATAAAAATACTGGCTGGTGAGGGTGGTCATGGCCGCGCCCAGGCAGATCAGAATATGGGTCCGGAAGCCCGCCGGCCGCCGCTTGTACTCCCGCTCGATGCCGATGATGCCTCCGCAGATCACCGCCAGCAGCATCCGGACAGACACGGACAGCATGGTTAAATCCCGCAGCCCGTCAAATATGCTCAACATAATGCCTGCACTCCTTTCAGGAAAGCCGTTCCCCTCTTTCAGATGTCGTGGATCACCAACACGCAGTCCAGCTCTGAAACCGTGGCCAGTATCCGCGCCCGGAAGCCCTTATGATTCATCCGCAGGGAAAAGACCGCGCTGGGGTGCTGGGAGATGCTCCGTTTGCCGTGGTCCAGCTCCACCTCGTATATCTGCACGTCATGGGTCTTGATGCAGTTGATGATCTCCGAAACATTATCCAGCGTCTCGAACTCCACGTAAATATTCATATTCCGGGCATTCTCGATGATATACATTTCCATTTGGGGCAGGATATGGACCACCAGGAAAATCAGCACAAACGCCAGCATCACGCAC